>QQTW01004226.1_pt1 | contig 10731 bp, 14 predicted proteins | sample 1904831 | NCBI WGS metagenome assembly QQTW01 (sample SAMN09435610, study PRJNA476489) | Subsurface metagenome, whole genome shotgun sequencing project.
TATAGGTCATCCTTTCTCTAAACGCCGCCATGGAGCTGGCACGACGAACACAACGCCGCCGCATGTGCGAATTAGATGCAACAAGGCTACAGTACGGATTTGTCATGGAAGCTGAAGTCAACACGTGAGCTGGACTTGAAACGAGAGCTAGCCTCGATGCAGGTGCTCGGCTTGATACAAGAGTTGGATTTGGCACAGACGAGTTGGACTTGACACAAGGCTTGGACTTGGACACAGATGTCGGACATTGAGACAGACACAAGAATCGGACGTGGCACTTGGCACAAGAGCTGAACGTGGCACAAAGAGCTGGACTTGGCACAGTCGTTGGACCTGACTCACAGGTCGGGCTTAGCATAGAGCTTAGGTTTCATACACGAGATGGAGTTGATACAGCAGGCAAGATGGAGCAATGGCTCAGTCACCGCAGTGGCCCAATCGTGGCCGACCTCGCTCGTTTCTTTGACCAGCTTCCCGTGTAGCCCACTGTAGTATATTTTCGCCTCCCTCCCCATCTTGTCTCGAAGCCTTGTCAAAGCGTGGGTCGAAAGTTGACGGAGCGTCTGTCTATCGAAATATGAGAATGCGACGTGTTCGACGCTCATATCTTGAACCATGTCCTCTGTCTTAATTGCGCTGTTGGTGAAATGAGTGCGGGACCAAGAAGTGGCCGACAATGTGGACTTGTCGTCATGGCGCTGCGGTAAGCTTGAGTCGCAACGAGCAGGCGAGGGAGCTGAGCCGGAATGCGCGACCTAGGCGGTGAAAGCGATGGACTAAGGAATTGTCGCGAAACTAGATAGCTTCATTCAACAAGGCTCTACTGATGGTCAACAGATTCTCTTAACAATACGAGGTACATGCCAAAGGCAACAATAGCGAGTAGGGCAACAAAGACTGACGTCAGAGCGCGAATGTGGCTGACCGCTGACGTGGTTGGGAGTGTGCAATTAGCCCTAGCTAAATCGGGACTAGGTCGGTCGTGCCATGTCGGCCAGACTTCCCGCCCATCTCGCCACCGATCTTTTGAGCATGTCCCAACGCGCAACGGCTATCCCCAACGTGTATCACGATCTTCCGAAAATATAAAATTTGAATATTCTGTGTTGGCAGGGTTCTTGACAACGCCTCGTGATGAAGAACTTAGTGCAATGTCATCGTTCGCTTGTTGGAACCACCATTTCTGTGATTTGTTGTAATGACTCGGTACCTGCAGTGACATCCCTGTCTGCTGGAAGTAAGACCATGGCACGCAGCTAATCATACATGAGGCTTGCAGCATTGAAATTGTGAAATGACGTTCTCAACCAAGTTTTGCCCTGCCGTTGCGACGAATTTTGTCCTCGATGCTGCGCATTTGCTCATGCCGCGTATTTTCGGCCGGCCGTGTGTCGCGGTGTGCCATCTGCAATTTTCGAGCATATCCACATTATCGCTGCGATGAAGCTGACCTCATGATTGACCGCCGGTCAGCTTACTGTATGCCTCTCGACTTGAAATGATGTACATGCGGGCTGCCTCAAGTTCAACTGTCGTCGCGACACTTTTCACTTCGGCAGACTTACAGACAGTTCAAGTGTTTGGGTGAATACACGATCTGATCCGGTATGACTTCATCTCAACCTGCAAGCAAGCACTTATTACCGTGCTGGTTTGCCAAGGTGTATGACACTGTCACTAGTGTTCCAGTGACCACAACGTACTCGTGGCTTAGGTCCCTTGCATGAGCCCTTTCCCTTTTCATGCTGGTATCGACGCCATTGCCAAGCATACGATATTACCATACAGGGGTTACGCCTGTGACCCCCGCGAAGCCTTGAATAACCAACAAGGGGTAATTTGCGGACACTGCCCGCGTCTGCGTTGACTGCACGCCCATTGGCCACAACTGAAGTGGAAAATCGAGATGTCCTGCTTCCCAATCTCGGCAGCATGCCTTGACGAATGGTGGATCCCTCTAATGAAGCTTCCAAGCACTCATTTGGCGTTGTCGCTTTCGTTTCAAGACGTTTCGATCACAACACTTTGATCCGGAAACTCCAATCAACCATAATGGAATATCTTCATCTAAAATGCGGACTTCCCCACATGACTGATATTTGTTCCTTTCACTCTCCGCATTTTCCAGTCCTTCATACTGTCACATCAGCTTCACCAGACCTTGGCTGTCAGCCTCTTCGATAATCGCCAGATCTAATTACCACTTCCGTCATGTCCTTACAGCGTGAGCGATCCCGGCCGATGAAGGAAACCATTCGCGAGAAGACCGTTTCCAAGACCACAAGGACAGTGGTAAGGAACGTGTCTGAAGACACTCCACGTGCTCTGTAAGGAAGTCTCTTGCTAAAATTGAGAACGCAGCTCGCACAGCTGCCAACGCCAGCTCCGACTTCGCCGCCAAACAATGCCCCTCGCATTGTTGGGAACAAGGGATGTATCTGACAATGGCCTCTCATGCTTCAGCTACTGACGGTGATACAGCCTAAGGTCGTGGTGCCGAAAGAACGGTGCGCGCCGGTGAGTCACTCCCGACAGCAGCAAGTGTTGTACTCATTCCATAATACCCCATGACCTGCAGCAGCGTAAACTTACTGTTTCGAACTGCAGAAGCGAGTCACGAAACATCGCGGCACCTCCCACCAAAGGTCATCAAAACGTTCTGCTCGCCGGACTAAAGCACTCGGTATCGGCACAAAAATCATACAGAGTTTACACACCGCTTCCAAGATCGCCAAACGCTGGCTCGGCATGAGCCACAGTGCGCGGCTTACCTACGCTTCCTCAGAGGTGCTCGCCGAGGCGTTGCAGGATGTGATGGGGTGGATGTTTGACTTCGAAGACATACAAATGCTCCAGCATGCCCACTGGCACTTGCCGGGTATCGTTCGACGTAAGCTGATGCCAACCGCGTTCCGTCAAAGCGGCGAACCTCATCAAGGGGAGTTCGCGAAGAAGCTCAGGAGATGGCGCACAGACAATCGGAGTGCCGCCAAAAGTTTGCTCGATGAACATCGGCCGGAAAGATGCAAATACTGCACTGAACTGAAACCAGTGAGTATCTCCACCGGTCTTCTGATGAAAGTGCCAAAGTGGCGACAGCTGACTCTTGGCAGTGGCTCAAGGATGCGCTGGGGCAATTTGACTTGCGCAAACCTCGAGATGTGGCTCTCCAGGCACCTGCAAAAGACATTGTCAATCTCCAGGACGATGACGACGACGCCGAGTCAGTCACATGGTTGTCCGACGATGATTCCGATGACGACAGCGACGACAGCGTCGACAGTGATGACAGTGAGGACGACGACGATGACATCGACGAAACTTACGAAGACGACGCTCGACTTGATATCCCTGGCAATGATGACCGCGCGGATATTGCCGAGGACTTGCATGAAACAGACCATGACACAGCAGAGGAGACCGAAGTGGTTTCCTCACATGCACTCCCATCTCGTGCAGGTCGCGACCTTTGTCGGAACGAGCAAGTCTCATCGTCTCCCACCAATTCCAAACGGAGATCATTACAACAAGGACAGCGAGTCCGCACTCAGGTCTCACGGCAAGAAGCTGACAAAGCCGTTGCAGCCGCAGTACGTTCAACTTGCAACGTCGGTGCAGAACGCTTGAGCATTCACTGACCTCACATTTCTTGTTAGACCACCAACCGAACCGTCACACCTGCCATGATCCCTGTAAAGGCGGAAGGACCTTCGTCCGAGGCGTCGCCAGTCTGTCAAAAGCGGAAGGGCCAGCACGTGGACCTTACTGCCGAGGAACACGATGAGCAGCGCGCGACACGTCCAGCGAAGCGCCAGCGGACGGCTGCTGGCAAGGAAAGTGCGAGGCAATCCATCACTGGTCGCGACGTGCAGCATACTGTTGGCACAAGCGGCAAGACTGGGGTTAGGACGTCCAACCACTCCGGCGCCACAAGCAATCGCCCAAGCTGCACAGCCACAAGAGACACTTTGCCTACCACCTCGTCTGACATATTCGAGATACCCTCGAGCCCGCCGCCAAGTCCGGAGGCATCAGGAAGTGCCGAGCGAAGGAGGGCACGGCAGCAGATGGCGCAGAGTCAAATGGTCACCAACCCTTCGCCTGGGCAAGTTGCACATCCGTCAGCACAGCGTCACACGGCCACTGCTGGCAAGCCTGACCTCGCATCTTCGGTGGTAAGTGCTTCTCCTTTGCATGGCTTTCCTCTCATGCATTGCTAACGCATAACAGGCTAAACGCTTTCCCAACGAGCGCACATCCCAGCTCTTCAACAGTGAAGACATACAGTTCATCATCAGCAAAGTTATCAAGGAGCATGAGCTAAGTAAGAGTGGTAAAGGGAAGCAACGCGCTTAGATTGCGCGGTAAGTCCGGACACATCAGTTCCTCGCATTGCTGACTCCGCTGATCTGGTGCAGGTATGACCGGAGTGAGACAGGAAGTGGCAGCGCGGGCCGTTGACCTTCCATGCGTGCTGCAATTTTCTTCAGTCAGTGATGCAGTCTTTGTGACAAGTGTATTTGAGATTTGTTGTGATTTGTGTTTGCTCTACTGCAATAGTATATGTATAATCGAACAATTGTCCACCTCATCTAATATTGCAAGTTGCGCGTGAGAGATGAACCTCCCCGATCAAGTGCTCCAATATCCAATCTCCAACTCGTTCTCTTCTTGGCACATATCACACTCAATTGCTTCATTCTTCACGCTGAACTCCATCAACTTCGCTATCACGAATTTGAAGATGATGTCAGATTTGGTGACAGACGTTATATCGATGGCTCTCAAGGTTGGAAGAGCGGCATTTTGGGAAAACCTCGGCAAGACCGATCACGTGGACAAGCTGAGCTCATGGAGGAGATTTCACCATATTTTACAATTGCATTCAGCGATTATCCGTAAGAAACGTCCTAGTAACCCGCCAAAGATAACGAGAAATCCCGACATCTCAGTCCGAACGATCTCAGATTGCCAAGACCGGGGTAAGTGAGCCAGCGCAAAGCAAAGCGGTTGCCGAGCGCACGTGATAGGTCCACATAGACGGCAAAAGCGGCTTTGGGTGTGGCGTCACTGCCGCGGCAACCCCGGATGCAGGAACGAATATCGTCCCCATTTTAACCGACCCAACAGCCATCGACAATGTCGGGCGCAGTCGACTACCAAGTTCGTCGCGAAATCGACCGTGTAGACCAGACAAACGGATATGATTTCCGTGGTCCCCCGACACATCAACAGGACTTCACCGAATATAACAGCTCTTCAGGAGAGCGGACCATCACCGACATCAACGCCGCAATCGCTGAGCCCGAGCGCCACACCACCGTTGTAGAACACACGTATATCGACAAGGACGCTCTGTCCGCACACCACAAGTCACAATGGTTGGAAGAACACGAGCGGTGGACGCGTGTACAAGAGCAATGGATGTCCAAGATGCAGGAGCAAAACAATGCTCAGTGGAGGGAATGGGAACGGAAGAGGAACGAACAATGGAAGCAGCGAGAGGAAGACATGGATTCGATGGGCCAGAAGCTACAAGACATCGAAGGGCAGCTTGATAAAGACCCACTGCGACCAAAACAAGGATACAGAGAATCTCCGCCAGAGCCTGATCTGAGCAGCGTTCGGCACGCACGCACTGTGTTCACCGCAATGATCGAAGACTTTTCGCCCGTCTGGTAAGTTGCAAAGCCCAAGTTGCTTCAGCTTTCACCTCATCAATTCTAATGTGCTCAGGTACACTGTGGCTATGTCAACCGGTATCCTGGGTCTCATACTCGCCGAGTTTCCTTACCGATTCAACGGTTTATCCAACGCCATCGCCGACATCTTTTTCGTTGTCGATCTACTCATCGTCCTTCTTGCGACAGCCATACAAATTACACGTTTTGTTCTGTATCCGAAAGCAGCGTACTTCAAGACTCGCGGTGATCCAGATGAGATCGCGCTCTGGGGCGCCTTTCCAATTGCCATCCTTACACTAGCCGCTCTCACTGCGACACAAATCAGCAATGCCTACTGGGGTGGCCACTGGGCATCTATACTTGCAGTCGTCCTGTGGTGGGCTGGTGCAGCCGGCATGTTTATCATCACCATCTTCGCTTGCGACTCACTCTTCCGCAATGGTATAATCCACGACCGCACATTCTCGGCGACCCTCATGATACCCGTCGTCGGTGTTGCCACAGCCGCTGCAGAAGCTGGATTCATTACCAATTACGCATACGATCTGTCCGCTCGAGTAGCTGTCCCGATGATCATTGTTGGCTACTTCCTCGTGGGCCTCGCAATGTTCTTGGCCCTTACCTTCTACACCATCTTCATGCACCGTCTCATGACAGCAGGTTGGCCAGAGCCAGCGAAGCTACCCGGAGTAATTATGCTCTGCGGCCCAATGGGCCAGTCAGCGACTGCTCTACAATCCTTGTCATCTGCGGCGCTCACACGCATGGACTTTGCGAACTACAACAAGGGCACCTTCCTCACTGCTTCTGCCGCCTCAGGCCTTTCCGCGGCTAGCATACTCATCGCCATGTTGTGCCTTGGCTTTGCATATTTCTGGTTGTTCGTGACATTGACTGCATTGATCGAGAATGCTATCAAGAAGAAACTGAGCTATTCGATGATGTGGTGGGCCACAGTGTTCTCGCTCGGCACGGTATGCACAGCATGGTTGGAGTTGAGCATTGAGATGAACAGTCCCGCATTCAGGACAATCGTCACGGGCTTGTGGCTGATTCTCTTCGTGGACTTTCTCATCAACTGGGTGTTTACAATCAAAGGGGTTATTTTCGGCAATTTGCTGTTCAAAAGAGGCAAGGAGGATATGAAGAAGCAGCTTGAGCAGGAAGAGAAGTCGGCTTGATTTGTTCAGTAACAATCGAAATCATGTACTCAATGTCGATTCGCCGTTAACAACAAATCTTCTTCAAAGATCACTTGGAGCTTTGTGACGTGTTCCAGAGTGCTCCGGTCCACGATATACACGTCCCTGTGATCTGCAAAGTCCTCATGAACCCTTCTCGTACTTTGATGTAATTGCTACCTTGGGTATGATCTCGACGATTTGTTTGCACAGGCTGCAAACATGGACAGACCGGATCCGTCCGGACTTGGCTGTTAACGCCGGAGTCACTCTGTTACCCCGAGGCGACCACCGGCACCAACAAATGCGCAATCTCCTGTGTCGAATCTTCGTTGACCCTACAGGCTTTTGTGCAGTGTCTGGAGAACGACAGACCAGAGGAGAAACCTCCAAGCATACTGCCATCCTCGTGCCGGCTATTCCACCGGAGGACGCAACCGCAGCACAGTCCATTCTCGCTGCGCGCGACCGTGCGGAGTCTTACACTTCTCTCTCCGCCTTCTCCTCACTCCCCGATCTTCCTGGTCGTTATTCCATTTTACAGTATCATGGCGCCGCTGGACCTTACTTCTTCGCGTCGCTGAACGCTACAGAATGGCATGTCCGTCCAAACCGCTTAACCAAGTCGCTGGATGCCTCTAGCGCCCACAGTCAGCGGTCTCACATCATGGAACTCCTCACATTTGATGCTGCTCTGCGAACTACAGCTCCGAGAGAGACACATCAGTCGAAGCGATACGCCCGCTATATCAGACATTCATTCGAGCACTATCCCGCTCACAGTATCAACAACCCAGTTGCGACCGCGCCAACAATGCAGAGGGCTCACAAATACTTCTGGACCGGAACTAGTCCTACGAGCCGCGCTGCTTGATTTGGTGACATCATACGTGTACTCAGTTTGCAGACAATCTCTCTGAAACGCGATCGCACACCTCAGTGCCATGTCCACGCAAGCTACCCTGGAACACAACCTCCGGATTCGTCGATACAACAACAGTCCATCAGAAAAACTCCGATCGAAGCACAGACTCCGCTAGTCACAAGAAATGAGACGCATGGACTTCCACCAGGAAATCGACAATACTGCAGAAGACTATGAGAGACCTGAAAGAGGGAAAGCGCAAAGATGGCAGAAAGGATATGAGAATAGGCGTGGGAGGCAGCGGATGATACGTCGGCGATGAAGACATGCGCGTTCCAAGCATCGGAGGACCGCCAGGACGATACAACGACCGGCTGGAAGCGGAGGCGAACGTCAGAAGTTCGGAGAGAAAGGTTGTGTGTTGCGGGCGCGAGCCACAGACAATGCAGCAAAGTCTCGACCGGCGCTGGACCGTCAGGATCGGGAAGGGCCACCTTCGGTGAGTTGCTTTCGCCTGCACCTTCTTCCACTCGACAACTTCACGGGATTATTCCCTCGTAATTGTGCTAACTCTACGATAGGTTTCACCGCCTCCAACACAACCAAGCGTACACAACCTTCACTCGAATCGGCACGGATGCAGGCTGAAAGGACGAGAAAGAACATGAGCGAAGGCTTAGGCTGACAAGAAAGAGCATGAGGGAGAAGATCCGTTGAGAGGAATGCACAAGAGGGCTGAGAGGGACAAGAAAGAGCCGGAGCATGAAGGCGCATTGAGAACCATACACGAGAAGGTCGACATATACGAAAGAGCAACGAGTAGCCAACGACAAGAGCACGGGCGAGCAGGCCGTATACATTGGGTGTTCGGAATGTCAGGATAGTACTTCGTCGCTCGGTCTCCCGAAAGGCGGAAGCGGATATCAAAAGCAAAAGATCAAAGATGGCGCCTTATTGTTGCACAATCTTCGAGGCTGGAGGCTCACTACATTGGCATTGACTTGCCCGGGCCACAAACTGTTTCGGCGATACGATGTTCCGACTCCGGCCGGATTTTTGGCTTGGCAGGCAGCTCTGAGGCTGTGCTTCTCATGGGTCACATTCATGCTCATTGCAGTGCTCGTCTCTTCTTCCTCTTCTTTATGTGCAGGCTGCCGGGCGTTGTCACGTAGACTTTGTCATGGTCCAGCGGGTTGTCGGGGCACAATTACGCTGAATGGTCGAAACGATTACAGGAAAGGCGGCGCAGGGTTGAGAGACGAGCGTGGAGTTGTGACGTGGGCGAAGAATGAGAACATGGGTCGGGCCATTGTTTGAGCGCACACCACTTCCGATGGGCGGTTTGCACGTTCGGGATGTAACACAAGTATATGGTCATTGTAATTCTTCAAACGCTTCGACGCACGCCAACAAAATTATGCGCATAACAAGTGTCACGTGAGGAGACGCACTGTGACTTTGGCGGTAAACTTTTTATGTAAACGGACCAGCGCTAAGCCGTTCACAGGGAGCGGCAGTGCTTCACGGGGCATGTCGGTCGAGTGAATGGTGGTACAAGCCTTAGGCGGTGGTATGATCGTGGCGACACCAGACCGAGGAACCACGTGAGGAGCTGCGTCTCCTGCCGACTGTGGGATTGGATGATGACCGCAAAGTTAAGTTTCTCGCGGTCATGGATAGACAGAGCGTAAAGGACGCAAAGCAGAGGCAGCAGTCAGCAAAGCCTAGGCGGGAAGTCTCGACAGATGTCCCGTCATGGCGGCCGGAATTTGCACGCCTTGCACGGTCTTGGGTCGTTGCACCAACACAAGGATTGTCGTGGGCGGGCTTGTGGTCTCGAATACTCGCACGGGCTGTTGGGCAAGCGTTAGTGTTGCGCTGGCTGTGCCACCTGCACTGAACATGGTCAGCAGCCAGTGTTGACATCTGGAGAGATCCAGTCTGCGTGAACAGTCGCAACACCCAGCTGTAGGGACTTGTCTGATAACCACGTCATCATTCCTGCACGCAGGAAGACCTTCACCAAGTAACCGTGGCGGGCAATAGGGACCTTCTCTTCAGCGATGTAATTGAGCTGCAAGAATTCGCCTCCCCCATTTGCCCGGCCACTATCTCCGATATCGCCGAAGCCATCTCGGAGATATGCGGAGTTGAGCTTTGCTGTGCACGCATCGAAGAGAGCCCGGGCAGAAGAGGTGTGATGTGATGTGAATGTGAACAGTGCTGCCTGCAGTCTTGGACACGGAGTGTCATCTTCTCCTGCTGGGGTATCTCGATCGCTTGTTCCGTTGAGCAAGCCTCATCCGGTTCGCTTCGAGCAGTATTGGTGGCCAGGTCCGACGCCAAGCTCTGCATCCCTCTGATTCTGAAACCAGCACGTTGGTAGAGACTGCCGCTTTGTCGACCCTGCCACAGACGCTCATGATGTTGTCGTCCTTTGCGTCTGCCCTTGACGGGCAGGATGAAGGTGTGTCAAGGTTGGCACCCGGGGTGGGCCGGCACCTCCGGCTCTCCGTCTCTCTTCGAGTCGTTGGTGTCGCCCACGCAATTCGTCCCGCTGTTCTGCTCGCTTGCCAGGAAGATTCGCCCGTTGTGGTGTGTCATGTTTCCCGACTCTTACCAAAATGAGTCTTGTGATACTGCTATCTCACCCGTTATGTTAGCTTGCTGGTTTCTGCTGCCCTCACGGTACATTCTGGACTGCGCGAGTACTCACCTTACTCTCATCATCGGTGATGTCGATTTTCGAGCTCTTGAGATCGGTGCAACAAGCCTCCATGCAACTGCGTCGAGGGTCGTGGGCATCATATTCACTCGTGCCGATGGTCTGGTTGTGACTTTCTCGTGAGATCCATCAGAAGAACGTCTTCGAGGTGTCGCAGGTGCCAAAACTACCATGTCTCCCGCACTGCGGGAATTCGACGGGGATGCCGAGGGCGAACGGAATGATATGTGGTCGCCGTTGTTCGTGTCGAGTTCATGCGCCGATTTCCACAGAGCG
>QQTW01004227.1_pt1 | contig 10729 bp, 5 predicted proteins | sample 1904831 | NCBI WGS metagenome assembly QQTW01 (sample SAMN09435610, study PRJNA476489) | Subsurface metagenome, whole genome shotgun sequencing project.
TACAACCAATCCAATAATCTGTACGGCGGGGGGTACAATCGATGGTAGTGCTTGCCTCAGCAGCGCCACATTTCATTCACGATGGGTCTTTTTTTCTTTCGCGCGGAGTGAGGGCCGGATCAAAAGAGTTACATATCCTTCGATGAGCGGAGCATGAGTTAGTAGTCACCAAGCGAACGCTACATCAGGAGTTCTGGTCTGTCTGAACATATATCGGATTCAGCAATACGGAGGGCACGAACTTTTCTTATCAGTCTTGCTCTGACGCCTGGAGTTCAACACTATTAGCTGCAGGTTTTGCAGCGGCATTCTTGGTTCCCTACAGCAATGTGGCTCCTTATGTACGTTAGTCTCCCTCCCCTGACTTGCTTGCATGCAGGGTAGACGAAGAAAACAAGTTCTCACAGTGAACTCAGGCCATTCCGTCCTACTATTTTCTCTGACCCATGACGAGCTGGATGTAAAAGTCTGGAGCGATGCCCATCCATGTATATAGACGTTTTGATGCCTTGAAGTCCAGTTTTATGTCTTGCATTGTGAAATTTGTTCTGCACACTAAACACATATATGCTGACATTTTCTCAGACGACCAGGAGTTCCCTCCGCTTGCTTCACCGATGAGATTACAAGAAAGGCTACCAGCTACCAAGTCACATATCCACTCCGTCCAGGGCTCTTTGGACCCTCCTATACGTTCGTCAACACCTCGGATCCCACCAGGTCTGAGTCTACCACACGCTCATCCCTCGCCGTCCTTTTCCGAAGACGTTGAGATAAAGACTAAGGAAACGAAACCCCCCAGCAACGTGACTGGTCCAGTGGTTCCAGCTCTGCCCATCCTGCCCATTGGTCACCGTCCGACTAACCCAAGAGAGAAAGTGGTTGCAACACCAGTGGCCTCTCAACCAGCAGAGGACAGAAAAGATGTTGCTGTCCCCAACTCCGAGAAGAATAGGATTTCAGCCGAAGAAAAGGTCGATGCAGTCCTTGAAACAATTGCACGAACAATCAATATCAACCCCAGATCTACAATTATGCAGCCTTCTGGAGTGCAAGACATATCCAAAAACACCTCCAAGACAGGAAGCGCTCCCAAGCATGATGCGATCGGAAACAGCGATAAGCAGTCTCACTCGCAGGAAACCACTGCGATTACCCCCCAGAAACTCGATATCTCAGCAGCCCTTGCACAAAAGCCTAAGCTTGGAGTGTCGACTTCGACGACAAATCCCCAAGTCCTGTCGCAGAGTATGGTTGCTACGCCTGTCACCATCGAATCCTTTCCCAGCACGCCAAGTGCACATACGGTCAAGTCTCCTGACTGGACCTCTGCTGGCCGTCCTAGAACTTTGCGGCTCACCACAACAACAACACCAAAGGCTGAAGCAGCGCTATCGCCTGCGGTAACAGAGAGATCGAGCACTTTATCTGTCGCTGTTCGGAAGCGGACTTCGCGCCAACCCTCCTTATCATCAATCTCTCGCAGCCGTCCATCCACACCGACCATATCGGAGCATGGAACATCAACAGAAATTTCAAGAGCTGGGTCACCTCCCCCCTCAGATATAGTTGGGTCAGCACCAGAAAAGAACAAGAGCAAAAGCCAGGCCAAGAAGGAAAGAAGAGCCAAGCCCAAAACGACTACCGATACCAAAGGTGAGGAATCTGCTGTTTCGACTCCAACCATCGCCGAAGAGGTGGGCCCAATAATTTCGAGGCAGAAGAAAAAGAAGAGGACCCAGGAGAAAAGTAGTCAGATTTCTCCAGATGTGGAATCCGCAGACACCTCTAATCCTGAACCTACTGATGTTAGCCCAGCCGAGAAGACCTCTAAAACCGAATCCAGGAAAAGCACCAAGGAGACGAGCTCGATATCTAGCCAAGATCGTCCTCTCGCAGATGCAAGAAAACCTAGTATAAAAGCCAGACCGGGCAAAGGGAAAAGTGAAAAGGGGAACACTCGGGCCGCGTCAAAGGAGAAGAACAACCAGGGATTGCCTGAAGGCTCGGCAAAGAAAGCGTACACACTGAATGACCTTCTGAATGATGCTGCAAACCTTCCGGAAACTGAGCATGCTCTGTCTGAGCTACTGAATGCCTCAATCTCCGCCACTTCCACGCTCCTGCAAGAGCTATTCGCGTCAAAGGAAATCGATATCAACAGCGCTCTGTTCAATACACCTCCATTGACGAGCTACAAATTACCACCCCAGCCTTATAGAGGAGCCGACTATCTAGATGCAAATGGGTACACCATGAACTCTCCTTTTGGGGAGATCTATCTTTCAGGGAGCGACCGGAAACAGTTGCTTCACGGTCGGGATGTCAGGCTTTCAGACCCGAACAAGCCACAGAATGTGCTCAAGAGAAACATGATTACGCCCACCGGAGCAATCTTCCGTCACCTCTCGGTGGAGGAAGAACAGAAAGTCATCGAGCTTGAGAAGCGCACGCAAGAGAATGAAGAGAGGTACGGCGTTACTGGAAAGGGCGAGCTTAAGCCTCTGGACGACATGGACTTCATGAATCTAACTGGTGGCCTGCAAGAATTGATGGCATTCCCACCACTTCACCGCATCAGTCTTCTGACATCCGCACCGGGTACCGAGGGCGCAGAGGATGATGAGGCTGGTTTGGGTGGGAACGGATCCGACGAAACTGAGGACGAAATGGCGCCGTTGGCCAGTGGCTTTGGCGCTGCGCCGGAGGGGTCCATGAGAAAACCGATGACGCCCGCCACGATGAAGAGGAAGGCTGAAGCGCTTATGGCCGTGAATTTACGAAACCTTGACGTTGACAAGCTGCAGAAGCGAATCAGAGAGACACAGATTGATATGGAGGGAGCCAGGAAGGAGATGGAGGCTCTCGAGAAGAAGGCGGCCAAAAAGGCGAAGGATGTTGCTAGGTGGAGGGAGGCATTGCTGAAGGAAATTGGGAGAGGGATGTGAAGCGTATACAGCCAGGGTTTCTGTTCAGTGTAAATCATGCAAGTCTGTAGGTAGTAGTTGGGTGCCAATCGTGTGTGGACGGCAGACTCCAGCATGAACCGCGTGTCCTCCGTCTCCTGATATAGTATTACTACTACTACTACTACTACTACTACTACTACTACTACTACTACTACTACTACTACTACTACTACTACTACTACTACCTACTACTATCAGTGAGGCATCCCACAATCCCCTGCCCTCATTTTATATAAGCGCTACGTCATCGGCCCTCTCTGTGTCATTGTACCGTTCAAACGCCACCACAACACCATCACAATACCACCGCTGCCACTGAAGCCGTCAGTACGTCCTTGCTCCTATGCCACACCAAGACTGCCGATCTCATCCCGTTTACAATATCACAACTATATGTTCCCCATAATGCACCACGCCCTGATCCGCACCCACCACATTACGTCGCGCAAGAAAGTGGCTACGCTCAAAGCGGCAGCGAAGAAACTTGGTTGTTCCGCGCTGCTGAGGAGTGGAGGAACGCCGGGGATCATGTATGTCCGGGCGGAGGAGGAGGAGGCGGTTAGGGATTGGGTCGGGGTTGTGCATGTGAGTCTTTGGGCTTTTTCTATTGGTCGAAGAGGGCTCGGGAGATGTCCTGCTCGGGAAGAAGGAGTTGGTATCTCTATACGGTTCGAGTGGAGCTCCTTCGCTTATTCAACAACCTTCTCAAGAGGCGGATCAGTCGTGTTTTGCCTTGACCATGCTTTTCGTCATATCTTCTGCAAAACTTGGAAGAGAGAAGGGCATCTGTTGTGTCGAGAGCGCCGAACTTATTTGCCAGAACTTCAGCAATAGTTCTCGTTGCTTATATCCATACTACAGGGTCTTCGTTACAAGGACTATCATCTCGTCGCTGCTCCAGCGGCCATCGAACCCACACCTGCTAAACCAGGTCCACACAGCACGTCATCAGCGGCCAAAAACGCAGACAATACGTGGTCTTTCGAAGAAATCGACACCGTGAAAGAATTCGGCAAACAGATGGAAGAAAAGGGCGTCCTGGAGTGGTGGAGGAAAGCTATAGATTTCAGGAGCTGACACATTGAACGGTCCTTTTCACCTTGCTCCTCTCTTCCTAGAGGACGGGGAACATCTCCTTCGCGAATCGTTCACTGCCTTTAATTGACACCAGAGGCGCGACTGTCATTCTCTCTCTTTCTCAACTTTCTGTCAATCTGATCAGAGAGTCCAACCCAACGGTGTCCTTCTCAAGGAAAGGATACTCATCACCCGGGACCACTAGGAATGTCCGAACACCGCATGACCATAGCTCCCCATATCAAGAGATGTGGGGGACCATAGAATAGAGTCCCTGTTTGTGCTCTCCTAGCACATTAGCCTCTTCTGTATGGGTCACGAAGCAGATACTGGAGCTACAGAGATACTGAACTCAGATCTCTCCATTCGCGACCCACACCAACGAGAGAGCAGAATCACCGCACCAGAAGCACCGGTATGGCAACAAATTCCCACAACCTGGCCTTTGACTGATCCAACTACACTTGAGGCCTCTCGTTCAGAGCTAGAACTGCGCAGAACCATTGCTCTGCAATTCTGCAAGTCTACTCTGCTACCGGAATAGCGGGGCGCCAGAGTCAAGAATCTCCTGAATATACTTGTGGTTATCACAATTTGGCCTGGAACGTTGGATCCGAGGTATTTACGACAGACTATGAACTTTGGTAACTCCTCGCACGGTATTGCAAGTTGTGGTGCGAATAGTCAGTATTCGTCGACTACTGGTCGACATATCTCTGACCGGTCATTATTCATACATGACGAATCGCATTAAAAATTCTGAAGACGACGGTGTGCCTTTATCATTGTATATAACCGCCCATTGGTGAAAGTTTTCTTCTACAACAATATTTAGAGCGAACTGAGAGCTAGCATTCCTGAAGAATCCTCGATGCCTTTGCTCGAGGGCTACGTACGCAGTTAGTATGCTGATATACTACTTGTCTGCTTTCTTTCTCAAAACGCAAAGGGAATACGTGAGTCGAAAGAAGAGCGGTAACTCGGCCTATAGTCTAGAGCTTCGTTGCTTTGATTTTGAGAACCACCGGATCACTGGACATGGTGGATTGAAGACTATGCATTACATAATACGGTATTTTACTAGTGACCGTCAACTTGTGGCCCAGTGGCTGTCGCCTCGTGCCATTAAATTTGCGTATTTTATATACGCCCTTGAAATATTTCCGATAATACCCTGTCGGCTTGTCCATCATTGTTTCCCATGCTTGATATATTAGATGAAGCCAAAGAAGCAGTAATACCTACTGGCGTAAGGAGAGTGACGGCTGCTGGTATGCCACAGCACTCTATGCTTGAAGTTCTTGACCGATCCGCGGAGCACAGGTTTCTTTCACCGGTCAAGAGGATCCATGATGGACCAGGTGTCGCGTTTTTTCTTACTTCTCTTGCTTACAGAGACATTATGACTTTCGTTTTGCAGCTCAACCATTCTATGATACCCAGAAAGTCCCAGACTGATGGAGATCAAACGGCTCAAAGTTGGGAGCTCGATTCGGATGCCATCACCTTATCGGAGCCCATTCAAAAGCTTCAACAGCTGATTGGTCATCTCAACTCCCTGGTTGATGAAGTGCCGCCTGACACTGGTCCTCGTCGGTTCGGTAACGTCAGCTTCAGGAAGTGGTACAGTGTCGTGGAAGAGAAGCTTCCAGCTCTGTTGCAAGAATTCTTACCTTCGGATATCTTGTCGTTCGGCTCTCTGAGTAGTGGTGCTGTCGGAACAACTGCTGCAGACGAGCTTCAGGTCTATCTGCTGGGTTCCTTCGGCAGTCCGCAAAGACTCGACTACGGCACTGGCCATGAATTGAGCTTCCTAGCATTTCTGGGCGCTCTTTGGAAGTTGGGTCTCTTTGAAGGTCAGGGCCCGGGTAATGCTGAACGAGGAATAGTCATTGGTGTCTTTGAGCCCTACCTGAATCTTGTGCGGAGATTGATCAAGTCGTACACTCTGGAACCAGCGGGCTCTCATGGCGTATGGGGTCTTGATGACAACTCCTTTCTGCCCTACATATTTGGTTCTGCTCAGCTCGCTCCAGCAATCCATGAAACAGATCCAGCACCCATTGAGGGCTCACTGCCGGCAGCTCCCGATGCGTCGTCTGTTGTGAACCGCAGCTCGGTGCAGCGAGAGAGGACCAAGAACCTGTACTTCTCGGCGATTGGCTTCATCTTCGACGTCAAGAGGGGCCCCTTTGGCGAGCATAGTCCCATGTTGTACGACATATCAGGCATTACAGCGGGGTGGGGGAAAATCAATAAGGGTATGATCAAGATGTACAACGCAGAAGTCCTGTCGAAGTTTCCAGTCGTACAGCATTTCCCTTTTGGATCATTATTTCGCTGGGAGAAAGATCCAGATGCTCAATTACCACCTCCAACCACCCACACTACAAGCCAGCCATTACGCGAGCATCAAACTCCTGGTGGCAACGCTTCGAGAGCACGCACAGCGGACAGCGCAGCTTCTTCTAGACCTGGCACATCTGCCCCGTGGGCCACGACTTCAGTTGATTCGCCAAGAGGTATGGTAGATGGCGTCACGCGTGCACCGTGGGCTTCAGCTACGAAGCCACCGCCACCTCCTGTCAACCCTAACAGACCGAGACCGAATGGATGAAAAAGTATGACCCGCGTCCTACTTGATCTTGTTACACACGAGGAATCCAGGAAGCGATCCTTCAAAACATCTCAACCACATTCCTACCGGCTTACGAACCCCGAGCTGTGGGACTTTTTGGGAGGGTATTCGTGCCCACCTCAAAACTCTGCTTGGCAGATCTGCCAGATTCAGGTCAGCTATTGGCTGCCAAATAGACAGATGAGAAATGGAATCACAGAGGAGGACTGTCGCAATCCGTTACCCGCCACAGATATGCCAGTAGCTAGATCTGTTAGGAGCATTCATGTAGCTTAACTACTCGCTTGCAAGAGATGATGGCAGCCAAAAAGAAGTTGATATGGCGAATCCGAATCATATTCAACCAGACTACTCGCTATTCGTCCACGATCTATCATCTGGACATCAGGTATTTTCCGTTTCGGAACGCGCTGCCAGTCCGGTTTACTCTGAGACGACAGGAAAGGGTCGATTGCTGCCCTCGTGTTGCCCCTTAATTCATGCGCCAGAGATGCCTTCTTTTGCGGCCTCGGGTCAGCGGCCGTGAGCGTCGTCTTCTTTCTCTTGCTCCTCACAATTTCAGACTCTTTCTTGCCGCTCGGGGTTACCTGCTCAAACAGACCCCTCTCCTTGTTGCTCCTCACATCCTCTGTTCTTCCAAACTCGACCAGGCCAGCCCGGACCGCATCTTCTTCCCGTTCCTCCACCATCTCCACTCCGAGACTGAACTTTTCCTGCAACTTCTCTCCTCTCTTCTCCCCTTCCTTCCTCTCCTTCCTTCCGACCCTGAATTCCCTCCTCAAAGCCCTACTCCTCTCATAAGGATCGTCCCAGTCTCTTCGACTCCGCTCCTCCAGCTCCTCCAGCCTCTTTCCCTGTCCCAGCAAAGCCTGCTTATCCACAACCTTCTTCTCCACCGCCCCAAAGGCCCCATCCCTCTCTAGCCTGGTTTTCTCTTCCTCGCCAACGCCCACCTCAATCTCGCCGTCCAGAACCTTCTCCCGCCCCTCGTCCCTCCTCCTGCCCCCTTCAACAACAACATATTCGGTGTTCTTCGGATCCGTCCTCACCTCGATGCACCCTCCACACACAGTATGCTTGAACCTGAAACTCCATATCGGCGTCGAGAAGTAGTTCCCGACCTTCTTCTTCTCGGCGTTGAACCGCACGCCCTGGCCAATGATCTGCTCCGGGTTGCAGGTTGTGCACCAGATGGGGAAGGGGCATTCGAACCGGACGGTCAAGATGCCTTCGGTTTTCAGTTTGCGTGCACGGGAACCCAGGGCGTGGCCTTTGCCAGAGGCGGCGTTGGCTGTGGTGAGACCCTCAAGGTCCGGGGGGACGTAGCGGCCCATGTTGAAGCCCTGCATTTTGGCGGCGTTTGGGTTGGAGAACGACTATTATGTTAAGGCGTGATAGAGTTGGTAAGGTAGCTTCGAGGTGTGGTTTTAGGTGCGATGCGAGTCAGTAGTAGATAGTTCGTTGGCCGTTGATCCAATGAGTTTCAGGACATTGCAGAAGGTGAATCTCCCATAAGGCTCACAGTTGACCAGCTTACTAAGCGACCAACGGACACTAACTTCAAGTTGGCCAAGTTAGCTTGGCAGGAGAACTGCAAGTCTGCGACTGCGTTACTTGCAGTCAAGTGAGTGCAATTCCTACTGCATCCGCGTCCTCTTCAAACCTTCAGTGCTTTGCGAAAGGTGTGAGAAGAATATGGCAAGTGCTACTCGGTCCAAAACGAACTCTACGGTCGAGGTCGTAGATATTCTCAACCACTCTGGCACCCGACCAGATCAAAGTCTGGGCAAGAGAAAGAGACAAGCATCTCGTCGTCCTGGACGACCAGTAACAAAAGCGAAGTCTGCAGAAGGGGAGGATCATCCCGCGGCGACAGAGGGGCCCTACATCACGTCAACGTCTACAGTTGTGGTAGGGGCAGAGGATGCCCAAGAGGCTGGCACATTGAAAACCCATACGAAACTACGGAAGCCTAAGACTTCTTTGGCTGGAAGACAACGAGAATCTACAATCAAGATGGCACGTGGCGCAGACTTATACACAATGCCAGTGAGTCCAGAGGTGGCATCGTCTGCCGCGAATCGGCCCCACAAGGGTGAAGATTTCACTCTCCAGCACAGGGCATTTCATGACGTCGCTTCCAGCGAAGTGCCTGAAGCAGACCTCACCAACTCTACCTCTAAGGGTACAAGAAGTGAGAATCAGACCACGCATTCGCCCAGTCGAGATCCGAAAACAAAACAAGCAGCAGGACCACCACGTAGGGTACGTAGGTTTGCTCCGCGAGCAACTGCCGCAGACTCTGTGCGGAACGATGAGCTCAACGCGGCAATTGAAAGTTGGATGCCATGGGGAAAGTCTGTAACCCCTATCACTGCGAAGCACAACGCAATAACCTCTAATAATTTGGGGTATCCAAGCTCGCAGAGATTGTTGAGGAAGGAGAGCAGATGTGCAACTACCAACGCTCGCTCAGTGACAGCGCCCACAATCGATCATCATGCAGCCAACAAGTCGACCTATAATCGACGTTCGAAGGCTGCTGACCCAGAAGTTGAAAACGGGGAGCAGGAAGGAGACAAGAAGAAGCGAGGCGATAAAGAGCGGGAAATAGTAGATAAAGGCGGAGAACAGGAGAAAGCAGAAGAAGAAGAGGGCGAGGATGAGGATGAGGTTGGGGAGGATGGGCAGGAGGAAAAAGGGGAAGAGGAGAATGAGGAGGAGAATGAGGAGGAGGAGGAGGAGGAGGAGGAAGAAGAAGAGGAGGAGGAGGAGGAGAAAGAGGTGCATGAAGAATCAACTGTGGACCGAGACGGTGATATGCAGTCACAGGACTCCGGTCAGCAAGCAACAGGCAGTCTTGCACCCCAAAGCAGCGATACCACTGCTGTCACCAAAAATGTGCAAAGCAATCCAACAAAGAGGAATGTGAGGTTTGAAAAAGCAGCCAAGCTACACGACTGCGCAAAGCACTGGAAGACAATGTGGAAGACCGCAAAGTCTATCAAAGTCACGGACGGTCCCCGCACAAAACCAGTCCGGAACCTACTGGCTGCCATGCGAACATACAGACAAAACATTTCCAACACATCCTGCGAGAGTCCGGAAGGCGACGAAGACTTGCTGTCCGATACGAATGGCTCAGGCGTGGACAGGATCGCTACGGAGATTGGCAGCTTTGGGAAGAGCAGCTCACGAACTGGCCGAGAAGAAAATCGGTTAATAACAGACATTTACCTACACGCTATACCGGATGCTGTCGAGCTCCTGCGTTCGATGCTGGTTTTCCGGGTGGTCAACGGAGAGCTGGACAGTGCAGCATTAGAAGATTTGATCAAGATTTTGAAGGCCACTCGCCGACTCTGTGAACGGCTCTATCATTGGAAACCCGCTCTTCAAATTGAAAACAAGACGAAGTCTAGGACGAACCGGAAAATTTGGCCATCTGTGACACGTATTGAGAAAGAGTACAGAGATGCTCTTGAGGATATCGCATGCGCTGAGGACGAAGCAGAGGCCAAGATCCTGCAAGAGCAGTATGCGATTGAGCAGGAGAGATTAGATAAGGCGCGAGAACAGGAAATACTCGACGGGCGGCAGAAGTTCGCCGACTGGATGCAAATGGATGTGGCAAAGAGACAAAGACAAAAAGTGACGCGTTTGAGACGTGTCGTGGAGGAGCATGAGGTGTATGATCTGGACGATCTGGATACAGACGAGTCTACGCCCGAGTCGGCCGACACCTTGATGCGCGGATCAAGCGAGGAGATCCCCGGCCCAACGAACCGCGTCTGGCAGAGCGAGGAGAAACTCGCTCTGCTCATTCTCCTCCAGAAGCATCGCGGATCCGACCGGTACGAAAGAACACAAGAGGCCATCAGCGATGTCTCTCGCTTCATCCGCAGAATCGGCCCGGATAACGTCTTCGCCCTGGCAGACAATCAATACCTCGATCTCGACTTCGCCGGCTCTGCCGATGTGCTCGACGATCTCGGTAATATGGAAGTACTCGACATTCAACAAGAGGCCCAGAGGTTGAAGGCCT
>QQTW01004228.1_pt1 | contig 10728 bp, 11 predicted proteins | sample 1904831 | NCBI WGS metagenome assembly QQTW01 (sample SAMN09435610, study PRJNA476489) | Subsurface metagenome, whole genome shotgun sequencing project.
CCCGCACAGACGGACCTAAACATCTCGCCCACCGCGTACGGCACCCGCTGGTATCTGACCCTGTTCAACTACTCGATCCCCTTCCCCGCGCAACTGCGCGTCTGGGACGTCTTCATGCTCCTCGGCGACGCCGAGCCCGGCCCCTCCGCGGACAGCAGCAGCTTCGCCGGCGGCCTCGACGTCCTGCACGCGACGTCGGCGGCGCTGATCGACGGCACGCGGGAGATCTTGCTCGATTCGGATTTCGAAAATGCCATGAAGGTGCTGACCAGTTGGATCCCGATCAAGGATGAGGAGTTGTTGATGAGGGTTGCTAGGGCTGAGTGGAAGGTTAAGAGGAGGAGGAGGTGAACTCTTCGGGGTGGGCATTGATATATGGGCTTTCCAAAGCAGGTTGTATGTGTTTGTTGGGTGGCTGCTGGTTTCTGTGGACTTGGCGGTATCGTATGGACTTGAGCTGAGCTCGGACCGTGGGCATTCCCTTTTCCTTTTCTCTCGCTTCGATTTCGTTTTCTTGCTCCGTTGCTGAAAGTCACTTTGCAACGGTTTTTTAACCCTCGGCGCTTGACTTTGGCTTACGGGCTCCGCCACTTACCCTTTTCACATATTATACCCTTCCTATTTTTCCGTGGTTATATCTTCCCACTTTCACAAGTTTCAATCAGCGCCCATCTTCGGCCTAGGCGGCGGCCACCAGCATTTCCTTCCTTTGCTTTCATATACCCCCTAACCCTTTATTCGGGATTTTCCTATAGGTCTAATAGTCATGAGAGTTATTGTGGTCCGCGGCGCTGAGACCGTTGAAAATACCTTGGGCCTTGCAAACTTCGTTTCACGGGCGTAGCTTATGCACCCTTTGTCAGTTTGCCGGTTATAAACCTTTCCGTTCACTCACAACGCCCATAATTCCACTACAACACCTTCTTCCGCCTTCTACATCGCCAACGCGAATCGCTACGCTGTGTTTACTTTTCGATAGCGTTTCCACTCTGCCCTAAGGTAGTCGAGCACACGCTGGGGCCTTTACTTCGCATGCCCCACACCTTGCTCTTTCTCTTTGGCTTCGCCGTCGTATCGAGAGATTCTGTGTATACTACTTCTAGTTTAATCATTATGATCTAGAATATATTCCTTTTGAGTGACTAGACGATTGCTTTCCCGTGGGTCTGTTATGACACGGGCAGGTCTTGGTGAGTTTTAACGTAGTACAACATTATCAAATTGGCAGTTCAACTATCGAAGATGTCTTCATAGGTCGTAAGTGATCCAGGAGTCCTGAGATTGGTAGAGGCGGGTGAGATGGGACATATTCGTAGCAGCTCCGTCATATGATGGTGAGTTTACATTATTGGAGAAAAATGGTGTGATGGGTTTAGAAGACGTTCGACGACCATACCTTGGGTACAAAAACCCTAGCTTTGCCTTGGGGTACTGTAAGTGGCCACCAACGAGCGTATGAATTGCCTCTCACAAGTCCAGAAACACAGGCACAGATGCGCGGTGACGAGGGGAAATCTCGATATACCAGACACTGTAATCACTACCCGCAGTAAAAAGCTTCCTTTTTCGCATTCCACAGCCGTGAGCCATCAAGTCCCCTTTCAAGTTTTCGGCGGTTGAATTCGCATGACAGAAGTAAAGCACCCCACCAATGCTGGTAACAAGGATTGAAACCCGACTCATCGGTAGTATACCTAGGGAGTCTAATATTTCTAATGTATAACGTACACCAGCCGACCTATCTAATACCTAACATGTAACATCTATCTCTAGTTTACCCAATTCGCTACCGTAGCCGGCTCATGAGCCGTCTATACCCCCCCAAACCACCCCACTTCAGCCCGGCGTTTACAGCAGCTTCGAAAGAAGACTCGCTGTGTCTTGCCTTGCCTGTTGCTCCCTCCGAATCCGCCCATCTTGAGGACCGGATGAGATGGCTCACGAACCGCCGGAAGGAGAGATTTGACACGCTGGTGTCGACGTCCAGCGCACAGCGGGCAGGACGTGAAGGATACCATCATCGCTGTTCGACCGGTGAGTCTCCTTGTACAGTAGTGAGGCATCCACGTCAGGAGTGAGCGAGCCTGTGTGGAGGTGGGTGTCTTTCTTCGGGCGTGCGGGTTGAAACGGCGTTTGAGCGAAAGAATGTCTAGGTCCTGTTGTAAATCTAGGGTATCCTATTTTTCCAACGGGACAACCGTCTATCTTTCGAAAACGCGACCGAACTCCATCACTCAACATCCCCAACCCCAATCGTGCCAGAAGAACATGGTATCATCTCACGCTTCCGCCTGTAGGCCGTTACTCGACGGCCGTACCAATTCCGTCCTCCCCACCCCCTCCTGACTCGAACGTGGTGGACTAGTATCTAACACCCCCCTCTGCAACGCCAACTGATTAAGAAACGACAGATAAGTCTGCCAGCCAATCGCGACGACGCCCGCAAAAAGCGCGCGATACTGCGCCTGAACGAACGTGAAACTGAAGGCCGTAACGGCAGGCCAAAGCTTGCAAGAATTGACCAAGCTGGTCGGCACCGTGCGCTTAACGTGTTCCCACGTCTGCCGCAGGTCGTCGCCGGACAGCAAGGCCTGCATGCCGAAGAAGTAACTGTTGAAGAGAGGTGCGAAGACGAGTTGGTTAACGACGACTTTGGTAGTCAGAGAGAGGGTTTTGGAGGGGTAGTTGAAGGACTGGCCGAGGTAGATGAACCTGTTACAGGATCGGCTGCATGTCAGCACTGCTCCTCTCTCGATCAAAATGCAAAGGACAGTACGAAAGCAAGAAACGCTCGTGCTCACCATCTGTAACTCGGGATCGCAGATATGGCCCCGATGGTCATATTCCGAACCGTTCTCCACGCATTGTAATCTTCTCCGCCGATGTACTGCGCCGATAAGTCCCCGCATACATAGATGACCACCGAACTGCACAGCTGCGTGGTGTACGGTCTCTTCCGTTGCGCGCGCCCGTACGCGCTGAAAGCTTTGGAAAGCGGTCCTAGGCGCTGCCAGAGCGGTAGGAGGGCAATGGTGCCGGGCGTGGGTATTGTCTTGGCTGTTGTTGTGTCTTCGACGGCGCCATTAGAGCTGTTGGTCGATTGTTGGCGTTTCGCACCGGCGGGCCAGATGGAGTGTTGCTGTCGCTGGGTTGACCGCCTTAGGAATAGGCGGCCAGCTTTTGATATCATGGTGTTGCTTGTCGTGGTGGGTGTTTGTTGGGGTGTCAGGCTGAGATAAAGAAGTTCCGAAGGCTTATCCGGGTGCCTAAGGGTCCTGGCTAGTCACCTGCAGGAACCGATGTGACCGCCGAGCACGGATATTATTAAGGTAAAAAGGTACCCTGTAACTTAAAGATGTTTGGTGAATTGCAACGAAGGGAGCAACAACGTGAACATAACTAGATGGTAGGTCTGGTGTTGAGTCGCAGTACTCCTGACTATGAAGTACTATTGCTTGTAGTAATGCTTTGGTTCGTATGGTGTAAAACATCTCAGCTGACCAAGGCTGATGTCACTCGCGACGTGGCTGCTCGTGAAGGGTAGCAAACTACTGACTCTGCAAGTAGTGTCACAGTATCAGGCGCATCAGCGCTTTCAACTGTCAGATGAAATGGGCATCACGAGCTGAAGATAAAAGGTAGATGGTGAAACGATAGAATCGTGATTCTTCGTCGCTTTCATTCAGCAACAAACGCTACTGATTAATGTACAAGAGTAACACCGTAACCTCCATAAGCAAACCTCGATTGTAAAGCAATCACCGTCCATCGCCCCTAGTTACCGGAAGATGAAGAAACACCCAATGCAGCCATGATCACTTCCCAACGATAAAGCCTTCCCTCAACCCCGCGTAACGAAGACGAGCTGGCGTGGTGTAACAGCCAACAAGATATGGGTATCAGGTGCAAGCTAAGAAGTAATCTAGGAGCGCTCTCCACGAAGACGGCGAGCAAGCTGGATGTCTTTCGATTCTGCGGAGAGTATTAGCGATGCTCAAATTACTTGGATTCTTCGATGACTTACGGATGGTGACACGCTTAGCATGGATAGCGCAAAGGTTGGTATCCTCAAAGAGGGAGACGAGGTAGGCCTCAACGGACTCTTGGAGGGCACCGATGGCGGAGGACTGGAAGCGGAGATCGGACTTGAAGTCTTGAGCAATTTCGCGGACCAAGCGCTGGAAAGGCAGCTTGCGGATCAAAAGCTCGGTCGACTTCTGGTAACGGCGAATCTCACGGAGAGCGACGGTACCTGAGATGGATTATTAGTATATTTGAAAACGCGTCAAGCTTTTGAAGTGAGCTGTACCAGGCTTATAACGATGAGGCTTCTTGACACCACCAGTAGATGGCGCAGATTTACGAGCCGCCTTTGAGGCAAGCTGTTTGCGCGGGGCTTTACCACCGGTAGATTTACCTATGAGATAGCATGTTAGTGATGTTCCAATGAGGTTAAGTTGAGGTGGAAGGTATGAGGTTGATGTTGGATTGAGGTAGCGACAGTGAGATTGCGACCAGATAACGCGACAACAAGGTGATTAGACGATGATAGTGACTTACGAGCAGTCTGCTTAGTACGAGCCATTGTTAACTACGTGTATTGATGATTTGGAGTTGTGATTAGATGATGTTTGATGAAACGGAGTTGAGGTCGATGATTTGGTCGACGATGGCGATGTTGTTGTTGAGTGGATGGATGAGAAAGGAAAAGAAGTGGGAGGGGGGCACCTTTTGTGACAGGAAAGCGCGCTAGTGGGCCGAGTTGATCTTGTTGCGCTGCGCTGCGGACTCAGAAGGAAGGTGCGCTAGTGAAAGAACATCAGTTTTCATGTTCTCATTTTGAGCATCTTTTTTGGGCGTTATTTCGCGACCGAGTTTTGGTGCAGTTGTTTGCAACTTCCACTTTTAGCGCCGTTTCCTTAGCGAGTCGACCCTTCCGAAAGCTGAGAATTGCAGCATCGTAGCTTCTACATACAGTAATAATTATTATGCCCATGATGACAATGAATGAAGTGATTCACAAATAATTAATCTATGTAGAATACCTTTAAGCTCACATCCCATGAAGTGGAATCATTTCCAGAGCCAGAATACTTGCGTGGATCAATCATCAGGCAGTCACTCCTTCCTGAATCAGCCCGAACCGCGCTAAGGGTTGGGTGAGTGATCTCGGCTAAGGTAATCGCGACTTCAGGCTGTCTTAAGTGATAAGCCCTTTCCATTCCAAAACAACCACTATCCATCCGACCAACGACCAACCAACAATCAACCCCCACAACCAAACGCCCTTCACCACCAACTCCATCAACAACAGCTTCTAAAGCTTACCTCATCCACATACATCAATCACCATGACTGGACGTAAGTAAACCAAACCACGCACTCGTCCAAGGACGCAACGACATCCTTCATCCAAACCTCTACTGACATTCCATGCAGGCGGCAAAGGTGGAAAGGGTCTTGGGAAAGGCGGCGCCAAGCGTCACCGAAAGATTCTCCGTGACAACATCCAAGGCATAACCAAGCCGGCCATCCGCCGTCTGGCGCGTCGTGGCGGTGTCAAGCGTATCTCAGCCAGTAAGCCCGCCACAACTCATTTACCTTACCTTCCCATGGCTCCCAACCACTCTAACGCGTTCGACCAGTGATCTACGAAGAAACCCGTGGTGTCCTCAAGACCTTCCTCGAAGGCGTTATCCGCGACGCGGTCACATACACCGAACACGCCAAGCGCAAGACGGTCACCTCGCTCGATGTCGTGTACGCACTCAAGAGGCAAGGTCGCACTCTCTACGGTTTCGGTGGTTAGAACGCGTACATCTCTGGTTTCTTTCCCTTTGGTCACGAAATTCGTCTCTCGGCCCTTTTGTCAAAATCGCCCGGGTTATGCTTACGGACAAACGGCAACTCTTTTCGGGCTGTGTTACTGGAGTGGGGATGACTCAACGGGATGGTCTTGTTTAGCTTGTTTCTTCACGGGTGCATTTGTATCATAGGTTCTGGGGAGTCATGAGCTGCGCCGGAGAGCGTGGGGTGAATACCAGATAATCCAAAGCCTTACCTCAACTCGATGGTGTCATTTTGGGCTGCTCGTGACTGGTGTGACTCATACTTTAGCTTGGGATTTCGGTGCGTTGGTGTGCTATTTCGAAGCATTGCCGACTCCGGTGTTTGGTCGGCTTCGGAGGCACGATCCATCCGGCCTGACTGCCCAGAGGGTACAGCAAACCGCCGAGTCAACCGAATTCCAGCATTTCTAGCCTACCTACCTTTACTCTCCCCGAATGGACCGAATATATGTGCCTCAGCCCATCATCCTTTGCCGTATCCCACAACCTCCTTCTCCCTGACCGCAGCATTGATCGCTACTTCGGACGGCAATACCCTATTCTACTCCTCTCGAGAAATCATATGGGAGAGGTAGAAGTAAAGAGGGAAGGATAGAAGGGCATGAGGGAGAAGCCGTTTGAAGGGGAATTAGGGAGAGAGTCCTGGTATGGGATTAGACTACCAAGAAACTCGATAGTAACAATGAGCTTTTCCGGGTGTTCGATCTACCCGGTTTATATGCCTTACCGTGGCATGGAAGTGCTTAGTGTCGGGGGCGAAGGGACCCGTAAGCAAGGCTTCAATACCAATCCATAGAAAGGAAGAAAGGAAGACGGTTTGTCTTGTCTGGAGTTCTTTGTCATACTCTCCCAATATATGCTCTTTTCAGAGTCAATTACACTCAGTAAATCATCATGGAGATGTGGTTATGGATGTTATTATGTTTACCTTCAGGTGTTGGGTTATGTCTCTCGTCTGAAGGATCGATAAATATAATAGAGCTGTTGTTCGAGATGGAAAGCAGTGTTATGTTGTCAGTTATAACTCGCAAGAATAAGGTACCATATCATGAAGGAAACGCTCGACTATACTTATTACACATATTCATATGGATTCGAGAAGGTTGGCGTGTGAGGTGCGAGTGATGGGGCTCTTTATGAAAACATTCGAAGTCGAGCTGTTAGCGGTAGGGTAATGATTTGATAGCGTCGCTCAGTTACCACCACTACCGGCCCAGCCAACGGAGAACAGAGTCAGCAGAGCCTTCAAGGGGTTGTGCTGGCAAGCTGACAACATCCTGGCCAATGTCCAACATCCCACAAAGCTACGTCAAGGACGATTAGGTACAGTATTGGCCAATATGTACAAGTCGAGCTCGCACGTGTAGATGGAGTCCCACAGGCCATTTACAGGAGCAATCGCCTTTCCATCTCCAGCGAAGAGGTATCTATGGAGTTACCGCTCCGCTTGAAGCCGGTATTGCAGCTTTGTCCAGAGCTTGAACCCCTGTACAGGTGGGTTTTGCTCTTCGGTCGCACGACACCTCGCGTTCTGATTGGGAACATGGGCCTTGTCCGTCCTGACATCGGCTATGTCCGATGGATCGTACTTGTCCACTTGTCCAGTAGAGATCCAGCAGGGGGACCTTGCGTCCGGCTGTAGTTCTGACTGCCTGCAAGGGCATCGGGGATGCCGTGCAAGGGGATGCGCTCCGGCGACTAGGTTCCGCGTGGGAGCTTCCTCAGATGTAAGGCTGCGTCTCGATGACTGGTCTGTTGTAAAGTCGGCGGGCGTTTCATCAGACAGAGCGATCTGGCTTCATGACAGCGTCGGGCAAAACGCAGCGCCAAGTTGATAATACCCTTGGATGTGGTCAGCTCTGCCTTGACACCAGAAGAATGCATAGGAGCCAAAGGCAACCTCAAGCTCAAGACCATTTCCCAGCCTGTACGCATATATGACTGAATAGTACGACCATCTGATTGCTTAGAGAAGAGCGGGTATCCTTAGAGACAAATCATGGGTTCCGCGACTTTGCTCAGCCTCATGAATGGACTTTGCTTTGGTTGATCAGACCCTTTCATATTCCCTTAACGCATCAGAAAACAACTGCGTTCCTCCCATGCCGTGAGAGCTATTTTAATCTTGGTATCAGATCATGATATCGTATGAATCATGCGGAGACCAAGCTCAGGAGTGTGGCGACCAAGTAACATGAAATGTCCACGACCGAGTGATCCAAAGTTCATCGTAGTGGCCACGTGCAGGATCGCTAACAAGAAACACAGATAGCGGAGGCGATTCTCTCAAAAGCACAAGATGACAGAATATAGCATCAAATTCAACATCACGTAGTACATTGATCTCAAGAATGCAAATTTTGATGTAGTTCGCCACCTCGATTACATTTCTGCCAACAAAGCTCAATATAGAACTCCCTTCATTCTCATCTACCAGGATGTTCGATGATCACCATGGACGAGTTGGAAATCTGTCAAGACTGACATTTGATCATCATACTTCGGACGATGGGAAGGATAAGAATAGATATAAGCATAAACATTGGCACTTCATGGAGGTGGTCGTCGATCATTGTCGATCATGATAAGATATAAGATATTATACTGATTGGGATCCAGAAATAGCATCTCACTTACGTTTCAAATTCGTTGTCGATCAACAGTAACGTTACCTCTGAGGTTCCATTCGTGCGATCTTTTAACTCACTGTTCTCAACCCTACCTTGCTCGACCATGCCAATTGCCAATGCCATTGTGTGTGACTTTGTGGCATTCTTCCCTGCTCGGTAAGCTAGCCAAGCGAGCTAATGTAGGTCTGTGCAGTGTTCTAGACGTGCCGAGAAGCCTACCGAAGCAACCACCACCCGATGCTCAGCCCCAAGATCTTCGGCACCTTAGCCACAACCGGCCTGACACCTGTCCCGATTCGGGAACCAGATCCGCCGTACCTGATCATTGGGTCGAGCCAAGGCTTAGCGCTTTCACATGGAAACCACGAGCCAAAATCATTTCGAGGCTCTGTAATTGTTTAAGCCACAGACCCTTTCGGGGTATCTCAACACCAACCACTCGAACTGTTGCCGCAAAGTCGGCCATACCGGAAGCGAAGATGTCCAGATCATGCAGTCTGGCAAGCTGTTCGGAATCGCTAATACAATGCAACGGTTGGAGACTCGTCACGATACTCATCCAGAACGCAACACGACGACGAAGCAGGCGGAGCAGCACAGAGAAACGTCGCTCTGGCCGCGACTCGTTGTCTTCGTCTTCGCTTCAAAGGACAGTTCACCACGAGCAACGGACGAATATGCAAGATGAAAAACTTTCCATTTCACCGACCTAGCTCCGTAGCCAATCAACAATTTTCAGAGTTGAGCCAGTCATCCGATCGAACCACTTTCTATCATACGCGCAGCTGACAAGTTCACCGGCTCAATTAAGTCCCCGGCAATAACGGGGCGAGGATATCACGAGGACAAGAGAGGCATAGAGCGAAGAGCATGGCATACCATGGTCAAAGTACGCAATCATTCTACTGTGATGGCTGGGACCGGGTGGTGAACATACGAAGCAACGTAAGGTAGGTAGGGTACGGTAGGTAAGGTACGAGAATGCTGACTAAGGTGATTGTCGCACGTTACGGAGATGAATGAGCCCGAATACCCGGCACTTCCCTTTTCTACGGTCGGTACTCAACATCTCCGTTCCATTGTGCGCAAAAGAAACGGATGCTGGAAGCAGCAGTCCTACCGACCTTGGACGGGAATCTAGCCCTATGCCCAAGGTAAGGTACGCATATCGGAGAGGCGCAGCCCTCCTCCCTGGGTTGGACCCTTCTCCACACTTCATCTGCAGAGCAACCAAGGGACTGGTTCCACTCTTGGCAGAACAAAAACTTTTGGTAGAACGCAAGATCTATTAATGGGTATAGCCGATCAATTGCCCAAAGATTGGGCGTTGGTTCCCTACCTGTAAGTTACTTTCAACGACTGACTGAGACCACCAAACCAAATTGGGAATTATCAGGGGCAGGGTAAATTACCTAGGTTGCAATGCGGGTGTGGGAGCAGGTCCGGATCAAAGAAAAATCTTTCGCTGTTGCAATCGCGCCATCACCGATTGGACTGATCCCATAAGCGACGGCTAATCCGCATCCCGTTAAACCTCGGCAGCAACCCTGTAAAAGATATTCGGGAGTGACGTCGGTCTCGGTCTAATGATGATGACGATGTGGTGGGATTCCACATCAATAGTGAACAATAATAAATCGATCAGCAACAACGCACACACACACACACCCACACATCACACATTGCACAACTCTCATTGACTCCTCAATATCAGAGAAAGACTTGATCACCCCATTATCATCATCATCATTGTTGTCATCATCATCATCATCATCATTACCTTAAGGTACCTTACCTTACTTTACTCTTAGACGGTCTTGAATCAGATAACGTTCTGACCTACTTTAATCGTCTACTGCCCAGGTACAAACTATTCTCACCTTAGCTACCTATCAAACATACCTTACTTCTCTACCTTACTTATTACTTATCCCACCTTCGCTCTTTCAACCATCTGCAATCGTTCTCGTACTCTACCATCGTTGACTTTTGCTTCTAACTCCTTCCATTGACATCTATCGACTTCGGCTTGAGAGGTGTGCACAGCCATCAGACATTCGCTGTGAAGTCGGTTTAGTCTTCCGGATACATATCCATTCCTCGACTCGACATCCCAATATTCGCCACACACCCGTCTCCGCTATCTCCGGGTGTATACGTCTACGATGTTAGCTCATTATCCTCGACCTCAGTCACAGTTGTCTCCTTCAGAGCACTTTCAATACTCTGACCTACCTTCACCTTCAGCT
>QQTW01004229.1_pt1 | contig 10728 bp, 14 predicted proteins | sample 1904831 | NCBI WGS metagenome assembly QQTW01 (sample SAMN09435610, study PRJNA476489) | Subsurface metagenome, whole genome shotgun sequencing project.
CAGTCACCGATCAATGGTCTGGCGAGACTCCGCGCGTGGTTGAAAGAGGTAGTCCAGGCCAGGAGTTGAGCTCTCATAAAATTGAGAGCCTTTCTGTTTGAACAACTCTTTATATGGTAAAACTTAGGCTAAAATTTCAGCGGCTTTAGCTCAGTTGGGAGTAGCGTCAGGTTAGTAAAGGTACCCGAGTTAGAGTCGTGTATACTTACAGACCTGCGAAAAGACTGAAGGGAGTATTGTACCTCTTAGCAATCTGAAGGTCGCCCGTTCAAGCCGGGCAAGCCGCAAGATTATTGATTCAGTCTTTACAATTCCACCTGGGGCCACCTAGGTCATAAGTGGACAATTTTGTACCTTTTTGTTTCCTCTTCAAAAGGGTCTATTTTTCGTTTGGATCCGACCACTTAATAGGGAGGGAGTTATTCAGGTTTGAGTATTCAGACGATCCTACCACTGAACTTTAATACCGTGCATGCGGTCGCGTTGTCTGCTACTGTAATCTGCAACCTCTTGAAGCGACCAGGGGATTTCTAATGATATAAGATGGGCAGAGTTTCAGATAAGATAGATTCAAGGAGCTTTGCTAGCTAACAATCTCAGGTGCTAAGTAGCTTTATCCGACGGACTCTTCCTAGCCTTCGTAGCCTCATAGATGCAGCTTCGCAAGTACCATACGTCCACATGTGACAAAAAAAACTACAAGACTAGATTACTGCTTATAAGCGTGTCACTTCGTCGATGAGCAACAGTGGTCATACCCAAGACATGAACCCTGCGTAGAGCCAGGAGCGATCTCCAAGCTACCTAGGTATTTCAAAATCGGAGTCAGTCACTTCTTAGCCACATCAATCGCGCCAGGCCGTAACCTAACCTGCTGTGCTATTAGGTACGGCCGACGATGCCTATTCCGAAATGTTCTGAGTTCGATATTTGGTGATTTCAGATTCATTCAAGGATGGACTGCCGTGACCTTCACCCTGATACCTTTGGAGTCCAACTTGGGGCTGGGCAGAAAGAAATCATGCGCCAGCTCGACGTTTGACACGTCTGTTTGATAAAGCTCGAACGAGAAACGACGAAAGACGGCGGCGAGCATCATGTGAAGTTCTGCGTAAGCCAGGCTACCAAATCAAGTAGTTAGTAAGGTATGGACTAGTGGATGACATTCCCGATATAAGTTTGAGATAGCGTACTTGATGCCAAGGCAAGACCTGGGTCCTTTACCGAACGCGACCAGATACCGATCGAGCGGGGAGCCGTTACTGGTCCTCGGGTTGTTCATCCAGCGCTCAGGGAGGAAGGAGCGGTGATCCGGAAACACGCTCTCGTCGTCGTGCACATCCACGATCGTCATGGACACGGGCGTGCGGGCCGGAATGACCCATTCTTTATACGTGGTGGGCTTGCTCGCCAGTCGAGGATTGCGCGCAGTGACGCCATATGACATTCTGATGCCTTCTTGGATGCAGCCCTTCAGGTAAGGTAGCTTCTCGAGCTGTTGCAGGTCTAGCGGGGCCGTGGATTCGGTAATGGCGCCCCACAGCTCCTCTTGCAGAGTCTGACAGATTTTGGGATCGTTGATGATATGAAAGCATGCGACACTCAACGCCCAGGCGGTGGTGACTAGACCGGCACCGATGACTGTCTGGGCCTCATCTCCTAATCGGGGGAAGGCTTTGTCTTCGGGTGGAAGATCACTCTCCAGCATTTCGTGAAAGATGGTCGGATATGGTCGTTTTTCGGTGATGGGTTCGTCGCCATTGGCGATGCGCGCAATTGTGGCTCTTAGGTCCTTGACGTCACTTTATAAGCGTCTGAAGTTATATTGTGACAGGCACCGGACTAACCCGCTGAAGCTTCAGAAGCATGAATAAATCTGGGTTCATGGTTTGGACCCATTTGTCCGGAAGCGAATTCAAGAACTGGGTTTCATTTTAGTTTTCTCTCGTCCGCCAGAAGAGATTACTCTACGTACCGGATGGAGCCATGGAAACTGAAGAGCGATGTGGCCAAACGCACTCACGGCCATGAAAGCTTCGTGGAATGTCTCTCGAAAACCCGGACAGTCCAGATGATTGTAGCAGAACCCGAAAGAGTACTCAGTGACGACATCGCCGGCGAAGGCGGAGCAAGCCTTGTCGATTGGGAAGGGTGTCTTGGTTTGCGCATGATATTCGAATCTTCGGCACAACTGATCGATTTTCTTCTGGATGAGCGGTTGTAGCTGGACTATCTGTCGTCTCGAAAACCTGGTCTAGGTCAGGCGGACCGGCCTCAGGATTGATGAACACGGAGAAGGTGATTCAAGGGTATAATGGTTGCTGACATTGGACTCAATGGTGCCCGTCGCCGGCGATGGATGTCATGATGAGACGTTGTGAAAATGGAGCTGTTGTTGCCAAATCGGCCAGCCATCCATTCATACTTGTCAGCCGTGTGGTTGCGCACGTAAAGTTCGTCCCAATAATCCGGGTCCATAACATGTAGCTCGTCGGGAGTGATGCGGATGATCGGCCCTACTCAGCTTCAGTACATGGCAACGCAAGCTGTTGGCTACATCTGTGTCACCAACCATATTTCTGATGCAGCTTTTGGATATGAAAGGTAAATTTTCCACCAAGAACGGCCTCGTAGTAAAATTCATACCACTTTGTAAGCGCCGCGAGTTTGGGTCCGGGGAACTTTGCGATTGGACTCAAAACGAGCCGGTAGATGATCAAGACAGAGATGTATGATAGCCAGCTGACGAGGATGATAGCAGGTAGGCCGACGGACGGCTTCAAAAGCTGCTGCAAGTCGTTTCTGGCCATCTTCTGCGTCGCAGATTCTGCGTCGCAGTCTCATGTTCCTCGCTTGCTGCTTCCTTCGCCATATCTATATCTCTTCACTCCTCTCGATCCTCCAATCCAATCTCTGCCGTTAGAGCGGCCGACTTCCGACTTCCCCGCTTTTATCACACTTTTTACGCGTTGCCTCGCGAATCCGTTCCGTTAGCTCACACTATCCAAGCCGGGCCGCTGATTCGTGCATCCGAAGCTTCGGGGAACGGACGGGTTGATGCGGCACGAGGCGTCGGGATGCGGGGCCAGCGAGTATTAGCGCGGGCCTCGATTCAGGAAAGTTGAGCAACGAGAAGCTGATTCGAACACGTTCAAGCTAGTGCAGGCTTTGAGAATAATTTACGCCACGCCCTCGTTCATATCTTGAAAGGACCTCCTTCCCCTTGCCTATGGTGTGTGGGTCGAAGTTGGAAGAGGGTCAAGCCCTCGTTATTAATGGGCGTCTGTCATTGAGCTCTAGCCCGCACCCAACAGATCCTGGTGGTGTCGAGCTCTGGAGGCGATAATTCAGCCTTATTGGCGACGCAACATATAAGGCTGCGTTGTCTTGAGGTTTCTGGTCGTAAATAAGTCGCGACACGCTTGGGCAGTCATGACAGGGATAGCGGCAGACGAGAGCTTGACTGTCATCCAGCCAGCCGCGCCTGATCCTAATGAGCAAATTCAGTTGGATGATGTGAGTCTCTATTGCTCTGATAAATTTTCCCGACCTCTTGTACGGCATTTGTTCGGCTAACATATGAAAAATTCGCTAGACAGCATCGAATTCGGACTATGAAGATGGAGCATCAACCGCCAGCGCTTCCTTGACCTCATCGATACTTCATTATACCTATGAGAATGGCAGGAGGTAATGTTTATAGACTGTCCAATACCATCCGCCTGATGAATATGCAGATATCACGCTTATCGCGAAGGGGAATATGTTTTGCCTAATGATGAAGTCGAGCAAGACCGGCTGGACCTGCATCATCACATCTTTCGCCTCACTCTTAATGGTGAACTTTTTCGTGCGCCAATCTCGCGCAATCCTCATCGTGTCCTTGATTTCGGATGTGGCACCGGCATGGTTCGTTGCCAAGTTATCACTCCTGAAGCTAGCAGTTCAGATGGTTGATTAGGCGCAGTGGGCAATGGATTTTGCCGACCTGTTCCCGAGTGCCGAAGTCATAGGAACCGACTTGAGCCCGATTCAACCTTCGTGGGTGCCCCAGAACTGCCGATTCTACGTGGATGATGTTGAGTCAGAGTGGCCCCATCGGCCGGACGAGGAGTTCGATTTCATCCACGGCCGCGGCATGGGCGGTAGCATAAAAGACTGGGATCGGCTCTATCAGCAAATCTATACCAACCTCAAGCCAGGCGGCTGGGTCGAGATGCAGGAATACGAAGGCTGGTGCACCTCCGACGACGACACTCTGAACAATGCGCCCAGCGTCTACAAGTGGCAAAGCCTCATCAATGAGGCCAGCATCAAGTTTGGAAAGAAGGTTAACGAAGCGGCGACGCACAAACAAAGGCTGATCGACGCCGGATTCGTCGACGTCCAGGACGACGTGTATAAGGTGAGAGACAGAGTCCCTACCTAAAGACATTCCGCCCACTAACGATTGCGGTTACCTTGAATGATAAAGGTCCCCATAGGTGTCTGGCCCAAAGATCGCAAGATGAAAGAGCTTGGACGTTACCAATTGGAACAGATGTGCCTTGCCGTTGAGTCCTTCGCTCTTGCACTTTTCACGCGAGTGCTGGGTTGGAGCCACGAAGAATGCCAAGTCCTCATCGCGGGAGCCAGATCAGACTTTAAAAATCGAGACAACCATCTCTACGCCAATTTTCACTTTGTATACGGCCGTAAACCACTCTCATGATTTCACGACTGGAACGATTGGGCACTCAACGAGTTGGCGAATCTATTCACCTCATCTTTTTCGCTTCGCTAAGCCAATCTTGGTGTCTTCGGTACGGAAGCTATTTGATTAATATACCGGTACAACGTTAGAGGACGGCTCGGTCACGATACACGAATTCACTACCGTGCAACTGTATGACTCCTTCAGTTGAGAGACTAGCATAGCCACACAAGGTGATGATGACCTAGGAATTTCCAGCTCAGAGTAAGGCCAGATTGTTCAAATAATGGTGCCATATCCGACAACCTTGACAGCACCTCCGCATGCTTAGACACCCAAAGTCTTTGGCTCATTCGACGATGTTGGGTTTTCCCCGTAGCTCTAACTTGTCCAAATATGGATGTACGCATCGGAATGACATGAGCCTTTTTGGTAACATGTTGCGGCATGCTGAGAGGCAGGTCTTCTCCAATGCTACAAAGCAAATTTACTCGCAGTTGATGTCTTAGTGGGTGTCTCACTCTCAAAGCCCTTGCTTCCTTTGCTTTTCGAAATATGCAGTCAACTTTCCAATAGGCTTCCCTGAACGGAAAGCCCACGAGTAGCTGCCCATAAAGTCTTCAATTCTTTTGTCCATCTCCTCCATTACGCGTCTCGCCTGTTCTCGAACAGGTATTTGGGACGACTCGTCGAAAGTAGCCTCTTGTTGCAGCTCAACCTCTCCGACGGTGTGCCCAAAATCTATGCTGTCCAGGACAATGTGGAAATCTTCATTGGCGATCCAAGTGCGACGCAGCGTCGACAGGCGCGCGATTTCCTCCAGCCCGAACTTTCTGTCTGCGTCTTGCTTCAGGCCCGTGAGGTGATTGACATACTGCGAGATTTGCTGCGGATCGGACAGCTCCTCGAACTGAGAATTATCGAAATTGCCGCCTCGCTTTATCTTGGCCTGCCATTGCCCATTGCGCCTCCTCACCCAAACGCCAGCCGAGGAGAGGATGTTTTGACGGTCAAAGTACGTGTCATGTAGGCGACATGGCGGGAGGGATTTCAAGCTTGTGAAGGGAGGATGGCCTGTCTTAGCGGTAAGCTCTGCGACGGCTAGGCCACAGAATTTGCGCTCCACTTCTAAGATGGAAGTTCGAAACGCCATGGTCGGGACTTGTGGCGGGTTCTTCGCGTGCTCGGATTAGCACATGACCCTGCGAACAAGTCCATTCTCACCATCTTACTTTTAGGGAGGGGTCTTAGTTTTTTATGATGATATTTTGAGATTAGCTGCCTAGCTTATGTGACATAAAACTCACTCGAATCACTAGAGCATCAAAGCAAAGCTGATTTTGATTCGCGCATTACAAAGTATTCAAGCAAGCAGTGCTAAGGCTCCTGATACCAAGCTGTGCTACTGAGATTCCTACTAGAGGACCGATCAAGCATGTGATCATCGAGGCCTTCCGGAGGGGATTCTGATTCCCGGATTTCGTCCAGAAGTTGGGAAAGACAACTGTTCGGCACGGTCAAGAATTCGACGGAAGTCGGACCTTGGCAAAAGAGTATCCTGAATCAACCCCCAGGTACTCTCAATAGATCCGCTTGTATCTATCTGGCTTATGATTCAGCTCAGCGCATCTGAAGACTAGAACCTAACGAACCTCAACCAGTATGCCTTTCCTGTCGTAGAAATCCACAACCTCCTCATTGTAAATATCGTATTCAGCATGTCTTCGCTGAAATATTGCTTCATCATCGTCTTGCCGGCCCGCCAAGTTCCTGGTCAGGAAGCGGTCTTCGGCTATTTCTTCAGGGCAGTCGAAGAAGAGTACCATCTGGGGACGACCAATCTATTGCCTATGTCAGTAAGACCCGAAAACAAGTCACAGGAGTCTTGCCTCAGCTTCCATAATCGCTATTTGACCCAGCCACCTGGGGAAGCCGTCAATCAGAAACGTGGTCCAGCCTTTAGCCATTTTCTCTCTGAGGCGAGCAGCTAGAATCTGCCGTAATGCACCTATCGGAATCAGATGCCCTTTCCGTACGGGATCAACAATGCTCTCGTGAAGCGCTGAGCAAGGGGCATCGGCAATTTCTCGCAAAAGGTTGCCGACGGAGAGGTGGTAGAAGCCAATAGCTCTATATCGGTCGGCGAGCTTCTTGCATAAAGTGCCTTTTCCGGAGCCAGGAGCTCCTTCAAGATGGTAAGCTTTTGTAAGCTGAAAAGGAAAGGGTCTTCACCAATAACAAAGATCATATTGAAATCCCTTGACTGGGATAACTTAGGCATTTCGTCTGTTTCATCTGTGGCGTTCATTTTTCCGTAGGGATTGAGTTTCTTGTGAGAAGAGAACTGTTCACTGCAGTAAAGTCGGGGTTGTAATGTCGTAATTTGATGTTCAGAGAATACTGTAGCTGGACCGGCAGTATATTAGATTTTGTTAGGAGAGCTAAGGAGAATGCCACACGGAGCCGTGAAGAAAGCACCAGCACGCGAGAGAATCATCCAGACGTGAGAACGTCCTTAGAAAGCGGCATAATGACAAGCAACCATGCACTGGCTAGCTGCATCCGACGCACAATCGCCAAAACTCATCCCAAAGCATATATGCTTGTCGCCTGCGATTGATGGAAACACGCGCGCAATCCATCGAGATCCGCTTGCTTCCTTGTCTGCATATGGGAAGCGAGCACCTTCTCTGGGTTACTCACGCTTTCCACATCCCAAACAACGGCGTTGTCCTCTGCGTTGTCCATTCCGGTTGAAATACGTATAAAGCCTGCGCTTACATCACTGGCAGTGAGGACTAGAGACTGAACGTTTCCTACATCACCTTGGATTGTGGTTGACCTTGAGCAGACATATGAAGATGGTCTTCTCACCCATTGCATATCAGTCCATGATGGATCGAAATCATCTCCTGCTGACCGTCACCTTGGGCTTAGCCACCCTGGTCATCGCAAGCTTTGGGTGGTTTCTGCGCCGCCAGCGAAAACGCCCGGTCTCTGTGAATTACCATTTCACTAGGCAATGCAACAAGAGCTGCGGGTTTTGCTTCCACACCGCGACAACCTCCCACAGAGAACATCCCGATCGGGCGAAGCAGGGATTGCGATTGCTCAAAAGGGCCGGTATGCGCAAAATCAACTTTGCTGGAGGAGAGCCCTTCATCGACTCCAAATTCCTGGGCCAGATGGTTGATTTCTGCAAGCAAGAGTTGCGACTGGAGTCCGTTTCGATAGTCACAAATGGCAGCCTCGTAAAGGAACCCTTCCTGGCTCGGCATGGCCGAAACATCGACATCATCGCTGTATCCTGCGACTCTTTCAACGAAAGGACGAACATTGACATCGGACGAGGATCTGGTGATCAGGTCAAGATACTCTACAGGATCGCAGACTGGTGCAAGAAATACGGGATCAAATTCAAGATCAATACCGTGGTCTGCAAATTGAACTTCCAAGAAAACATGAACTACCACCTTGCCAACCTCCAGCCCTTCAGATGGAAATGCTTCCAGGTTCTGATGGTCCACGGTGAAAATGACTCGACAGAGACCCTGCGCGATGTGCGCAAGTTTCTCATCACAGACGACGAGTACAAACAGTTCTGCGACAGACACAGAGCACAGAAATGTTTCGTCGCTGAGTCGAACAAGCTGATGGCCAAATCCTACCTCATTCTGGATGAGTACCTGAGATTCCTGGACCGGGACGGTCGTAAGCCATCGGCATCGATCCTTGACGTTGGGGTCGAAAATGCATTGAGGAGCGTCTTCTGGGACGAAGAGAGCTTCGCTGAACGCGGCGGGATCTACGACTGGAGCAGGGACAAAGATGAACATTCGGATTCTCACGCAAACTTGGATTGGTGATCAGTGTCTCCGCAGTGCATGTCGTGAGTGCTCGACAGAGCTGCTGCTGGACATATGGCCCGTACAGAGTAATATGCATCCCTTTCAACCTATTCAGGATTTTCATTTCGGAGTTGTGTAGAATAGAGTCGGGAGTGGCTTTTGCTCCGCAATCTGTACATTATTGATCCAACAGTAGAACTCATTCTGGGGACCACAGAATCCGTGACATGATGAGGCCGCGTTGGTGCTGTTGTTGTTGAAGAGAATTGTCTGCTGGACCGCGGTCTTTTGCAGTTGCCAAGGCCGCGTGGCTGCCAAGCCCGCTCCCCCTTGGACCCTTGCGTGCCTTGACGCGGAGGTGTTTTGCTGCTCCACACTTCAACGGCGCCGAAAAACACCTTCACTCAGCCGTCCGTCAGACGCATACCTGTCCCACCGGCGTCGCTCCTTTTGTTAATGGCAACCGCTCTCCTTCTACAACCTTCACCACAATCTTCAAAACTGTCAATGTCAACGGCATAGACCGCGCTGCTGGCGGGCTACCGCATCTTCTTACGCGGCCTCCTGATCAATCTTCTACTCTCGAAAACGCCACTAGCGAAGCCGTTCGCACGATCGCGCCTTTTGCGCACTTCGAAAGCATGCGGAGAGGCCTCGCCATATTTGTCCTCGTCAACGTTCTGTGGATCGGATTCCTCGTGCACCATGTCTGGACATTGATCACGTTGCTCGTGGTGGACGGCTCGGACGATGCGATATCTCGCGCTGAGCTGCCGGCTCCGGACTCGGGTCTCATAGGCATCCGGCCGCAACTCATTCCGAAGATCATTCATCAGACATATGCGAACGAAAGCATACCAGCGCATTGGAAAGGTCCTCAGCAGACATGTATTGACCTTCACGAAGATTATGAATACAAAGTGAGTTGGATGTTCAGCTGGTCCATGACATTGCTCTAATATATCTCGCAAAGTTGTGGACCGACGACACATCCAGAGACTTCATCAAGGCAGAGTAAGCCATCGTCTTGGAGCCGACGTTTTCGCCGCTTCGGCTTATATATCGCAGGTACCCCTGGTTCTTGGAAACTTGGGATGGCTACAGTTACCACATTCAGCGAGCGGATGCGATTAGATATTTTGTTCTTGCGCATTATGGAGGCATATATATCGACCTTGACGATGTTCGTGACGCATATTTGGTCCTCTGCCCTTGATCCGCTCTAACGGTCAGCAGGGTTGTCAACGTTCGCTTGACCCGCTCCTGGCATACCCTGCCTGGGTTCGCCGGACTGTGCCCACTGGGATATCCAATGACGCTATGGGAGCCGTGCCACAGCATCCGTTCTTCTTGAGAGTCATCGACGCGTTACCAAAATATAATCATAGTTGGCTGTTGCCATACATTACTGTAATGGCGTCCACTGGGCCACTTTTTCTCAGCATAATATGGCGGCATTACAACAGTGAAGGGCCTTTGGGGAATGATAGGGTGAGAATACTTTTCCCGGACGAATACAACAATCATCCGTGGAGCTTCTTTACCCACCACCTAGGAAACAGCTGGCATGGCAAGGACGTTCAGCTCATATTCTGGGTGAGTGAGATACTGTTGTGACCCTTCCCATGGCTCTGCTAATCGTAGTAGATGTCTCGACACTGGATGCTGGTGACCGTGCTCGGCTTCCTCATTGGCGGCATGGTCATTTATTGCTTCTGGTGGCTTTATGGCCGATTTATGAAGTCTGGTGGAATCAAGGGCAAGTTCTTCAAACGTCGCCTCCCATTGTGGCGACGAATCAACCACAAAGAGTACGGACTCGTTGCACGGCACGAGGTATGACACTCAGATCCGACGAGCCGGAAGACGTCACGAGAGCTGCCCCAGCAAGCGGGGAAACCGAATTCTCATTCGATGTACAAACTTTTCCGCCCAGAACAGTAAGGGCCTTACTTCTTTGCTGTGAAATGCATCCTCCGAGAGAGTGTCAGAGTCGGTCTGATGCAATTTACGTTCGGTACGAAGGGCGTAGGGGCGACTCTAGGGCTTTGGTCACAAGAGGTTCTCGCCGCAGACGACACGTCGAGGGGTCTTGTAGGTATAAATGGGATTTCAAGGAGTTCTATGCCCGCGTCATAGAGTCGAACACAGTACGGTAATTCTAATCAGGTTGCGACGCAGAGTACG
>QQTW01004230.1_pt1 | contig 10728 bp, 13 predicted proteins | sample 1904831 | NCBI WGS metagenome assembly QQTW01 (sample SAMN09435610, study PRJNA476489) | Subsurface metagenome, whole genome shotgun sequencing project.
ATGCCACTGCCTTGCGCCACATCCTCGATCATGGCAGCATACTCGGTACACTGCCCGAGACTGTAAAGGTGGAGCCTGAATCTCATAACACCATGCATCCTGAGGCCTCACAGATCCAGCCTTGAGAAGATTAGCCTGACGATAGGGAGAACATTGGCAGTCGCTTCCAGTGTCATTCCCAATCCTCTTCATCACTCTCATCCCTCTTCACCGCTCCTTTTTCCTTGGCCTCCTCCTTCGGACTTCCTGGCGTCCGACTCGTTGCTCCACTGACAAGGTCGTAGCTGGCATCGCTGTCTGGTTGAGAGTGTTGATCGTGGGAGTTGCGGCCTTGATTCGTGGGCTTATTGAGGGTGCCAGCTGACGGTGTCTGCTGTTGCGGAACAGCGGTGGTCGAATCAGTATCATCATTTGACGAGAGTATGATTCTGTGAGATGTTGAAGGACGCGAAGGGGCGTCAACCTTTTCGTCATCTGATTCAACATCCCATGCAACTTCTTCTTCGTCGCCGTTGTGTGATGATGCGCCTGGCATCGGGAAGGTCAGCATGTGCGTTTGAAGAAAAAGCCATGGTTCCGTAGATACCTTTGAGTATTTCCTTTCTCTTCTGCTCCTCTGTCTGTATAACAAGCCTCAAGAAGTAGTATCTACACCAGAAGTCTTTGTAGTCGACCCTTTCTGGCACGAGCTGCTCCATCGCTCTTCGCAGCTCAGGGTACTTGCTCAAATCAGCGCCGATATCCTCGGTTTTCTCGTCTATCTTGAAGTCATCCTTGAACTTCGACCACTCACCACTGATAGGCTCTTTGGTGAAGCTGTCGAACGTCGAGTGAATTACATGGAGTTGTGCATCGAATCTCGTTGTATGAATCACTCTTCTCCCATTGGAATCTTTACTCTCGAACAACACACTACCATTCTTTCTTGTCCCGGCAGTCCCTTCAGAGGGTGGAGCGATCGCAACCGCATCGCGCAGGAAGTTGCGAATATTGGTGCCAAACCGAAGCAAGGCTTCATCCGCAGCATCTTCTGCCTTCTCGATATCTTTCAACCGCTTTGCCGCTTCACTCCGAAATCTGGATATGAGGGTCTCATTCTCTCTCGTAACCTCACTCTCTGTCCTTCTCTTACGCGGTTCACTCTCTTCACTATCGGTAGCCGTAGGCGTGCTGTCATCTGCCCCGCTCTTCGATTGCGAGCCCTCTGCCTTCTGTTCCTCCAACGATAAACCCCTTGTCTGCTTCACAATGGTCTCTTTCAGTTCTGAGAAGCCCTTTAGAGCCTCCTCACTTGCGCCCTCTACTTCTCGCCTGGCGCCTTCATAGTATTGCTCGCCTTGCTTACGGACATTGCCCCAAAGCCCGCCAAGCTTGACACCCCAGGGTGAACTTGAGAAGGCTCGAAATGTTTCTTGAAATTCAGTGTTCAGATTCGGTTTCGAAGAAGGGGCACCGGCTCTCTGTGGGGTTGGAGTTGGAGTTCGATCTGATGCGAACGTCTCTTCGGTTATATGATCATATGCAATATCCATTTCAAGCCGTGAGATTATGTCGCAAAGTTTCAGATAATTCCAAACGTTCTCTTTGGGCCAAAGACCTCGAGCGTCCACAAATTTCCTTGACGTAGAAATGATGTTCGGCAAGTAAGCGTGGGACATCAGTCTAGAAAGCTTCTGGAGCACGTGCAAGGTAGTTACGGTTCACACACTAAAAGTTGTAGACAGAGTGCTCGTAGAATTGGGGGGTTGGCTGTGCTCTCTGATGCTGAAGCTGCTCCGCCCCTAGTTAGATTTGGGGCAACTAATTATTGCAAGAGCTAGGCTTCGCTAGAACCACTACTACCTATTCGCTTTGATCCTCCTTGGCAGTGCCATGAAGAATATTCACCACAGCTTAAGGAATTTCGGACCTTGCATGTTGCTTTCAAGCTATTATTATGCAAAAGGACTTTTATCTGCATTACAATACTGAAATAATAGGATCCAAGATGCCAATAATACATGGGATGATCCTGGCCAAAACTGAGGAACAAAGGTCGGTTCTATTGCACCAGTGAGATGGAAAGAAGTAGGTAAGGAATGATCAAGGGTTCATGGAAACGCTGCACCGACAGCTACGATGTGTGAACTTGTTGGCTTCCCGCAGCAGAGCTGGGTACTAGTCTCCGGCGCCACGTAGAGGCCAAGTCCTTGCCGGTGTGAACAAAGGAGAGACCAAAGGAAAATGTATGACGAGGAAATATTGTAGGAAAAGAAGAGAGGATGGGTCAGAAGACATGCAAGGACGGAACAAACGAACAGACAAGGATAGACGAAGAAAACGATGCGGAAACATAAAAGAAAACGAGAACGAACTAGTTCCCTACGATCTACACTCTGCGAGGACATATGAAAAAGAAAGACATGAACGAAAACGAAATATCACTTGCGACGGCAAAGCAAAGCGAATCTGCGCGACGCAGGAGGCATTTAGAACATGGCGAATGAGACGAACAGCATTCAAGAAAGCTTGTTGTTGCTGTCGGCTTCGAAGGTGGTGCAACTGGGCCTAGGAGTAGGAAGTTGAGTGGGATGTCTGGAAGGACTACTACCAACTATAGGGAACCTGACACTGGCATGGCATTGGGTGGGATTGAGCTCAATGTGCTGCATCCGGAGTTAAGATCCAGACCTCAAGTCAGGTCTGTCCGAGGAAGTACCTATCCCCTCAAAGAGGCCTCAAACAATCCACCAGCGCAGCAAGAGCTAGAGAGGTACGAAACAAAGCAGAAGCCAAAATTCGCGTGTACATTAAACAGAACAAACACCTCGGCCAAAGGTGACAGCCGCCAAGCATATCCGGACCTGGGATCAAAGCAGAAGAGGGACCTGTTCAAAAACCCAGTATATTATAACCCAGCGCCCGGCCTTCCCTCGAGACCGGACATACAAAGAGATTTCGAGCGCGACGCAATGCAGCACGGCGGAAGATACTCCATTTACACATTGCAACGGATCAGGCTTTATGGCGCTAAAGGTGTGGGCCTCTTTGCTCTGAGAAATGGTCAAGACGCATCGAAATCACCACCAAAGCCACAGAGTGTGCTTCCCCATCATCCGGCCTGCGATCGCATGTGGATAGCGATTCTGAGGAGTAACACGAGATTGGGTCGAGGCATGGACGGTTTTGGGTTCCTGAGGAAAGAATGAGCTGGAGAAAGGGTCGTGGCAGACAGTTTGCGGGGTGAAGATGACGCGATTGAGTCATGAGCTGGGTGCCATCTCTAGTTACCGCGCTGTTTCCTGGGGGGGGGGGGGAATTGGCATTGCACAAGTTATAAAATTAGTACAGGACAGGGATTTGCATGAAGAAAATGTAATGGAAACATGTATTGACAATTCCATGGCTTGAAAGGAGATCTGGTGTTAACAAAACCGAAGCAATACCGGTTAGATAGCAACACTCCACTTGCTGTAATGCTCTGCGCCCGCTAGCTGCTCGATGCTTCCATTACTGGGGGTAACTCTCCGCACGGGAGTCAATTGATCTCATCATGCTCCAGATTTGCCATCCGTGACACCATCGACACCATTGGACACACCATCTGATATAACATCTGGCATCCCATCTGGCATCCCATCCTGCACGCCATCCTGCACGCCATCCTGCACGCCATCCGCTTCTTCAACCGCACCATCAACCTCTCCTCCTCTGGTAATAGCAGTGGGATCGGTCGATACAAGTCCTGTTACAGTCGCTGGTGAAGTAGGCGAGGCAAGTAAGGATTCCCTCCTCATCTTCAATTTCCTTTCCCCATGTTCGGATATTCGATTCAGTTCTGCGACGAAGGACTTGCCCCAAAAAGCACTGAAGAGAAAATTAGCATAGCACTCAATCACATGGGTCAAACACCATCCCTAGTGTACTTCGAAACATATTTGTCCAGCTTGTTAAAGTTGATAAGGCGCTGCTCATCGCTCATGGTGACAGCTTCTTGCAGAGCACCAGCAAGCTCTTCTGTATTCCATGGGTTTACGATGATGCTTCCATTTAGACTTTGGGCAGCACCGGTGAATTCTGAGAGGATCATGACGCCATGACGCTTTCGTTGACAGGCGATGTACTCGTATGAAACAAGATTCATGCCGTCTCTAGTTGAAGAAACCAAGCACACATCCGACGCTGCGTACAGGGCTATCAGCTCTTCGAAGGTGACCGACTTGTGCATCCAGTGGATAGGCATGAATTCGATGGTGCCTGAGCATGTTAGACCCGTTCTGTCCTCCTGCATTGCCTCACTCACCAAATTTGCCATTTATCCTCCCGACAAGCTCATTTACCACGGCTCGTAGATTTTGATACTCCTCAACATCTTGTCTGCTAGGGACAGCAACCTGCACAAGCACAACCTTGCCAATCCACTCAGGATGATCGGTGAGAAAGACTTCCAGTGCATGCATCTTTTGTGGAACACCTTTGATGTAATCTAGTCGATCGACACCAACGATGAGCTTAACACCTTGGAACTTTTGCTCTAAGGCGGCGATCCGTTTCTTCACCTTTTCTTTCTTCAGCCCTTCAGTAAACTTGTCGGGGTCAATGCCGATGGGGAAAGCTCCGACTGTCACTATCTTGCCCTGAAACTCCACTCCATTGGGTGTTGTAGTAAGGCCAAGGATACGCGAGCAGCTGCTCAAGAAATGTCTGGCGTAGTCATATGTATGAAAGCCGATGAGGTCACTATGAAGTACACCTTGCAAGATGTCCTCCCGAACAGGTAGGATCCGATATATCTCGCTGGATGGGAAAGGAGTGTGAAGGAAGAAGCCGATCTTGACGTTCGATTTAGACATTCCAATCTCTTCTCGAAGCATTTGTGGCAAGAGCATCAAATGGTAATCATGTACCCAGACCAGATCACCATCTTGGACTTCTCGTGCAACGGCCTTGGCAAACAAGCGGTTTGCCTCTCGGTAAGCTTCCCAGGCTTCTTCATCGAAGGTAATCTCTCCTGGATGGTAATGGAACAGCGGCCATAGTATAGAATCTGTAAAAAGTCAGTGGCGGAGTATTAAGGCAGGGAGAATCTTGCTAACTCGAAAAGCCATTATAATGCTTCTCGGCCAGGTCGTCATCGATAAAGACCGGATGAGCACCGTAGTCGTCCTTAAGCTTTTTCTTCATGTCTTCGACCTCGTCATCGGGCACCTGCAAGCCTGGCCAGCCATACCATTGGAAGGTTGTTGTCTTGGACAATCCGCTTAGACCGCTAACCAGACCGCCAGATGACATTGAGAAGTCATATTTGCCATCTTCCGATCTCTTGATCGTGATTGGCAGACGGTTGGAGACCAAGAGAAGCCGAGCATCGAGCTTGACAGGCTCTTCAGCAGCCGGCATCGTGAGGTGACTGTGTGAGGTATGTTCTTATACAGAGACGAATCGTTTGCTTAGGTTTGGCGGCTGTAAACTGGAAACCAAAGCGAGTGGTTCAACTACCATAAAACGCGCCTTCCAACCCACTTGCTACTGCCAAAGATGGACTCGAGCTTTGGGCCTGGACGCCTACTACACGATGTGCATGCTCGACATGTGCAATTGTATCAAGGGACGCTTTCAGGGTCGCAAAGACAACTTGGTTGTGGTGGTACGATGAAATTTCGCGAAAAGATAAAGATCAGAGTTTGGTGGCCTGATATCCAGTTGTTGCCGGCAGACAAGCGTTGAGAGCCAGGGAATGCATTTATGGACCGGGTTGTGTGAAGACCACAGCACAATTAGACGGATTGAAGGTAGAAGGTGTGTTCGTATACAATTGAGAGGACACGCATTGCATTTTATTGTTTACATGACACTATGCTGATCTTTCTCGCACGTCATATTTCTATTTCGGTCGAGTAAAACCGGTACCGTTGGAATCCAGCGGAGTCGGGTAAAAGTTCCGAGCACACACCACAGAGACACACCACAGAGACACACCACACGCCACACGCCACACATCATACGCTGAATCCTGAAACTTACTACCCGCCAATAATCCGCTCCGCCCCCGGCCCATCTTTTGCTTGTTCTCTAAGCGCCTTCTAGCACCACTTGTGAGGCGGCAGTTCAATGATTCATTCCCGAGCTACATGGTTGTGGAACGACTACAACCGAAGAGCGCTGTGCCGTCGTGGTCGTATGCTTCTCCAACGTGACAAGAAAGAATACATAAACCACTGTCCTTAGCTATTGGACAGACATCCATCAGAATCAGACGCAGGTGTAGCTGGCAATGTGGCCAACGGACGTTTCCTAGCTAGCAAATGCCGGCAAAAGGTTGGACCTATTTACTGGATGGAGAGGCCTGTCATTATATTCCGAGGATTCCTATTCAAGAGCTCGGGATTTCGTGCTCCAAGGCCATCAATTGGGACGCTCTATTTCAGTATGCATCAAGACCTAACGCGGCATGAAGTGCCGCTTGGTGCCTCAATGGGCTATGGACGGCTGTCATTTGGTCCATCTGCTGCCTTTTGAAGATGGCACTCAATGGACTGCGCGATTCCGACTAGTTCCACCCACTCCCCCTTCAGCCATGCACTCCAAAGCGAGTTCGATACTATGGGCTTGATCAGAAGCCGGACTAAGATTCTGGTACCATAGGTATATGGATCTGGTCGTTATAGCATAACTGGTGTTGGTATTCTATTTATTATTATGGAATACATACCTGGTATTGTCGCAATAGACTTGGACGTCGGCTGGACTGCCCTCGACGGCGAAATCGCTGTCATCATAAGCCTACTTTCTACGAAACCATGGCCTCTGTACAGGTATGCTATCAAAATCAAGTTGTAATCAAGCTGATCACGGTCTCATCTTTCTCTTTCAGGTCGAGATTGCGGCAGTGCGAATTTCAAAGATTGGATCAATACTCAGTCGTAACGACGGCACGTACGGTGCCGGGCAATACCAGACTTGGGAAGACCTTTCGAGACTGCAACTGAGTTCTTCAAAGCAGAGGCTATTCGAGCTAAAATCCAGACTCCAGAGCAGGGAATCCGTAAGAGCATGGGGAGTGCCCCTGTGGAGGAAGTGCTCTCGTGCATCTCAAAATTCCCAGCTCACATCAAAGCGCCAGCCAGCAGTCTATCTTTCTTCCACAAAGGGCCGTTTCCTATCTACCATCTGGATTTTTACCAGAGCAATGTCATTGTGGATGACGAGTTCCGAGTTCTTGCACTGGTTGGCTGGCAAGGCGCGTGGAGGCTACCGTGGGAGCTAGTGGAGTTTCCGCTGTTTCTGAGCATCGTACCACCGGCTATGGGTTTGGCTTTCAATTATGATCAGAACGGCCAGCCAAACCTACTGATGTGAGGCTGGGGTGGAAGGAACAGGCACAATATGTGCCTGATGGTCAAGGCTGCTGAGACGGCGATGAACCAGGATGCAGCTTTGTCGCGGATATTGGGCAATGCTGACGTTCAGGGTTTGGTGGAAAGCTGGGCTTCTATGACAAAATCCAAAATCCCTTCAGACAGAAGCATGCAGAATAGAGATTGATGTGCTTCTCAGCGCTGAAGACTGATGTACAATAGCAGTATAGTGGGATTTACTTGCTTGTCCACGTCAACCAGCAAGGGGTATTAGCGTGGAGGTCTTCCAATGTGACATTTTGCCGAGGAAATTCCGCAGAGTTAGATCCAGGCCGTACATAATAATTATGTGGGACCTCTGCCTCAACAGACTGGGTTACTTCTTGTAGAAAACTCTGGGCCGCTTTCTATCGATTCGCTCGTTGCAAAACCTCGTGCGCATTCATGCTTTAATGTAGTGAAGACTAATTTTCAGATTTCTCCATCACCGCTCCGGGCAATGTCCTCACTCAAGATTCCGATCCTCCTCCTCAAGACCAAGTCCATTCCGAACGATGGATACGAAGAACACTTCTCAAGTCCAAACTCTCTCTTTGCTCCGGTCTTTGTTCCGGTGCTCGAGCACAAGCCCAACATTACCAACCTTGAGCGGGTCAGGACACTGCTACAAGAGGGTGAGCTGAACAGGAGGTATGGCGGCATGATATTCACGAGTCAAAGGGCCGTCGAAGGGTTTGCGCAGGTCGTACAAGAGCTGGAAAGGGGGCGAAATCTGACGGAGGATGAGAAAGAGAATATACTGGAGGGAAATGAACATAGCGAATTGGGATCGAGTATGAATTGTCTAACATTGTGTTGTATCTTTATCTCTCTCAAAAACTCTGAATATCTGATCATATTCCCATTCTGCTGTTTCAATTACCACGTCTACACCTCTTTTACACTCCCCGTTTGGTACCAATCAGCAACTCGGCTGACCTTTCCTTCTCCTTACCCCAGCCCAATCTCAACTCCTACCCTTCATACCTTTCACCACCTCTTCTCCAATCTTTCCCCTCTATACAGTCGGTCCAGCGACGTCCCGTAGCCTGAGAACCCTCCTCTCAACATCCCCAACGATCCTTTATCCCCTTCAACCGGAAATTCTAGGTTCCGATACAGGAAACGGTGAAGCACTGGCAAAGTACATCCTCGAGCATTACAGGACTCTCTTTCAGCTCCAAAACCAACTCTACACCTCCAAAATATCACCACCACCACCACCACCATCATCATCAGACGATGCCAATGCCAAGGACCGCAACATATCTCAGCCTTCCCTACCGCCCCTCCTCTTCCTGGTAGGCGAACAACGCCGCGACATCATTCCCAAAACTCTCATGTCCCCATCTCTCCCACCAGATCAACAGATCCAAGTTGAGGAATTAGTCGTCTATGGCACAGGGGTGATGGAGTCCTTCCCCGCAGATCTAGACAGAGCATTACGGACATGCCAAGACCACGCCTCTACAGGAACCACAGCCGATGATATAGAGAGTGAAAGCAACACCAGACCATCGAACCCCTCGCATGCGAACATCGTAGTCATCGTGATCTTCTCACCCTCAGGCAGCAAGGAGCTACTCCAGCGCCTCCGTTTCCCGGATAAAGACGGCAAGGTGGCACATCCTTCACATCTCGATCCCTCCTCCTCATCATCATCACAACCGCAACCAGTCCCAGTCCCAAACCCCAACAAAGTCCCCCGCTCCAACGAGACCGAACCAAACAACAACCCCCCAAGCACAGAGCCCGAGACCAGAGCGGAAAGAAAAACGAAATACATCATCGCCACGATCGGACCAACGACATACAACCACCTCGCCACCGCATTCGGCTATCAAGCGCACATCTGCGCCGACACGCCCAGTCCTGAGGGTGTGGGCAAGGGAGTAGAAACGTTCCTAAGGGGGCAGGGGTTGCTTCGAACTAACTAGCTGGGGCATCCTCAGCGATACTGGGAGAGATAGAGTTAACAGGATGACGGAAGCACAACATGTCGTCTCTTAGCGCACCCTTGTCGGGTGGAGGAGTGGAGTGAGGTGAGGTTGTAGGGGACGACATATCTAGCTAATTCACACCACGGCGACGGCGCAGTGGATGGTCTCGATATTGTTATTATTATTCATGACAACGAAGGGGTGGTTGCTAACTGACTAACTAGTTAAGTTAGAACGAGGGGCTCCCTAACCAAAGAAGCTGAGTATCACAGTTAAGAGCCTCCCCTGCAAAAGTCGAATATTCTAAGCCGAAGCCAAGCAGTAACTTAGTATGTACCTACCCTACATCATGACATGACATATAATCATAACGATAGCACCAAAGGACATAACATAGCGAGGACTAAACTATGCTTCAACGCCTCTTACTTTCCCCCCCTTGTTCCTCCCCCCTCCACTTCCACTTCCCCAAGCTATCCCATCCCTTCCCATCCCTCTCCTCGGAACAACCAACAATGTAAGGTAAGCGAAGCAAAACAAAGCCGAGAACAAGCCCAGCCCAGCCCAGCCCAACGTCCACCCAGCTTCTTCTCACCAACCCCTCCCACCCTCTCAGCAAGCCCTGAACGATACCAGAGAAGGTTCTCCATCCATAGTATATCATGTCATGCCACACTATATCATATCCTTTCTTCTTTAAAAACACGTGGAATACTTAAGACACACTATCCCTCCAAAGCTCCGGACGGTGAAACGGTGAAACGGTGAGCGGGGCTAAGCTAGTAGAACGAAGTGTATGGCTATCTCTTTGACTGCGGTTGATGGGCTAGTAAGTAGTAGTGATGAAGAGTTTTCTTGGAATTTGGGATCTCGTATGTAAGAAGCAAGAAAACAAAAAGAGAGGGGGCCATCGAATAACTACACAAGGATTCAGTGCACACACTATGGAGAAGGATTTCACGATAGATAGACAGGTCGGGTCGTTAGGGCTCGGACGGACGTGACAAAAGTGAGAAGAGAAGGACTTGGGACATGGGTCTGCTAGAAAGGATGACAAGTCTCGTTTGAGCCAAAACAAGTTGCGATTTTTTCTGCGAAGCTCTATCTGCCGTACCCTGCCCAGCTCTTCCCTGCATGAATGCATCCATCCCATCGCAAATAATCTCTTGTCAACCAGGGTCCCAAGTGAGAAATTTGATACACCTAACCATGCATACATATCATCCAGCTTGAACAAGCGGACAAGTGGCAGAGAGCAATAACAATAAAGCAAAATTCCGATATTCTGGATCGTGTGATGTGAGTCAGCCGATCAGGTGCCCAAACGTGGTTTGATGGCGTTCTCTCCAGGAGTGTTTTGCGCCACTTGTCCGCTTGTTCAAGCTGGATGATATGTATGCATGGTTAGGTGT
>QQTW01004231.1_pt1 | contig 10725 bp, 6 predicted proteins | sample 1904831 | NCBI WGS metagenome assembly QQTW01 (sample SAMN09435610, study PRJNA476489) | Subsurface metagenome, whole genome shotgun sequencing project.
ATTGCCGGACTGCACGCGGAGGGAGGCCAAGAGGGAAACCCAGCTCTGAAAAGAAAAGAAGGCAAAGGTAGGGGAACAGCCACTTGACATGAAAGCCGCCGAGGGGGAACATATAGTTGCGAGGGAAGATGCATGGCCTGTCCCTGATGGGGAACACCAAGGGGGAAATCTATCCCTTATTGAGGTCAAATATAATCGTCCACTTTATTGCAACTCGACGCCTTCAAAAGGCAAAATCTCTCGAGTTTCTGATCTATTGCGGCTGATTGCCCTGTCCCTCTTGCTGCTGCGCCTGGGGCTGCTGCGCCTCCACGACCTCATGCTGCAGCTGCTGCTGGCGCTGCTGGCGCTGCTGCTGGCGTTGCTGATCCCAAATGAGGAACATTCGATATTGGTACTCTTGGAACTGATCTCGTTGATATCCGGGTGGCTGGGTGTTGATCCAGGCTTGGGTGCACGGCCAACCACAATCCATGTTGTCATAGTCAGTCCTTCTATCAATCGTCTTGACCCAGAAGCACTGATGAAGGGGGTCGACACGAGCATACTGGCAGTAGGACTGCAGTCGCTGTTCTTCGTGACCGCAGCGGTACTTGATCGATTCGAATTTGCACATCGTGGTATAATATATACTGATCATTCATCAGCAGATGATCAGCAGATGGAAACTAGCCAAGGACAGGATACTAACACTATATCAGGGTCTTATGGGTTCAGGTCGAGGCAGAACAGGTCGGGAAGGAACCGCGTAGATCGAGGAAGTTTGTCTTGAGAGTGCAGAGTTTCGGTTTTGCTACGAAACTTTGATTGTTTGTGCTGGACCGATGTTGTGAGAACTGGGCGGCTATGAGGGGCGGTTTATAAAATTTCACTTGCCGTGTGCAGACTTTCCTGTGTGACACCATGCCGCGGACAGTGAAGGACTTTGCTGTTGGGTCTCTCTTTTTGATTGGTTCCCTACAAGATTTCAGCTGTGAATAAACTCACTGGCTCAGAGCCGGCACGTAACACAGATAAAGGAGGGTGGGACGAGCAGACATGCCAGCTTATAGAATATTCAATATTTTGAAAGCAGTAGAGCTTGGGCAAATTCCAAGCATCGGATCTGCCAATCAAGTTTGCTTCGACTTTGACTGATCACATTCGCTCACCTGCTTAGACCTCGGTGAAGTCAGGGAGAGCCGGAATTCGAGGACGGGCCTCTGGTGAAATGGTGGGTCGCCATGAGACGCCAATCAGGGCTGATGCCTCCAAAGGTGAATATCAAGGATGCCCAGATCTGTGCGACTTGTTCGAGAAACGCCAAAAGTGATTTGGGGAATGCACATGGCAGACGAAGCGGGTAAAACACAAGATGCCTAGAAATGTCTCGGAGTGGACTTCGATCTTGATGACCCAGAACTCGGGTGGGCTAATGAGTAATACACATAAAATGGACAGACAGTTGTGGATGCTAAGAACCTATATCGTGCAAATGGCACCATGTCTGGCGAACGTAAGGGTCCGACCCGTGCCCACTTTTGAAAGGATGTGGCTAAGGTTAGATTCTTAAGTCCTTACATAAGTACAGCAGATAGCCAATGCGCATGCGTTAGCTCTCGTATTTCCGTCTCTGGACCGAAGCCCATTGCCTCTGGGTGACCTCCAGTGTCACTTCAAAAGTACTTTGGCGGCCCTCAGCACTGCACAGGTCAGGCGATCGAGTGAGCTCCTGCTAGACTGATGATTTGGAAGGCCGCTGAACCTCCGTGGAAGACCGAAACCCGCAATAGGTTTCCCAGTCTCCTGATACTTAGTCCAAGAACTATGAAAGGCCCGATGCTGGTCGAGGGTGTCATCGAGGGCACTGAAGCGGACGTAGTGCGAAATCCCGAGATTGCAGCTCGTAGCAGAAGCAGACTATGGTGTCGGTTACACTGCAATAACCTGCCGCCATTTTGCTTTGTGGGTTGTAACAGAACAATGTCCCTCAAGTCTTCCTCTTCGACCTCCTCAGTGCTCTTTTCTTGGCAATGATTCGCTGTCGTTTCGCCAAAGCCTCCACATCCACAGGCAGGCCAGGACTGAGAGGGTTCTCAGTTCGTGCTTTCCTGCTCATGCCAGAGCTCCTCACTTCAGGCTCTATACCTCTCTTTCTCTTCCCCTTCGTCAATCCTTGTGCTGTGGCGAAACTCTTGCGCACGGATTTCTTCGGCGTCAGAGTCAAGGTATCAGTTGCACCTTCATTTGCAACCAACTTTGATCTTTCCCGGGCTTTCTCTTCCCTCTCCTGCCTCCTTCCGACAACTTGAGCATTTTCGATTGCAAATTCGACAATCAACCGCTTTGTCTTCTCGGGCATCGCTCCCTTAGGAGTACGATCTAGCTTCTCGTCGCCAAGGTTGCAACTCAGCCCATGACCATTCAGCCACCTGAGACCCATTAAAGCCCACCGGTGTGAAACGTATTCGACGAATCCATAACCTCGGCTCCTTCCAGCTCCACTATCTTCTGCTACCTTCGCACCCTCTCTGCCTTCGAAGACGATTTTGGCTTGCTTGACAATGCCTTTACCTTTGGCTTTCCTGGCTCGTTCCGCTTCCTTCATTTCGACACCACCGCGCTCAAGCTCCTCCTTTGACAATTGACTACGAACTCCACGCTTGACGTCCTTAGCAAAGCCGACAACAGCTTCACGTGCGAGGGCCTTGAGGTCTTTAGAGTTAAGACCGCGGGGAATGTTGCGGACCGATAATCGTGTCAAGCTAAGGTGTAATGCTGGATTGTTTTTCACAAGTGTGTGTCTCTGCTTGGCGCTAGCTTCTCGCATCTTAATCTCCGTCGGAGCGAGCTTCTCATATAGGGATGAGTTCGACGGCACAGTGCCCTCGGAGAGTAGATACATGCGTCGCTTGTCTCTGTCCCGCTTGTCACGCAGCGAGCTTCCTTCCTCGGTCAGCCTATGAGCCTCATTCTTATTGACGGCACGAGATATCTGCAGAACACGGCCTTCCATTGTATAGCGGCGTGATGGATCTGTTTGGGTATTCTCAAGTACCGAGCGTTGAGTCAAACCCGCAGCAGACTCGCCATCCTGGGCTGAACTTGAGCGACTGTGATTAGGAGCCTGCCGTAAGCATCGATCTGCAACCTCCTTGTCATAGAAGCACACAAAGCCAGTTCCTCTCGATCGTTCTGTCACGTGGTCGATTACTACTCGCGCATATCGCACGGAGCCAAATTGGACAAAATGTGCCTCCAGAGTTTCGTCAGTGCTTGTGAATGGGAGATTGCGGACAAAGAGCGTTGATGAGGTGTCTTCAACTTTAGATGGTTCGGTATCTTCCTCTGGGCAACTGTCATCGTCATCGTCATCGTCATCGTCGTCGTCGTCGTCGACATCCACCTCCATACTCTGGGTTTTACTTGCATCCAAGTTTTCGCTTATCCCAGACGTTTCCTCTTCGAGATCAAAGAATTCCTCCCGGAATTTGCTGTTGACGTTGTTGGTGTGTTTGCTATCAATCGCGCTAGTAACACCACCCGTCTGCAAGACCTCCCAGGCTTCCTTGGTGATTGCCCAATCAACTGCCAGAGTCCTTCCATCAAACTGCTTTCCATTGATGCCTTGAAGTGCTTTCTCAGCATTTTTCTTCCCTCGCATCACAACGAATCCGAAGCCAGCTGACAGACCATCTTTCCTAGTAGGAATCGTCACGTGCTTTACCTTGCCATAACTCCTGAAGAGGATTGCCAGTTGTTCTGGTTCTTTGATACTCCATGGCAGATTTCGAACTATGAGCTTTGACGCTTGCGGTACCTGAGGACCTTGCTGGTGCTGTTGCCTTTTCGCAGTCTCTGCAGCAGGCGAGGATATCCTTATCTTTTCGGAACCGTCGACACAACCCTTCGTAATCTGTCGGTGTCGAGGTTTTGCAATCTCTACCTTGATCTTGCGGCTGTCTATTACCCTCCCATGAAGTACCTTCTCCGCCTGCTTTGCATCCTCGGCATCAGCAAATGTAACGAATCCGTACCCCTTGGACTGCTTTGTGGTTGGATCAAGAACAACAGTGGCATGTTTGATGGGGAAAAGTTGAGAAACATATTGTGTCAAGCTATCAGTGGTGACTGTGGTGGGTAAAGATCGTACGAAGAGCGATCTACTCCCATGGTGGATAGCTCCTGATGCTGCTGCCTTTGGTGCATCAGTGTCCGAGCTGCCACTAAGGTCATCTTTCTGTGATGTAGCGTTTCCTGCTGCATTATCAGCAGTACGCCGTCTTTTTGGGTGTGCGGCCATAGTCTGACTGCTCCAGGTGGTTCTGTACAGTTTTTTGTGCGGTCGTTTCTTATCTGATTTAAAGTGATTATAGAGGTCACATGATATGGATCTCAATCTACCCGCAAGCTAAGCTTTTTGATGTTACGTTGGCCGGATCTCTACGGTGGCCATTCCGAATATTTTATGGCCAGAGGCCTGACCTCGCAGCGTACCATACCGAAGGTACTTAAACAGATCTTTTAGTTCAAGTTCTAGATCTTACTATTCATTACTGTCATCATCTTAATCAATTCTGTTTTCTCTTGTTGGACGGGTTGAAAGCAGTTTCTGGATTCTAAAAGCTCGGAGGTTTCAAGGTTTGCACAGTGTAGAGAGCAGTCATTAACCAGTTGACACAGTCTAGATAACTACAAGGCGACCCGCAAAGATATGAGCCAGCGGAATGCCCAACGGTCGACACCGCCACGACCAAATCGTATTCCCTATTTTGGACTCGAAGAATTTATTGTTTTCATGAAGATGCCAAGGACGAATGTCACCGAATGTTTTCCTCTGGGAGCATCGTCGTCGGTTCATCTCTTGCCGTGGCGTGGCGACCCGGGCAATGATCCTGGCGTTATTGGACACAGCGAAGACGGCTCGGATGGTGAGCTTGCTCTTGAGTGCTCGTATGAGTGCGAGTGTGATAGAGGTGGGGTCTGGCAGATGGCGTCAGTATCCGTAGTGCGACATCCACACTGGCAACGCTGAGTCCCTAGGAATGAGAAAATTGGGCACAAAGAGAGCCGACTGAAAGAACTGAAGCTAAGCATGACTAAACTTTGAGAAAGGGATACGCTACATGAGCATTTGAGTCATCGTAGGACTGTGAGGTTGAGATGTCTATTCCTCCTATTGACGCAAAGTTCATTCCGAACGAACTCATCAGTTCGTCTTCCGCAAAGAGATTCTCGTGCTTCATCGGATTGCTGTGCAAAGGTGCCATGCCTTGCAAATTCGCCGACAATGGCGGCAAGTATTGTCCTCGCGTTGTCAGATCCGAATTTGGAGCAGGCATGGTGTGATAAGCCGTGTGCTGAGGATAGGGCGCGTACATCCCAGGATCCGCCATAGCGTAGGAAGAGTAGGAAAACGATGGTGGTGGTGAAGTTGACAATTGCCGGGTGTATTGCTGCGAGAACATCCCACGGTCGTCATGCAGTGGGAGGTAGTGGAGCGAGGAGCGGTCCTGAGACGTTTGCCGATCATGCTCCGGTTTGTTGCTTGTTACTCGTGGACGTTTTTCTTGACTGCGTCCCTCGGAGCGGCCAGACGTTGAATATTCAATCTCGGCATGTGATTGTTCTGGAGACGCAGACGCCGAAGCAGCTCTGCGTTCCAGATCCTCGAGCCGTCTCTTGAGCTTCTTCCCTTTTAAGCTGTCAGCAATGGGACTTTCGAGTTAGGAGTGAGTGAGAGAGAGAGGATCGGAGTCGCACGGTAATTGCGTTGAGCGATTCTGTTTTGGATTCTTCTCCTCTCCGCGAGATCTGATATCTGCGTCCAATCTTCATTCGGATTCGCACTCGAGCTAAAAGCACTACTTGTGCTATGGGCAGCGGAGTATCGGGTGGTGGTTGGGGTGTAGGCGTCGTACGCCAGCGACTGGTTTTGCCTTTGCATTCTGGAAGCTACTGACATAGATAGAACCTAGCCGAAGATAAGTCTAAGAGATATATATTGGTCGACTGCTCGACAGATGGTTATATAGATCGATTGTTTGTTCACCACGATCTTTCCTTGCTTCCAACAGCCGTCATTCAGTGGCAGCAGCGGCCCTACTTATCAGCTACCCACGTTGCTACCGCACATCTCTTCGGACTTTAACGGAGGGTTAGTAGGATTTGCACTAGTAGTTCACGGCACGCTGTTTACACACTGCAGCAAGGAGTCAGGTTCAGATCCCGAAGCATCGCCCGCATAATTACGATACGCCCCCATTCGTTTGGGAGGGTTGCGTACAGTAAGTACTCGTACAATACTACATGGCGGAATGGCGCTTAGGGAGGGTCCACCTATGGTTGGTAGGTCGGTCGGTCGGTCGGTAGGATTCATGACCTTCTGCCTGCGGGTGGCTTCCAATCAACGTGAATATGCAGTCTGCTGATTCCGTTACCAAAGGTTAGGGAAACAATAGCAGCACCCCTGCCCCGTGCGATCGCGTGGTCCACAGGGCTGCATGGAACATTGTCCGTAAGCTACCTTACCGTTGTTCTTCGTGCTTTCCAATTCTCAGTCATTACAGTCTATTGGTAGTGGATCGTGCGGCAGTGCCGGCCTTGTCCTTGAGATTAACGTACGGCTGAGTTCTCTCGCTCACTCGCAGCGGAAGTCAATGCTAAAGAAACAGCCTTATTGAGCTTCGGGGGTTGATCCAACCGGTGGCCCGCATTTCAGCTCGCACACACTTCACGAATAAGGATGAAAAGAACGGTCGGCCCCCAAACATGGCCCCCCATCCCAGAGGGCGGTCGGCATGCACGAACCGCTGTTGAAGCCTCGATCGAGATTATAAATTGTGAACCGAATATATCTCATGCAACGTCAGGTAATTGTGCATTCGCTATCACACACATGCACCAGAAGGGCTAGAGAGCTCGACAGCATCCTACCGTGGGTTGCGTAGTTGGAAGCCCCTCGCTCGCTACGATCAGGAATTGATTCGCAGCTCCCACATATTGATTTTTTACCTTTTCCTAGTCGTACCCCTTCTCCAAATGCTTGTATCTACTATCAACTTTTCTGTATATATTATGTATAGGTAGAGCACGGCCATACCTCAGAAATACAACGTTTCATTGGGTAGGTACTTTGTGATGGCGTGTGGGCGTACCCGGATGAAGGTACCTTTATTTGCGGACTGTGCCGTTGAGCTAGGCTAAGCGAAGGGGCCGCATGAGGGCTTGTCATGGCTTTGTAATCCTTCTTAATTTAGACAGCACACTTACAGAGCATAGGACTGAAGTTATTAATATTAAAGTAAGGTAATTAATAAAATTACTGGTAAGGTACGGTACCAACCTACATGCAGGTTGTTTTGTTGACCTATCAATGCCCTATAGAACCAACCGTCCGTAAAGGAGCAGAGTACGAAGCACGCCCCCGCTTTTGTCTTCAAGGCAGCTCAGCCTTCAGCCTTATCGATTCTCATGGGTAGCTGCCTGTCACACAATCGGCAACGGCGGAATGCTTCATCCTAATACGAAAGAATTTCCGAGAAGCTCTGACAAGATCGAAGCACCTACCGGTACAGTCAATAGGGCTGGCCATTGGTAAGCCTAGTTCAAACGTTGAGCAACCACCAAACTCGAAACCAAAGGACAAGATGTCTTTCGCGTTATCAGATACCAATTACAGGACAGTGGTTCTTCTCCCCTCTGAACTACAGTACGTCTGCACTTCTGTAGGAATCCAAGGGTAGGACTATTGCCATCGACGAAGTCACTCCCTAATTAGAGGATTAGGGAGTTGAGGTTCAGCTGGGAACCTGATTGGAATGATCGACAAGGGAAGCATATGACAGCGAACATTGTATAGACCTTGACCGCTTGTCTGCTTGCTCGAAACAGTACTCACGTATTGGTAGAGAGTTTGGGACGACAGAGTATCACGTTGACGGGATATCGCCAAGACGGTCAACCATGAAACATTAAGACGGCAAACTAAGGTATATGGTTGTCCAAGACGCGTGTTCTTTCAATTTTACCGGCCATCAACTTATCCGCTTCCGAGTGACGTTGGCAAGGGACACCTCCACTTGTGTCACCACACGACCAACCGCACCCTGCACTCTGAGTGGTCGATCAATGAGCCGATGATAACAGGCCCTCCCCCTATACAAAGAGTACCTTGATACTCTTGGTCGTTGTAAGGTCCGATCAATGCTCAACTCTGTCGACAAAATCTGTTGGTACACAACTTAGTGCTACGGCCAGATAAACAACCAAATCGAGACTGACAGTATTGCAGAGATAGGTTCTTCGTGAGACGATGTACTCAGAGGTTGCTTTCGCGAAAACGCCTTCAACACAATGCTTGATAGGCTCAGTCCTTAAACACTTACTCGGGCGTCTACCGCAGGATTTTGACGTGTCTCAGCCGGGCTTTTTCAGGAAAGCACACGCGTCACTTCTCCACATGGGCTCCATGTGTCTCTGGCTCTCTCGGGGCTTCTTCTCGTACCGTACTCCGAAGCGAGAAGGATTTGGCGGCGTTCTAGGCTCCCGAGATGGGGCCAAAGTGCATGCTGTGCGTGCTGCTAGCACGGCAAATGCTATTGTTGGGTGTCACCCACCAATCAAAGTCGCCGGGGCGGGATGTCTACAGGATTGCCACGTTGACAACCTTAGGCCACGTGTGAGCAAGGTGTGATCCACGGATCCATTCTCAAACCAACCCCTGGCTGATCAGAGCGCATCGTCTCAAACAGAGTCTTTGCAGTCCCGGGCTTCCAATGTAGCATTAAGAGCGAGTGCTTTTGGTACTGATGAATTACCAAGCCAGTCTACGACATCGGACGGCCAATTTAGCCAGATACTCTTGGACTATCCAAGACCCGGGCATGCCGCACACGACAGAGTTTCGTTCTTCGCACGCATTGCAAGACACTAGTCTCGGTTTTGGGACCGCTTTATCTCTGACCTTGGGGTATCAAGCTTAAACTCTGCATGCAGGTACGATCGTACGCTGCTGGCTTAGTCAGAGATGAAGATTGTCTTTCGTCAGCACGGCCCTCTTCTGGGATCCAGAAGAGGGTCTTAAGGCTCTGTTTGGTCTACTCCTCCTCCCTATCCGGTCAGAAATGATGTGCAATTTAGGTGCTGTTTGAGGAATTCATTCAGTGGAATGTTTCTCGAAGAGCTCCAGAACACTTGATTATGGTTCTTGTTCATATTGAACCACCGAATACTTCCCTTTGCGTCAGCAGACGTGACGATTTGCGATGGACAGGTCCTTCGGTCACAGCGTTCTTGGTTCGGGAGTTTTTCGTGAAGCGGGTTCGAAATGCATTGGTCAATAACTAACTTACTTTCCTGGTCTTCTGGCTTACTCTGGTTTGGTAGTGACGAAAATCGGGTCCTGATTACTTGTATGGGCGATCAATACTGGAGTAGCCAAATTCAATGTCCGTGTGGGGACTTGCTCACATAGCGAGCTTGAATAAGTCACCCATCTCGTGAGGTGAAGATCAGACAGTCCATCGAGCAAGTCTTGCAGAGCTTGTCCTTCAATCTCCTTGTCATTCCAGATACCAGTTACGTAGGCCAAATGCCGACGCATTCTTCACCTAAATGGCCGTATTCTACAAATGCTGGGCTAAGCCAAAGGTTCAAGAGTTCTGCAAAATGTCGCGACGGTGAAGCCGTCCCGAGACTGATTCATCCTGCATCCGCAGGTCCCGCTCTCGACGTTCTGACTCAAAGGTAGGAGAGTGTCGTGTTTTGTTACTCAGAGTCACATCGCAAATTACACATCGCAGGAGGCCCTCTCACCTTCTGAAGCCACTCAAAATACGACATCATAAGTAGCTGTTGACACGGACTTGACCGAAGAGATTCGGTGTATTTCCGAGTCGCGAGTCGCAGCTGTCGGGCAGGGAATCCACTAATGCATGAGATCTCGTATTATTCACGCCCTAAAGTTACCTTACCTTACTTTACTAAGGTAGGTATGCACATGTGGGATGGGCTGCCGCTTGCGCATAGGGCTGGAAGCGAGTGTTTAAAGCAGCATGATGGCGGTCGGTGTGGAGGCACGAGGTACCTTACCGTACGTGGGGACTGGGAGATGGTTGCTCACAACGTTCGTTCTCTCTCGGACGCCGAAGGGGGCTCCTGACAATCCCTACCAACCTAGAGGCCCTTTGGTTTCATATAAGTTGATCAGCCCATGGCTTGGTGCCTCGGCATATCTGCTACTATGGTATTGCACTCTACATGGTGTTCGGTAGTAGATGTCAGAATGGAACAAGTAACGCCTGCCGTGTGCTCGTAGACCGTGAGGCTTTCATGGGCTGGTAATTTTCGACACTCGTGCGTGCCGCGCGTCATGCAGTTGAGAGGGGTGCCAAGTTCGGCATCCTGATGAGTAATCCCTACGACTTATGTAATCAGCTGCATCTTGCAGTCACAACCTTTTCAATTATTCGTCCAGCAGAGGACCCAACCCTCACAACACTCACAACCTACTTGGGGTATCTCAATTGTACTTCCCTGGTAGTTGGGTTACTGACTCGTCTTCGTAACATTCATTTATGCGCAGATGTACAGGTACATCCGTTCATGAGGTTCTCGCTCGATATGTTACCTTCCGGGCTGCATCGAGTATGACACTCAAGGTCCAATGCAGCCTTATTGACTTCGCGCAATGCGCATGTGGTTTGATTACGTGTGAACCTTGGTGGTCCCGACAGCCAGAGCAGT
>QQTW01004232.1_pt1 | contig 10725 bp, 7 predicted proteins | sample 1904831 | NCBI WGS metagenome assembly QQTW01 (sample SAMN09435610, study PRJNA476489) | Subsurface metagenome, whole genome shotgun sequencing project.
GTTTACCAACGAAACCGTAGCGGCCGCCATTATTCTAAAAATGTAGAAATATTTAAAAACAGCAAGGCCAGCATCTTAGAAGCGGGCCTTGCTGTTTTATTTGATATAAAAATATAAAATTCTAATCTTTCTTCTGACTAGCACGGAAAAGTTTTTGCTTTTCGTCCTTAGATAAACTCTCGTAACCAGAGCGCGAAATTTTATCCAGAATAACATCTATTTCGGTTTGTGATGGCTCGCCGCTGGGGGAAGAACTAAATGTAGTGGTCGTCCGGCTTTGGTTTTTGTAGGTGACCTTTAAAGGGGTACGAGGTTTAAAAAGATTGCCAAAAAAATTACTAACCGCGTGAATAGGCCGACCTAAATCAGTGCCCCGCTGTAATTGTTTGATAAACAGAAAACCAATAAATGCGCCGCCCAAGTGCGCTAAATTACCACCGGCATTATCGCCGATAGCCCCGGAAATAGATAGTAAAACAAAAAAAGCAGCGATAAACTTAATTTTAACCGGCCCGATAAACAACAGATTAAAAGTATAGTTGGGCAATAAGGTAGCCGCGGCCACCGTAACCGCCAGTACGCTGGCCGAGGCCCCGATCATGGTGGCAAAAACCGCCCGGGTTTGATAATAAGGAATTAAATTATAAAACAGCACAAAGAAAATACCTCCGGCTAAACCACCCAGTAAATACAAACTCACCAGCTTTTTATCGCCCAGGTATTCCCGGATGATCATCCCAAACCAATACAGGTTCAGCATATTAAAAATTATGTGAAAAAACTCGCGGTGGGTGAAGAAGTAACTAAATATAGTCCAGGGCCGGGTAAGTAAAACACCCGGATTGGCCGGCATGGCAATATAATCCAGGATGGTTTCAAATAAATCGTCGGAATGGGTAGATATGCGCAGGATTACCCGCAACAGGAGCAATACCACAAATACAATAACATTAATCAAAATTAATTGATTAAGGGCATTACGCAGCCGGAAAGCATTCCGGATATCGTCAAAAATACTCGTCATAGAGGTTGGTTAATAAAAATTAGTTCGGTTTCGTTCCCAAACTTTAATCAAGATAAACGCGAAAAGCATACCGCCCAAATGCGCATAATGCGCTACATTATCGCCGGGCATTCGCTTTACCCCGGCATAAAGCTCGTAAGCCCCGTAAAACAACACAAAATACTTTGCTTTAATCGGAAAAGGAAAAAACAACAGGAATAATTCCGTATTCGGAAACAACATTCCAAAAGCTAATAGTAACCCAAACACCGCCCCGGATGCCCCCACCATTGGCGTATTAATAATGCTTTCGTAGATGTTTTTAATAGCTTTTTTAGAAGCCGCAATAATGGTGGGATCGTTGGCATTGCGCTTATACTCCACAATGGCTTGCTTGTTATAACTACCCTCCAGGTGATCTTCCAGGAAAGCATTTAAGCCTTCCGGCGACGGATTTACGAGAAAGGATTCCATTTGCTGCTGCATGTTGCCGTACTCGTACGTACGAATGCCCGTGTACAGAATACCAGCTCCAATGCCGCAAATCAGGTAAAAAATTAAAAAACGCTGCGCTCCCCAGTGATATTCCAGCATGGGTCCGAAAATAAACAAGCTGAGCATGTTACTGAATAAATGCCCAAAGCCGCCATGCATAAACATGTAAGTAAAAAACTGGTAAGGCCTAAAGTATTGCGACCGGAAATCGTACAGCGCAAAAGGGGCCGAACTGCCAAAATAACTGAATGCTAAAAAAGCCACCACATTAATAATCAAAAGATTACGCACGGTGGGAGTTAAGTTCATCATATTAAATAAATCAATTTTTTAAAAAAAAGTGTTGGAGCTGACCCAGTTCCATCATCACTAACGTTTTCTGGCCCGTGGGCGTATAGTTGGGCATTTGGCAGGCAAACAGTTTATCCACCAAAGCATTCATTTCCAGGTCGGTAAGTTTACCGGTAAACCGCGACGAAACGCGTTTAGCCATGGCCCGGGCCAAATTTTCTTTTTTAGAAAGCGTTAACTCCTGCTGATTGTTTTTGTATTGCTCGAGTAATTCTTCCAGCAGCGCTTTTTCGTCGCGGGCGGGTATATCCACCGGAATACCGTTTAAGACAATGGTGTGTTTGCCAAACTCGCTAAATACAAAGCCTAAAGCATTAAACTCGCCGGCTAATTGTTGCAGTAAATCATAATCGTTGGGCGAAAGTTGTACAGCTTGCGGAAATAACAAAGCCTGCGAACTTCCGGTGTTCTTATGTAACGAGGCGGTGTATTGCTCGTACAAAATTCGTTCTTGCGCAGCTTGCTGGTCCACGAGCATAATGCCCGATTTCACCTGCACCATAATGTATTTTTGGTGTACCTGCAGCGTTTTCTTTCCCGATGGTTCCTGATTGTTCAGTTTCGTAAAGCCACTTAAAAAGTCCAGTTCGTTTAATTTACTCTCGTCCGGCTCACGCGTAAATTCCCGGGAGCTTTGCGTTATTGGTTCAAATACTTTCTGCCAATCCTGGTTGCCATTCCCATTGCTTTTAATTGGATTTATAGAAATAGGTTGGGACGGGCTGGAATTTTCCCGGATAAAATTTTCAAAATTAGTGGCTTTTTCAAATTTATTCTCGTCGAAGGAATGGGTAACGGGCTTTAAAGCCGCAAAATTTACGTCGCCTTCAAAATCCAGGGAAGGAGCAATATTATGTACCCCCAACGATTGTTTTACCGCAGCCCGCACAATGGCATACACCGTTTTCTCGTCTTCAAATTTAATTTCCGTTTTGGTAGGATGCACGTTTATATCAATGCTTTCGGGCGCAATTTCCAGGAACAAAACGTAAAACGGATGGCTGTCTTTGGGCAGCAAACCTTCGTAGGCGGTCTGCACGGCGTGGTTCAGGTACGAACTCCGGATATAACGCTCATTCACGAAGAAAAACTGCTCACCCCGGCTCTTTTTGGCAAACTCCGGTTTGCCGATATAGCCCTTTACTTTTAAGAACGGCGTTATTTCTTCGCAGGTAGCCAATTGTTCCTTGTAATTATTACCGAATAAATTCACGATGCGCTGGCTTAACTTACCGGTGGGCAGTTGAAAAATTTCAATTTCGTTCTGGTACAGCGAAAAAGCAATTTCGGGGTGAGCCAAAGCTAAGTGCATAAACTCCTCCAGAATATGCCGCATCTCCACGGGGTTGGATTTTAAAAAATTGCGGCGGGCGGGCACGTTAAAAAATAAATTTTTCACGCAAACCGAAGTACCATCGGGCACCGCCACAGGCTCCTGGCTAATAAATTCAGAGCCTTCGATCACGAGCTTCGTACCGGTATCGCTGGCGCGGGTTTTGGTTTTTAACTCCACCTGGGCCACAGCCGCAATAGAAGCCATGGCCTCGCCCCGAAAACCCATGGTGCGAATGCGAAATAAATCTTCGGTAGATTTAATTTTAGAAGTAGCGTGCCGCTCAAAACACATGCGGGCATCGGTTTCGCTCATACCCAGGCCATTATCTACTACCTGAATTAATTGCTTGCCGGCTTCTTTTACGATCAATTGAATAGTGGTACTCTGGGCATCAACCGCGTTTTCGAGCAATTCCTTCACCACCGATGCCGGACGCTGCACCACTTCGCCGGCGGCAATTTGGTTAGCTAAATACTCGGGTAACAAATGTATTATATCGGGCATGCAGCACGCTTAAATTTTGAAAATTGGGTAAACTTAACTAATATCTTTTAACCAAACACAACAATCTAGTACACCAGCAGTAGTAGTTTTGGCACCTATTTAAATCCGGTTGGTAGAAGGCTACCGGAACAAATTAGCACTACAACTCGCGTGGTTTTCCATTTTTTTGCGTTAACCAATCGAAAAAATAATAGTATTATTACAAACGAAATGCAGGGTTCTGCGTTTTGCTTTTGTTTCGGATAGTAAAATTAGATAAGAAACAATAATACTTTCGGTCGGAAGTTAAAAATTAAACAGACAGGAGCCGAAATGCAAAAACAGTGATTTGGTGGCGTAAACTAACTACGGCAAGCCGTTGTTGTAATAGCGCAAACCCTAGAGTCGGAGTATAATCTATTATTACAAAATTAGGTTTAATTCTGACCTATTCAAATATATCGTACCGGTACCCATGTGGAAGAATTTTTTAATTTTTTTAATTATAAGTGCATTTATTGGGTTAAGCTTACTGGTGTCGTCGTTTACTCCCACCGACGAACCCACCGTTTCGCAGGCCGAAAAAAGCTGGGTAGACAGTGTTTTTACCTCGCTTACCTTTGAGCAGCGTTTAGGGCAGTTGTTTATGGTTACGGCCCTTTCAAACAAAGGACCCGCGCACGTACAGCAAATAGAAAAATTAATTACGGATTATAATATTGGCGGCCTTATGTTTTTATACGGCAGCCCCTACAAACAAGCTTCCCTCACAAACCAATACCAAGCGCGCTCCCGGGTACCCCTTTTAATTGCGATGGACGCCGAATGGGGCTTAAACATGCGCCTGGACAGCAGTATGCATTTTGCCAAACAAATGACCTTAGGGGCGATGGCGGATGAGCATTACGTGTATTTGATGGCGCAGGAAATTGCGCTTAATCTACGCCGCCTCGGCGTGCAGGTAAGCTTTTCGCCGGTACTGGATGTAAACAGTAATCCCCAGAATCCAGTAATTGGTAACCGCTCCTTCGGCGAATCGAAAGAACAAGTGAGCCGCCGGGGTATTGCTTATATTAAAGGTTTACAGGAAAATGGCATTATTGCCGTAGCCAAACATTTTCCCGGTCACGGCGACACCGAAACCGACTCGCATAAAGCCTTACCGGTGATCAACTCCGATTTAAAAAGATTAACGGAAGTAGATTTATATCCTTTTATGCAATCGTTTCAGGCGGGCGTAAAAGGCGTGATGGTGGGCCACCTGTACATGCCCCAGTTTGATTCGTCGGAGATAAAAGCTACTACGCTTTCGCATAAACTTGTTACGGGCTTGTTGAAGCAGAAAATGAACTACCAGGGATTGGTGTTTACCGATGCCCTTAACATGAAAAGTGTCAGCCAATCCTTTAAACCAGGTCAGGTAGATGCCCAGGCGTTGCTTGCCGGCAACGATGTCTTGCTTTTCTCCGAAGATGTGCCCACGGCCATTGCTGAAATTAAAAATTCTATCAGCCGCGGCGAAATAACGCCCGACGAAATTGATACCCGCGTCCGGAAAATACTGCACGCAAAATACTGGGCTGGCCTGCATAAGTATCAGCCTATCAACTTAACGCATTTAAAAGAAGAATTAAACCGCCCGCGCAGCCGGTCGGTGCAACATAAGTTATACGAACAATCCATTACCTTAGTAGCCAACCATGGTAATGTGCTGCCTTTCCGGGAAATAGATACTACCCGCTATGCTCACGTGAGCATCGGCACCCGGCCCGATAATACCTTTACCGAAACTTTGCAACGCTACGTACCCTTTGCCACTTACAATGTGCGGGAGCGCTACGTGCCCGACTCCGTATTGATTAACCTCCGGAAAAAGTTAGGTGGATACGATGTAGTGGTGGTGAGTATTCACAGCCTCAACAGCACTTCGGTGAGCAATTATGGCATCGGCGAAAATACCCGCACCTTCATTAAAAATTTACAAAAAGAAAACCCGCGCCAGAAAGTAGTGGTTTGCGTGTTAGGGAATGCGTACAGCTTAAAGTTTTTTGAAGGCAGCAAGTGGCTGGTTTGCGGCTACGAAGATAATCCGGTGGCCCAAAGTGTTATTCCGCAGGTGCTATTTGGGGCATTGCCGGCCCAAGGCAAATTACCGGTTACCGCCTCCGCCGCTTTTCCGGCGGGCTTTGGTCTGGAGACCGCTAGTTTAAACCGATTAAGGTACGATGTGCCGGAAAGCGTGGGCTTGGATTCGAACGTACTCACCGAAATTGATGATTTAGCGAACGAAGCCATTAACGAGAAGGCTACACCTGGTTGTCAGATTTTAGTAGCCCGCGATGGCGCCATTGTTTTTAATAAATCGTACGGCAACTTTACTTATGAACCCAGCAGTCCGGTTACCGCTAATACGCTCTACGATATTGCTTCTATTACCAAAGTAGCCGCCACTTTGCAGGCCATCATGTATTTAAAAGACCAAGGCAAACTTAATTTAAACGAAAAGCTCTCCCGGTACTTACCCGAGGTTATTGGTACAAACAAGCAGAACTTACTCATTAAAGATATTTTATTGCACCAGGCGGGTTTACAGCCGGGCATACCCAACTGGCAAAAAACCTTGACGAAGCAGCAATTAAGCCCGACGTATTACGCCAGTGCCCAAACTACCATTTACCCCAACGAAGTAGTGCCCGGCGTTTATTCCGTTAAAACCATGGAAGACTCTCTATGGTCCTGGACGGTACGTTCCCGCTTACTGCCTAAGAAAAGAGGGGCGGCTAACGAAATGAAATACAGCGACCTGAGCTTTTACATTTTAAAGCGGGTAACCGAACAATTGCTGCAACAACCCATCGACCAGTTTACCAATGCGTATTTTTATAAGCCCCTAGGCTTGCGATCGCTCACGTACAATCCTTTATCTAAATTCCCGAAAGCGCAAATTGCGCCTACCGAGTACGATAATTATTTTCGAAAAACGTTAGTTTGGGGAACTGTACACGACCAAGCCGCCGCCATGCTCGGCGGAATAGCGGGCCATGCGGGCTTATTTAGTACGGCAACGGACTTGGCGGCACTTATGGAAATGAACCGCTTAAATGGCAACTACGGCGGAACGCAGTTTTTTAAAACACCGGTGGTAACCGAGTTTGCCCAGCAACAAAATCCTACCAATCGGCGGGGCCTGGGTTGGGACAAGCCCGACCCGAATGGCATGGGACCTACCAGCAATAAAGCTTCTGTTAATACTTTTGGCCACACGGGTTTTACCGGCACTTGCGCCTGGGTAGATCCGGACCAGAAATTGGTTTATATCTTTTTGTCGAACCGGGTGTATCCTACGGCGGCTAATCAAAAACTTTTAACCAACAGCTACCGCACCCGCATCCACGATGTGATTTATAAGGCGATTCTAACTAAATCGTAAACGGTTATTTAATTGTTATTTTCAATTATCCTTTCAGAAGCCATTCATTATTTTTTTAATTTAAGCTGTAATTAATGGCTACATTTGCTCCCTAAAGCGGCATGTATCGTAAACAGGTTATCAGGTCCGCTTTTGCTAACACTGTATTTTAATTTACATTGATCATCCGGGTTAACTTATTACAAGACCTAACATTTGTTCAATTTGCTGGTTGTAGTACCGGCATTGCCTAAAACTCACTTTTTAGTATTATGAATATCGGAGTTGTTTGTTACCCTACTTTTGGTGGCAGTGGCGTGGTAGCCACCGAACTGGGGAACGCTTTGGCTGTAAGAGGCCACAAAGTGCATTTTATTACTTATAGCCAACCGGTACGGCTCGATTTTTTTAGCGCCAATGTATTTTACCACGAAGTAAATATCCCCTCGTACCCCTTGTTTCAGCACGCCCCTTACGAGTTGGCGCTGGCCAGTAAAATGGTAGATATAGTGCAGTTCGAAAAACTGGATATTCTGCACGTGCATTACGCCATTCCGCACGCTTCGGCGGCTTTTATGGCGAAGCAAATTTTAAAAACTAAAGGCATCAACATTCCGGTAGTTACCACTTTGCACGGTACCGACATTACGCTGGTCGGCAAAGATTCCTCGTACGAACCGGTGGTAACGTTTAGCATTAACCAATCCGATGGGGTAACGGCAGTTTCGAATGACTTACGCGAGGAAACTTATAAGTACTTCGCCATTGAAAAAGAAATTGTGGTTATTCCGAATTTTGTCAATTTAGAGCGGTTTCAGAAGCAGCACAAAGAACATTTCCGGGCAGCCATTGCTCCGTTTGGCGAAAAACTGCTGGTGCATACCTCTAATTTCCGGGGTGTGAAGCGGGTGCAGGATGTTTTAAAAATATTTGACAAAGTACGGCGGAAAATACCCAGTAAACTATTACTGGTCGGCGATGGACCCGAGCGCCAGAAAATGGAAAAACTATGCCGGCAACTTAAAATCTGCGACCACGTGCGTTTTTTAGGTAAACTCGACGCCGTAGAAGAAGTATTGTCGGTGTGCGATTTATTTTTAATGCCTTCCGAGAAAGAAAGCTTTGGTTTAGCGGCCCTGGAAGCCATGGCTTGCGAAGTACCAGTTATTTCGACCAACGCCGGCGGTATTCCGGAGTTAAACCTGGACGGCATTACGGGTTTTGTGAGCAATATCGGTGACGTAGATGATATGGTAAAAAATGCCTTGTACATCCTGGAAGATGCCAATTTGCCGCAGTTCCGGGCGAATGCCTTGGCTCGCGCCCGGGAATTTGAAGTTGATAAAATTGTGCCCCGCTACGAAGAGGTGTATCAAAAAGTAATTAACGAGCAGCTGCAGGAGGTAAGTGCCCCGGTTTAAAAAGCTTTAATCTTACTAACCAAAAGGGAAACGATATCAGAATAATAATTGCAAAAAGAGCAGCCCAAAGTTGCTCTTTTTATTTGAACTATATCCAAGCTGCTTATTTTTTAAAAATATTAAAAACAAGCCCTTCCGGTTTAAATGCGACTATTATCTACATATTAATGGATAGAGGTACTCCCAACGGAGTACCGGCTGGATCAAGTAGGGTAACAATCTGTTTGTAACTAATATATATTACTCGACTGAGGTATATATTAGATGAAGCACTTTTTAAAATTTGCTGGCAAAAAGAAAAGTACAGAAGAAACAGAAGGAAGTGTAGCAATTTTCAAAAAAAACCAGGAAAGGTGGTTATGGAAAAACTCTTTCTATAAAGCCTATAAGAAAAAAGATTATGCTACTGCCGAAGCAATCTATCTTTCCCGTGAAAAATACCAATCAGGGATTACCGATGTTCATGTAGCCTTTAAACTGTTAAAGCAATCCGATTACACGCAGGCGGTAGCAGTCCTAAGTTCCATATTATTTTTAATTTTCTGTTTACTTGCCATAACCAAGTGTATCTCATAACAAAGCCACAATAGCTTAACGCATTTATAGTTACCAGGACAAAATTAACTTGAAAGACATCACCTGATCCATCAATGTCCTTCAGGAAGAAACTATTCAGCTACGTGGCGCAACACATTCCTGCGGAAGGACTGCATCATTTAACTTATTTTGTCCGGGTATTTAATCACCAGAGTTTCGCTTATAACCCAGATATATTCGTATACCTCACCCATCAGTGAGGTTTTTATAATTTAAGCGTAACTGATAATCATTGAATAGCATTATTAAAACAAAAATTTAAAAAATGAATAAACCGGATGTAGCCACGCCACAAACTAAACAAAGATTACTCGATAAATTAGTGGCTTATCCGCTGGAGTTTAGTCAGGCTGATTTTGAGTTGTTAATGCACCCGGATCTGCAATTAACTTTCACGGATTTACGCGAGCTGCTTCTCCGGATTTTTGATTTAAACGAAACTTCTCTGCGGCAAGAATCTAATGCTACCACCGGTCCGGTTGGTTTATTGAACAAAATTAGTACTTATTTCCGGCACCGGCAATATTACCGCTTAATCAAAAAAGGTTTTCGCGATCTTCGTTGCCCCGAACGCAAAATTATTGTGGCCGAAGGCGATTCCTGGTTTCAGTTCCCCATCATTATTAAAGATATTGTGGATTGGTTACGGACTGATCCGAACTTTGCCGTTTACAGCCTGGCTTACGGCGGCGATTGGTTTACTAATATTTTGTACGACGAAAAATACATCGAAGAGCTTTCAATCCACCGGCCCGATGTATTTTTAATTAGTGGCGGCGGCAACGATTTGCTCAGTGCCAATCGCCTGGCGATAATGGTGGATGCGGAGGCTAAAGGACCGTTGCGCGCGCCTTACGATATAGATAAATTACTGGCCCAGGAACCAGAAGCGGACAAAACTGATATTCGGGTTGGTTATCGTTACCTTACTAAAGATTTTTACTCTTTTATCTGGTTGCTAAAAGCGCAGTATTATCAACTTTTTCAGCGGCTTTGCGGCTCGGGCAAATTTGATAACATGCAAATCATCACCCAGGGTTACGATTATGCATTTCCTACTTATAAATACCGGTGGAAAAGATGGTATCAATGGCAGCCGCTATTAAATTGGTTTATTAACTCGGGTCAATGGCTGAAACGACCATTGATGATTAAAGGAATCCGGAATGAGGAAATAAGCCGGCAAATTATAAAAACGCTGATTTTTGAAGTAAACCAATTGTTTAAAGAACTGGCCCAGCATTTTAGCCAGGTGTACCACGTAGATTGCCGTGGCACGGCTCCTACCTTCCACGATTGGTTCGACGAACTGCACTTGCCTTCTGAAAAGTACCGCCTGATTGCCCAAGCTTATAAACGAAGCATCGAGAATCCGCCGGCAGGTAAAGTAACCAAAGTGATTCCCTGATTTTTGTTATTTTTACTGTATGAAAGGATCTATTGTATTTACTCCTTAAACAGTATTTAACAGAAGATCAGTTTTTAACTTTATTTTTAAATTTTTTTTAAAAAAGTTTGCTTAGAAGCTCCAATAACACGTTGATTTCTAATTTTTAGAATTAAGCCCATTATCGTTTCGGTAAAAGGGATGGCGCTGCCGCCGCGCATCAGCACGGTCTCGGGATCGTCG
>QQTW01004233.1_pt1 | contig 10722 bp, 16 predicted proteins | sample 1904831 | NCBI WGS metagenome assembly QQTW01 (sample SAMN09435610, study PRJNA476489) | Subsurface metagenome, whole genome shotgun sequencing project.
CGATGATGTTCTGGGTGGCAGATGAAGCTCGCTGAAGCATCAGATTGGCCGCACTGGCTGGGAGGTACCCCTGATCGCAACTGTGCGGCAGCACGTCGTGGACAGTCTAGTCGATGCCGACGATTTCTGTACCGAACGAGCCCACATCCGGGAGGTGTTGACGCTGGAGCACACAGTGACCGTCGGCAACTGAGACCACCCAACCAAGAGCTGCCAGGTAGTTGTCCGGAGCAATCACTCCAACGAACGGGGCATTGATGCTAAAGAAGAGGTCCAGAGGGGAATCAGCTTTGCCATAACTGTCTCTGATGACCGAATAGGCTTTGGCGAGGATAGTCCATTTGGCCGTGTACGGATCAGCTCGCCACAGGCGAGTGAGAAGCCCCGAAATTTCCTTCTGCTAGAGAGCGCTGAACATCGTTGAGTAGTAACCTGTTACAAGCGATCAGAAATCATCTTTATGCAACAAAGGCGTATACACATACTGCGATACGCGATGAACAAATTGAGCGGCCGCGTGAAGCGCTTCACGATGGGCATAGGCGTCAAGTTGCGGTCCGCGGGTCCTTTGCTTTGCTTCCCACGTCTCTTGCCCGAGATTTTCGCTGATTTCTTGGCTGCATTCTTCCCAGCTGAGGATCTTATCACCGATTGACCAATTGGAGAAACTGAAGCGCCAGGAACAGCTTCAACGGGAGCTGCGAGCTGGACGCCCTGATGATGCTGTAGAAGCTCATTCAGCATTGCAGCCACCTGATCGGGGCTGAAGCGAGCCAGCGTCTGATAAAGCCCGTGAGCTGCTGAAGTTGCCATGATGCTGCGGGTTGCCTTGCTGATACAGTGTCAACTGAAGTAGACAGCAAGAGAGTGTGAAGGAGAGACCGCGGAAACCGTCCTCGTCAGGTCCTACTCCACGGCCATTATTCGGCCGGCTGGCCTTTGTCCAAGAGAGCAAGGGAATTGTCGTTGGAAGTCCTGGGCGTTGCCCAAATGCCAAAGTGTCTTTGTTTAAGACGGGTCGCCCCCCGGGGAGACAGAGGCTTAGTAATCTACAGTTGAGCCTCCATAGGTCACGTGGGCCGACGTTCTGTTTTGGTCTGTCTCACTGGGGGATGCCCGCGTTACGCCTTACGGCGGATTCCTCTACAGGCGGTAATTTCCTTGTGCGCACAATACTAAGCAATATGGGTCTGCCCATGAAACACGTGTTTGTCTCATCTCATAACCCTCTTTGCTAACAATGTCTGCTTGATCTTGCTCTAACGGTGGTCGACTACGGCAATCCACAATGAATGAGATGGCGCCAAATACCATGTACTCAGCCTTTGATCAGGGCTACGTACCGAGTAAGTGGCCATCTCAATCTTCTGGTCTTTAGCTCACCGCAGTCTAGAGTACACCTCGCAGAGATGTAGGCCTTGTAGCCTCGAGTACCTACATGAGATTGTTGAAAATCTCCGCCAGGCTGAATCCACTTATCTGGTCGACTTCGACAAGGTTAGAGACAAGATGCCCAGAGAGCTTGAGAAGAGCCTCCAACATTGCCACCGGTTATCAATCGCCCCTGGCCTATTCAAAACCAACAGACTACAGGAGGCCTTCCTCGATGCTGCCTTTGCTCACATCAGCGCAATCTCAGCTGCCATAGCTGCTCACAAAGGAAACAAGCCGTCATACAGCCAGCAACTGGGAGTCATAAGCAGCCTTTGGGACTCGAAGGCTTGCGCCTGCTATAAGGCAGATCGCAAACCATGGGAACAATTCCTCGACAACATGATCGAAGGTAGCGAACGGTCTGCACCTAACCATCCAGTCACCACACTCCAGATTCTACCTCCGGCGGCCACAGAGCTTTTTTGCACTTGGCTCAAGAGGCATTGAGAGACAATGGCAGCAGTGACAGCAGTAAGAATTATGCTCGCCATGTCCATTATGTGCTGACGACGTGGCAGACGAGAACTTGCATCATGACAACATCCCAATGTCTCTGCGACAACGATGCTACGAAATATCGTCACAAGACGAGGCAGCTTCAACTTCCCCGAGGCATGATCAAAAGGGTAAGGTGATCTACCGCCGCCATCAGGACCAGTGCTGATAGCTTGTAGTTCGATAAGCATGTCTCACTGAGGTCCGACAAACCCGAGCCAGAGCAACTTGCCGAAACCCTCCGTGCGTGCCTATGCCCTCGTGTAATCATTCCACTAACATCCCCCCAGATAGATTCCAAGGCCCACAACCCACCATTACTCGGCATCAGTACCAAGACGTGGCTGTCATTCGTCGGCGTCTTAACAAGAAGAAATAGGATGGACGAAGTTGTAAGCGAAGCCGGAGTTTATTCTTCCCAGCACCATATATCAATTATTCCCCATCCCTTGCCCATTCCCCCACTTCATTCCACTTCAGTTCTGCCAGCACCTGCTCACCCAGCCCCTGTCGGAGAGAACTTCTCGAGTCAGCAAGGTCCGGCCGTGTCAAGAATACCAGGAATACGTCTTTACCTGATGCATATCGTTATCCCATTCGAACCAATATCCAGTGACTGCTCACCAGCGCTGTCGGAAAAACTGAGAGTCAGCGACATCGAATTGGCATGCGCAGACCGCCTTGGAAGAGAAAGAACGGACGTTACCCGGTTCCTGGCTGGTCTAGAGCAGGTAGTCGTCCTCGATGAACGCGCTCCAGTCGATCACCTCTCCCTGCTGCCCGGTGATGTCGTGCACGTCGAATCGGTGCCCCCGAACGCATCCAAGGCTGGAGCTTCCGGTCGGAAGAGCGACGGATACTTGGCTTTCAGCTGGCTTTGCTCCAGGGGCTGATTGCAAGCCATCTCTTCGGTCATTGCGAGGGGCCGGCGCCACTTCCAGTCGCGCTCTGCAACGCCATAGACCTTTTGGTCATGGTAGCAGCAACATGCCTCTTGGTTGCGTGCAAAGGATGCAGCGCATCTCGTTTGTGCTTGACTGTTGCCGTAGTCAGCGCCATTGCGATGCTCTCATCTTTGATGGCTTGGTTGCCGCGACAAGCGTCCCCATCCCAGGATGGGGATTCTCTAAATCTCCAGGAAAGCACCTACACCACATGACGACGAAGAATGGCGGATGCTGAGTGCACTCGGCAAGCATCTCAATCTCGGCCTCGTTCGGATCGTGGCAAGCATCGAAAAACTCGTTAAGGAGAGCTACGTCCTCTGGCGAAAATGTAAGGGACGGCTGCACGAGCCCGGACTCTTCGGCAAAGCGCTCAATACGGCTACAACTGAGTCAGACCTGCGAACGCAATCATTGGCAATTCTTACTTACTCTTGGAACCAGGCTCGAAGCGCGCAACGGCGCATCACTTTGTGCCTCTCAGCATTCGGTTGCGCAAACGGACCGGAGGTAACGTTCGAGTAAGCGACGAGCAGATCGTTGGCGTACTTCTGTTCGCGCTCCATATGATGCTTCAGAAATAGCACGACTTCAGCATCAAGCTTCTGGCCTTTGAGAACAAGGATCTCCTGGTTGAAGGATAGCGCATCTTCGGCTTCGCACGGAGGACCGCTGGGCGAAGAATCCTTTATGGTCTTCAAGATCTCAAGACACTCGTTAAGAAGATCCATTCCGGGATCGCCGCCGCCTTTCTTCACCATGGACTTCGCAATATCAGGGTTACCGTCTTCAGCGCCGCAAGCCATCTTGAGGTTATCAAGTTGGAGGAATTGGCGGTCAACTCTGAGTTGTCGTTGTGTAAGTTCTCTGTTTCGGCACTTCTTCTGTTTCGTCACGACCCGAAACGGCGATGAGGTGCAACCAGGTACCTGCCAACAAAGAACAACAAAGAACAACGAACTTCTCCATCGCCAGCCTTACTCGGGATTTCCCTCCGCACATTGTCTTATTTCCTTCTACATTTCGTTCTATCATGGACGACCTTTGCACCTGCTCTCTTCCCTGCATCTAGGCCAGCTTTAGCTTCTCTTCAACACTACTCAGAGCAATTGCTTCAGAGAGCTTTCAACTGAGCGCAATTGAGGCTTTCAGGATGAGTCTTGTGGAGAACGCAATGGCTCAGGACCCCGCCGCCCAGCAGGTCCAGACGCTCGTCGAACAGCTCTGGATGGTGGCCCAATCCCTGTACTGCCAGGGGGTGATGGAGGTCATTCTGCCCACAGGCGTCACCAACATCATTGGTGTTCCTGGTGTTTTGCTCCTATCTCAGCGTTACGCGTAAGTCTCCCTCTAGCAATTTACTCCGCCAGTGTTGACCCGAGAGATTCAGTGCTATGATTGGCACAATGCCCGAGGTTTTTCTGGATGCCGTTATCAATGCCGTCCGTATTCGCCGCCCAGCTCAAGTCGTGGGAGAGCAGACAATGCAGCCTATTTGCTCTGGGCCTTTTGTGGAGGCCGCTGTCGCACCGTCCCCAGCTCCTGCCGTGGTGCCTCAGGCCAAGAAGAAGCAGTCGGCCAAACCCAAAGCCAAGAGCGACAAAATCCCGAGGCCTCCGAATCCTTTCATTCTCTATCGCCAGCATCATCATCCGGCTCTCAAGAGCGCTAATCCTGGGATGCACAACAACCAGATCTGTACGTTTTCCTTCCCCATTTCTTAATGCCAAACGCTAATGAAACGACAGCGGTCATTCTTGGTAGCCAGTGGAAAAACGAGACGGCTGAAGTGAAAAACCACTTTAGAGAACTGGCCGATACCATCAAACAGCAGCACAAAGAGAATCATCCCGACTACCGATACCAGCCATGCAAACCGTCCGAGAAAAAGCGTCGTGCTTCTCGGCGCAAGAATACGATCACTGCGGATAACTTGGCGCCGCCGAACGCAACAAGCAACAGCCCGCTGGCCAGCGCTAGTCTCCAAGGGCCGGCTGAAGACGTGCTTCCTATCGCTCAGCTACCGGAGATCAGCACGCATGCTTTCAATTTGGCAATTGCATCCGAAAACCAGCCGGCTGCCCCTGCTGTTACAATCACCGCCCACGATCCGGATGGGACTGCCGGTACTCACCCAGCTCATCTGGCCGGCTGGACTGACGAGGGCAATGGGATCCTTTCAACCGAGGTTCATCTGGACGCGGACGACCATCTTCTCCACGAGACGCTGCTGCAATACAACACAAACTGCGGCATGAATGCAACCGACGAATACGACCCAGAGCTCTTCCTTGCCCCAGTCGGCATGCGACCCACCGCTGCGGCAAAGTACGACGAAGATTTTATGTACAGCCTGATTGACTGGACCCAGATTGAGAAAGAGTCGGACGAACTGGAGCGAGCGGTCGCTGAGGGACTTCAGCTGCAATACTGAGGATGTCAAAACGTGCGTCTCACAGACTCGACAAGCCCGAGCCAGGACAACTTAACAAATCACTCCGTACATACCTCGATGCACTCCACATGCCCGTTCCCATTGTATCAATTATTCGCCATCCCTTGCCCATTACCCCCAGTTTCTGATTTATCATTCCCGAGTTACTCATTTGGTCTCGTCTGTCATCCCCAAGTTTCTCATTTGTCTTATTTGTCATTCCCCCTGTGCCTTTGGTCCTCACGAGTTCATCAGGCCTCTGCTCGAGTTTTCAAGGTCAGGGCGTCGAAGGATTCGAGAAAGAAAAGGGAGGACAAGCGGAATGCCATTACCCCGGCCACCACTAGGGTAGAATAGTAAACAAACGGGTTCTTCCTCGGAATCTGATTCGTTCGTTGATCTACATGCTGGTGATGATGGGGAATGCTAATTCTCGTTTGTGGCTGGCATTCCTGTCCGTCTTCGATACAATGCTTAGTAATCCTTGCATCCAAACTGCGAGGAACCCATGGTAATGTAGATGTCGATACAATCCCTCTCGATGGAAGACTTTGCATCGTCCCAGATTCGACGCCTGTCATTCCTACCAGTCCGACGAGGGATCTCAATCATTGCATGTTCGACAACTGTCATTGTCACCAGTCCGGCCGCGTCCCCATTGAGGGTCATCAGCTCGACGGAACCGAATTCAGACACCAGCCTGACGGTGGTAGATTGGTCATATTCATATCCTACAGCCATGGAAGATCATATTTGCAGCGACCCTTGTCATCCGATATCGATTCTCATCCGATGTAGAGAACAATACTACCTAGACACGATTTTCATCCGATCTGAGACAGTACGACAATAGCTAGACTCGACGATAATTCAAATGCAGCAGATAACTAAATAAAAGCCTGCCTGCTTTGATCCATCCATCCATCCGAAGATCGGACAAAACGTGGATGCCCGAAGGAACGATATGGAGACAATGGTCTTTGTTTTCCACACACAGGGGAGCTGCATGCGTCTATTCTCCATGGGATGTCGGACGAGAACAGCACGACGAGGACATAACAAAGATGCTATATATGCAAGAGGTTAGAATTATTGCAGGGTGATGTCATGCAATATGTGTATGAGACTGCAACATGCGTTGATGGCGCCGGCAACCACTTCGATCGAGTCCTCTTGTTGCAGTATATCGAAGGCTATCAGTTGGCGGCAATCCCTCCTGATGATAAGACTCTGGTGATTAGCTTGCTCTACCCAGCCTCTGAGAAGATCAGCAAGTTTGATGTGATCCACGGGGATCCCCAGCCTGAACAACGCCATCTATGTTCCGGCTTGCTCGGCAACTACCTCCAGTCATCGGCCATGGGCCGGCTGGGTGCATCATATCTTGGAGTACCTTGGCCTTTGTGTGGGTTACCTTATTCCAACGCTGGTTGAGATGTTGAGCATGCTGATGATGTAACCAGTCATGCCCACGTATCGTGGACCCCGTGTGCCTGCCTCACAACGGTTCAAACCCCAGAAGCACTTCTTGAAGCCTCCAGTCGGCGTCGAGGTAGTAGCCCGCGACGCCAAGAACTTGAAGTTATTTGAGCTGGTCCAGCAGTCCAAAGAGATTAATATTTTTGCGTCGATATGCAGATCGTCCAACAGACCGCTTTCAATTGCCTCGACTCGCTTGTCCAGAAGCTTCTGAATTCGAGAGCTAAAGGGAATCGTGAGGTCGTCGTGCAATATGGCAAGCAGTCGTCGAAACTGTGTAACATCGAGAGCAGGGACAGCATCGTGTTGCACTACCTGCACATGTCCGTTGACGGGGGACATCATCATGTGGGGAACGTTCCACGAAGCCTCCGACATGAACATGTACGACTATGACGGCGCGCATGGGCCCACGCATCGTGCCTTGCTTCAGGATTTCTTCCACCAGTCCCGGATGAATTGATGAAACATATGAACGAAGGAATATCGACTCTTGCCTTGCCACTGCGTGGTCCAATGCTCGAGCGCGCCGCCTCGCAAGCCAAGAACCGCTCCATGTGGGAAAGGAATCCGTCGTCGTAACCGAGTGAGGCAGAAGTCGCCGCCCGAAAAGTCGCCTAGCACCGACAACCACGCCCAGCCACCCCCTTCAGGAAGGGATGCGGTCAAAGGAAATAACCTGCTGAATCTCGATCCAAGACATACCCCCATCCGAGAATTTCCATATAAATAACCAACCACTTGTATGGGAACATCCAGCCTACAACACTCCGATAGAACAACCACCTCTTGAAATCAAAGAGGCTCTCGCTCGAATGAAGACCATGTCTAGACTGACCTTGGACTCTACTCTTGATTCATTCAGATTGGTTGTGGTTGAGTTTTTTACCCTCCTTGGTTTGGGAAAGCTGTATTGCTTCCACGAGAAATCCGCTGTCTCCGAGGTGAGGAAAGGGGGGAGGGGGCTCGAATCTAGGTGCAACACGTTGTAAGGTGTTAGCAATGATCAGTTTCCTCCACATTAGCGATGGAAGAAAGAAAGAAGCCGGTAACTTATCTAACTGAATCTGCCTCTCGTCAGGTCTATAAGATAGAGGACACCAACGATAAACGGCCATAGGAATACCTTGACACCAGCTCCGTCTCGAACGTAAAGCGGAAAAAACAAGACCAAGATAGCTTGATATCTCCTAATAGCCACGTCTTCCGGTTCGTCGAGATCTGATTCCTCACGGGATGTAGAAGGGGGAAGTTGAATTGATAGCTTCTCCCGCGGTACAAGGGAGGTCGACGGAATCACGGGGCCCCTAGAGTACCAGTCCTTGAAGCGGTACTTGAACACCGTCGACGATCGAAGGGAATTCTAGGAGATCTCATCATCAGCGATGGAAAGTAAAGTAAAGTGAATGAGTAAACCAATGATGGATTGGCGGTGGTAGTTCTATACCCCGGCTCGAGATGTGGTGAGGTAGGTTTATCACCCTTCTCTCTGGGGCAGAATATGGAAGTCTGAGGTGATGTCCCGTCTCTGGAAGATATCGTATCAGCTGCTCCCTCTCCTGTTTCCTGCAGTTACTTTAGTCCAATCCCGTCCTACGCTGCGCTGTTGGTTGGAACACAATGACTCGAAGAACTTACCGGGATGAGATTTCGATCGTTGTCGTTTGCTTTCCTGATCCTGACACTAGCATGGTAATGAAATGGTTGAAATGTAATCAAATCGTACTAGTCGATAGAACAGCTTCGGAAAATGAGAATGCACGTGGCAATCAAGACGACTCTATTAATTCTCTATTCGATGATCGCAATACTAAAGGAAAAGACGCCGGAGAGCCGGGTCATGAAGACAGCACCTGACGCATGCGGAGAGAAACCGCAGAAAGGGGCTCGACGAGGCTGGTCACCCCGTAGAGCATCGTGGCCAGGAGCAGCACCGCGAACGACAGGACGATCAGCATGGGAATCGCATCGCTGGGCCGGGACTGCGGGCGATCAATGTCCGCTTGCCCACCCTTCACAGCTCGTCGAGGATCGACAGCCGCAGACCAGGGAAACGGTAGGTTGTATTCGGCCAGGATCTGCTCCGCTGTCAACTTGCTCCCTGCGAGACAGATGGGCACGCCGGTGCCGGGATGCGTGCTGGCCCCGACGAAGTAGCAGTTGGCCAGATCCGGATGACGCGTCTTCGGTCGGAAGGACAACACGTTGAAGAAGCTGTGGCTGATTCCAAGGATGGCGCCCTTGTCGAGATTGAATCGCTCCTTCCATGATCGCGGGGTGTTGACGAGCTCGGCCGTCACGGACTCACGAAGTCCACGCGCCCCGGTGCGTGCTTCGATGGTCGAAAAGACTTCCTGTCGGGCTCGCTCCACCATGGCGTCCCAATCTTGCCTCGTCTTGGCTTGTAACCCGCGTCCGGCCCCGTCTTCGAGCAGATGGCCGACCGGAACCAGCACCACAACGCTGTCGCGTCCCTCGGGCGCCGCCGTCGGATCCACGCGGCTGGGCACGTTCACGTAGAAGGACGGCTGCTCCGGCATCAATTGTCGATCGAAAATGTCGTCAAACGAGGCGCGGTAGGCATCCGCCAGGAAGATGTTGTGCGTCTGCAGCTCGGGAATGATGCGGTTCATGGCCCAATAGAAGGAGATGCTGCTGCAGGACGAGGAGCGCTTGGAGAGCTGCGCCGCACGTGGTGAAGGTGGCAGGAGGTGATTGTACGCGTATACCAGATCGGCGTTGATCACAACCACATCGGCGCTCAGCTGCTCGCCCGACTCCAGCTGCACCCCGGTCACGCTCCGGCCGTCCGGAGAGACCGTCACGGATGAGATGGGCGTTGACAGACGATATCTGACGCCCATTCGCTCACCCACTCCCACGAGAGCCTCCACAACCTGAAAAATTTGTTAGTACCTGAGATTTGAAAACATCGGATAGGTCCGTCTTACCCGATGGAAACCCCCTTCGGGATACCAAATTCCCTCGGCCAGTTCGGTGTACTGCAGCAGCGAATACGTCCCAGGCGCATCGTACGGACTCATCCCCATGTACATGCTTCCGAACGTGAACACGCGCCGGAGGCGCTCGGTGGAGAAGTACATCGAGGTGCGACGGTAGACAGACTCAAACGGATGCAGCTGTCGGAGCCAGGGCAAGAAGCTGGGACGCAGCATGTGCCACAACGCGGTGAAGTTCTTGCGAAGGACGTGCACGACGCTGGCCTCGTAGTGGCGATGCGCTTCTTCCATGAAGGCGAGGTACCCCTCGAAGCCATCCTTACCCTCCCATCGCTCGATTTCGCTCTTCATCTGGACCAGGTCCGTCGACATCGTGAATGACTCTCCGTCGCCAAACCAGAGATGGTAGTTGGGCTCGCATTTGAAGAGTTTGACGCCCTCAGCTTCCATGCTCGTGCCCAGGTCATGAAAGGCCTCTTCAAAGAGGCGAGGGAGGAGCAACAGTGATGGGCCTTGATCGAAGCGCTGTGATATTGCATCTGGTCAGCAGATGTTCGGTCTCTCAGATGTGAAATTTGAAAAACATAAATGACATACATGTCCATCCTTGTAGAGCAACGAGCATCGTCCGCCCGTATAATCGTTCTTCTCAAGCACCGTCACCTCGAAACCCGCTTTGGCCAGTCGTGCGGCGGTTGAGACACCTCCCACACCGGCACCTGGTCAAGTAAACAATATTCAGCGTGGGACTCAGATGCAAATATGTGGATGCAGATATACTCACCGACCACGATGGCCGTTTTCGGCCGATGCTTGGTATCCATTGGTCGCTTGGGTTGATGGTGGGTGGGACCAGGATGGAGGATGGGAGTGGTGTTGTGGATGGAGGGATTCACATGGAACCGTCGGCTGGCGTCGGCCTCAGAAAAGTCATGACGTTCAGGAACAAGCCGATGTGCGAAGTCACACTCAGCTG
>QQTW01004234.1_pt1 | contig 10720 bp, 6 predicted proteins | sample 1904831 | NCBI WGS metagenome assembly QQTW01 (sample SAMN09435610, study PRJNA476489) | Subsurface metagenome, whole genome shotgun sequencing project.
CCCTGTCACAAAAACGCTGGTACGGCGGCGCCAAATTTTTCAGCTTACCAACAATACCCTCCCCGTCGCATCTGTCACTGCGCCTACATGGTCTCTATAGTACTGACACGTACGCTTTGGTTCTGCGATAGCAATCGTACTAGATTACAGTGGTGACCGCCATTATGGGCCTTCTCGGTTTTGCAATGGGCTACGTTGCCCCAACCTTGTGAGTCGCGGTATCTCGATATACATCAGACTTCCTTTGATCATTTTAACCGGTCGGACAGTCTCATCGTCTCACCCTTGACCTCCTACGCCGACCAAATCTACAGCATTCACCGCACGAAATCCTCCACCGGCTTCTCCCTCGATATCCCACTAATCATGCTCGTTGCGTCTCTTCTCAAAATCTTCTATTGGTACGGAGCACGCTTCGATGTCGCGCTGCTTATACAAGCGTGCATCATGGTTGGTGTGCAAGTTGTGCTTCTTAAGGTTGCGCTGGATCACCGACCGCCGCCCAGCTTCAAGGGCGGTATTGAGAATGTACCGTTCGTGGGTGCGAGGGAAGGGGAGCTTGGGGTACAGAGGCCCTGGAATTTCTGGCAGTGGAGGTCGCCGAAACCGTATGACTAGCCCAGGACCCGCATGAAAGGGAGACCTAACCTTCGTTTCTTGACAGATACTGGGAATTCCTTACATGGTTCGCCGCAACACTCCTCATCCTCCAGATCTTCATCGGTCCGTCGCATCAATACCAAGCCCTAATCGGCTATCTAGGTCTTGCCGTCGAAGCAACACTCCCAATCCCCCAAATGCTTGCCAATCACCGCGTCAAGTCATGTAAGGGTTTCAGGGTCAGCGTCTTGGGCAATTGGTTGTTTGGAGATGTGATGAAGATGGGGTTCTTCTTCTTCTCGGACGGCGATAGTGTCCCTTGGGCGTTCAAGCTTTGCGGGATATTTCAGTTCGCTTGTGATATATACCTTGGGGCGCAGTACTGGATATTCGGTAATGGTCCGGCCGACGGAGGCTTGGAGGAGGGCAAGTGGAGGGCGAATGGGGAAAAGGATGTACGATTAGCGTGATTTGTATATAGGACAGCATGCATCACGAGGCGTAAATGAATTCGTTGTGGCAAATGCCTGCGGCGATCTCGACCTCTGCTGAGAAATTCGATTTGGCATATGTGGTTGGATCACAAGGATTGTTTCGCATCAGTCTCTTCAAGAGAAGTGATCTGGTCACCGCTTATAACTCTGTCGTATCCCATCAAACCTTTCATCCCAACCCCTCGTACCCAGATCAGCCTCTACGGCACAGCACAAACACTTCCGGACTGACAGCTGACACTCCCACCCACGCAAGAACAATGGAGTGCCTGCACCGGCAAGATTGAGATCTCGGACAGCGAGCCATTGGCTGCTGCCAGAAGGGAGATTTGGGAGGAGACGTCGCTCACTTCGGCGGACATCGAGTTGCTGAGAGCGGGCGAGTCCTACAGAGTTGATGACGACGAACTAAACACCGAGTGGGTCGTACACTCATTTGCTTTCTTCTTGCAGAAAGAGGGAAGAGGGAAGGATGGGATAGAGTTCGATCATGAGCACACGGCTTATGAGTTCGTAAAACCGCAGGAGCTGGAGAAGCGTGATACGGTGGCGCATGTATTTACAAGCCTTGAAAAAGTGCTTTTAGGGTGGTGACGGAAGATTTGAGGTTTGGGAGAAACGGCATATATGGATGGACGGGTATCGTAGGGACTTGGACAGAGCGAAAAGTTATAAGGTTACTTTGACGGAAGGAGTTGTACTCAAGGTGATTGTTATTGAGAGAAGGAAAGAGAGCAATTGAAGAACATGGTCAAGTCCTGTCAAGTTGGATTTCAACTATTTCCAAAGAGTTGACACGGTCAAGCACGACGAGTCACTTCAAAACGTCATAACTGTGTAGATGCCAGGCGCTTGCTCGACATGAAGCAATCTAGCGGAATAAGAATCAATATTGATAATCTGGGGGTTTATATCACGAGGCTTTGCTTCAAATTCGTCAAGATAACCATCTGGGACGCTAGGCATGTCTCTATACACACGGGGTAACAATATCGCGGCGCTCATGGACGTTGGATGATGAAGAAAAGCGATGTTAAAAGAATTGCAGACGCCTTGCCTCCATTCTCTAAAGAAGACATTGGTCAAATCCATATAAAGTGTAACTGTGAGCAAGCTTGAAAGACAGAAGTCCGAACAGAGAATGGAGACTGTCTACGGGAAGGCAGAGGCAGAGCGATGACATAAGCGGCCGCCGCTAATGCACGGCTATCTTTAGCAACAAACAAACAGACCTCATACGCCAATCACGACGCAGCAGCTTTTCAACTGCTTGTTATTCGAAGCTGTTTCTTCTTCCTATACAGCTTCCGTCACCATGCGGAAAACTCTGAACTTTGCACTGATGCTGAATCGCTTCATCTGAGTGACCACCAGCCTTTCTACGCTCGTTATATCATCTCAGACTGTCAATGCGCTGTGCGCGACAGGCTCAATCCATTCGTTCTACCACTAAAAGTCATCGGTGCACAACAACAAGTCTTACAGTCCCGACCTGCACTACCAACACATTGCCGTCCTATTGAACACTACTCTCAGTAGATTGAGTTCATAATGGGCTCAGCAGCGCCACCAGGTCTTCCTACGCGATTCCCATGTTGGTGCCGGGCAGTATATTCTTGGGGTGGAGAGACGAAGCGTGACCTTGGATTTATAGAGGGAGACTTGATTGAATGTCTCAACGCAGGCGACGGATCATGGTGGATGGGAAGGCTACGGCGAGACAAGCGCATGATGGGGTTGTTCCCTTCGAACTTCGTGCAAGTGCTTGATGACGGCTTCCAGCCCGCAAGTAGAGCAACCAGCCCAATGCCACCAATGAATGGTACATCGCAAGCGACAAGTCCAAATCCGTCACCACAGAAAACAAAAACCACCTTCAGGAAGCCTTTCCAGGCATACACGCGAGCTGCTTCTCCTAATCCTGCCGCCACCGCCAGAGAGATCGAAACCAGATCAAGAGGTCCCTCTCCAAGTCCTTCGAGGCACCCAAGCCACCTACAACAACCGGCGCGACCAACATCGTCACACAATCGTAATGGATATGATTCTCGCTGTCCTTCACCTGCTCCTTCAACATCTTACAAACCCTATTCCAGAGGCCCGTCACCAGCCCCTTCCATACATCCCTCACAAGACCTCGGCTCTTCGCCTCCACCACCTGCTCCACCGCCACATCGGGTTACGTACATTCCCCCTTTGCGGACGACTCCATCTCCTACACCTTCGATGAACGATCGTTATCCTACATTATCAAGAGCCCCTTCGCCTGCCCCAACAACGCCAGGCCAAATTGGTCACACCCCATCGCCATTACGAGATGCTATGGAAGACGTCATGTCTTCTTTGCACGGAATGAGTCTTTGCGGCACTGCTCCTCCACCGGACCGTTCAAGATCGCCATTGAATCCCTGGTCCCCGGACGCCTTCAATGAGTTCAGCAGATCGCCTTCTCGAGCCAAGCGAAGACCACGGACATCGCTGGGTATCGGTGGCCGGGATATAGATGATGACTTTCAGGATGATTTGACATACCACAGCCAAAACCAGTCGCCTCATCGCGATGATGATGATACGCCTCAATTGAGCAACTATGTGCAACGCATGGAGAGTAGACTGCGTAGTATGCAAACACAAGATTGTTCCGACCCTGATGAGCTTCACTTGCCGGAAGGTCCACCACCAGCTCCTCCACCGAAAAACTCGCCATATCAACCCAAGCCACATTCTTCGCTCAATAGAGGCACTCCCGTGTCAGGCAGTACAGGCTCTGATCGTAGATTGAGAAATCGCAAATCTGCATATGAGCTTGGGCGGGAGATGCTTGGTCGAACGTTCACAACGAAGTCCAGCGCTACTAATAGCTCAAGCGGGGTTCAAAGTACAACGACAGCCAGCAGCACAAATACACAATTGACCGGTCGAAGTGTGATGAGTGGACGGTCCGTTGGAGGTTTTAGCGCCACGAGCGCCGGAAGCCTAGCAAGAAGGAAAGAAAACGGGCGGACCACTCAAACTCGACCAATGAGTGTTATGGACTCAAGACCAAGCGCCTTTCTGGGAACAGACAGAAGGAACGTTGGGATTGGAAGGCCCGAAACACCGCTTACTGGCATAACGTACCACTCCAGTCATGATTCGGGTCAGGGTGCTACTTCACAGGCAGGCTGGACCGGAAGTGTTGCGGAGTCAGCTGCCATCTTTGGGGGTTTAGCCACGCCAAAGGCGAAGAAAACAGGCTTCTTTAAGAAGATGCTCGAGTCGGCCAAGACAGGTGCGGCCAGCGCTAGAAGTAGTATCGTCGTCGGCCAAGGTGGCCAGTCACCATCCCCCATCAAGAGCTCACTGCCGAACGGTGTGACTGCCATCGCTGGAGGAAGTGCAGCACGCACTATGGGGCTCGGCGGCGATGGAGCGACCGATTGGGTCCAGGTACGCCGGGACGTCAATCGATCGAATTCGCTGAGCCGCAACGAACGCGTGGAAAGGGCCGAGAGGTGTCAAATGATGGACTATCCTGTCATCAGTCCAGTGGATGAACTGTACGAATCTGTCCAGGGTGATGAAGGGGGTGATGGCCTTCCAATCGAAGAACCGACTGATTTCCAAGCTGCAAACCTTGCGCTTGTGGATAAGAGTGCAAGATTCGTGAACAGTCTGCCACCAATGACAAACCCGAAAAGTCTAGCACAAGGTTATGTTTGTAGACCCTACCGAAGTGATGTGCAGCGGCTTAGAGCGATCTTCACGTGGGTAGCGGAGAAGGTCGCATGGGAGGAAGACTTTGAAGGGCACGTCGATTCTAGGCGGGTGATTCAGACAAAGAGGGGGTGCGCGGAAGAGGTGGCGGTATTGGTGATGGAGATGTGCGCCGCCATGGGCCTGCACGCTGAGGTGATAAGGGGGTTTTTGAAAGCCCCAGGGGATGTACTTGAGATGGACATGACACTGAGACCGAACCATTGGTGGAATACTGTTCTTGTTGATGGCGAATGGCGAATAATGGACTGTTCGCTAGCTAGCCCTACAAATCCACGGCGAGGTCAGTATTCGAGCACCGGGTCACAGGCAGCAGAGAGCTGGTGGTTTCTGGCACGGCCAACGGAGATCTGCTACACGCATATTCCATTGCGTCCCGAACAGCAGCATATGTGCCCCCCGATTGCACATGAGGTTCTCATGGCGCTTCCATGCGCCTGCCCGCCGTACTTCAAGATTGGTCTCCAGATGATCGACTATGACACCAGCCTGCTGAGGATCGAAAAGCTGGAGCTCGTTCAGATACAATTCACCGTTCCGCCAGATGTGGAATGTGTAGCTGAAGTCGAGGCACGAGCCTTTGAGCGAGACGCTGACGGGGACTACTTCGAAAATGGGGATATCGTCAAGAAGCGAGCTCTTGCGCAAGCTGAGTGGATCGGTGGCCAAAAGAGGTACACAGTAAAGGCCTTGCTACCTGGCGACGAGGGCCATGGAGTTCTGAAAATTTATGCCGGCAACAGAGGTCTGATGCACTCTATCAAGGACAACCCACACCCCTTAGCTTTCGCGCTGCCAATAATCCACACCGGCGATAATCCTCCTTACGAATTCTTCCTTCGCCATCCGACACCTCACGCTCAGCGTCACGATTTGTACGTCGCCCAACCGCAGTGCGCTCGTCTGGCCATTAACAATACCTTCGTGTTCACGGTCCGCCAGCACCCTTCATCATTGTCCGTACCATCTCCTACCAACGGTTCTACTTCACCTCTACCCTTCGCTCGTCCTAGCTCAGCGATGAGTATGCTATCTACTTCTGCATCCGGTTCCAATTCTGGCTCTTCAACGACAGGATACACACAAACGAAACCTGCAAAGCTGGCCATTCAAGCCCCAAGTGGTAAGATCCTAAGGTTGATGCGTGCGAACGGGCATACTGTTAGTATGGGCGGGCCTGATGGTGGTGAGGGTGGTGATGGTGGAGCATGGGAGACTATCATCAAGGTCGGGGAGAGAGGGACTTGGAGAGGGTTGGTATTGGCTGATAGGAGTGCGAGGTGGTGTGTCTTTGGGGAGTGGGAATGTTTCTGAAAGGGTGGCATAGTAAAAAGTGAGCTTTACAGATGCGGATGGCCGAGGCTGGAAGGATTAGCCCGGTTTGTTGAACACAACTCCGACAGCATGGCAGTCTACCACCCCGGATGAGGAAACCGAGTTCTGCTGTGATCTCTTGAAGATATCTTACTGGAGCAAACTTGTGTGCAGGTGTGCTCTTCCCAACCAAGGATTTGTTTACGAGTATGCTGACGGAGCCAGTTGATGTACTGTACATGCCTTCGGGGCATTTTCGATGATTTCTTCGTCTTCTTCATCGATATCCCGCCACCGCGAGGTTGACGAACAACCACTGCAGTCAGGCCTTCTAGCTGATCTATTCTGCCGCATATAATACTATACACGAACTTGGAACGTTGTGTCATTCGATATTGAGATAGCCAGGCTTGCTGATCGCTGGGAGTTCCTGTGGCTGGAAAACGATTTGGAAGTTTTATGGGACAGCTTGGAAATAATGGCATATACGGTGCACATCGATTGTTGACTGAGCGCCTGGCGATCTCTCTATGATGTCTCGGGCTGTTCATATATTTTATGGTTGAAAAGACCTGTACATAGCCTTAGTGTCAACGCTCAATGCACATATGGCACGGCCTAAGGTACTTATACAGTCTTATGGTTCGCACGTTGACCACGTTCTCGGAACATTACACAAGCCTACATCCGAATCGATCATATCAACCTGTGCAATCTCGGTCACCGCTGAGTAAAGAAAGACATGACAAGATGCTGTTGAACGAACAGATATCGTCAGTGCACAACTGTCAACTTAAATCAACCCGCATCCCGCCATTGGGTACGAAGTACCGCGGTTGCACTGGTCTAAATAGAACTTGATCCACCACAACTATAAAAGCACTATAGCACAGAAGTTAGTAGTAATGGAGAAGATCATTGACAAGATAGAAGCCTTGCCAGATGGCGCGACCTATTTCTCTTTGGAGTTCTTCCCCCCCAAGACACAAATGGTACGTCTTTGTTCCACGATCGGCGTTAACAGAATTGCTGAGTACCATGGTACCGTAGGGTTCCTCGAATCTCCAGGCACGTCTGGAACGCATGTCTCGAGCTCTCCGACCACTCTTTGTCACGGTAACATGGGGCGCGGGAGGAAGCACGGCGTCCAAATCCCTGGAGCTCGCAGAAATATGTCAGCGGCAACTAGGGCTCACAACATGTCTACACCTGACGTGCACGAACATGAACCGGTCTTTGATCGATGAGGCATTGGGTGAGGCGAAGGCGCTCGGGATTAGGAACATATTGGCATTGCGAGGAGATCCGCCGAGGTCGGACGAGTACAGGGACGATGATAACCCCATGGCAGGAGGAGATAGCAACGAAGAGTTCACATGGGCTATCGATCTGGTTAGGTACATACGCAGAGTTCATGGAGACTACTTCTGCATTGGGGTGGCGGCATATCCGGAGGGTCATGCCGATGAATCGTATCCTGAATTTCAAGCCGCCGTGAACGATATCCCCTACCTTGTGGAGAAGACCAAGGCTGGGGCGGATTTCATTATGACGCAGCTTTTCTACGATGTTGATGCATACACGACCTTCGAGCAGACGTTACGAAATCACGAGAGTGGTGTTTTTAAGGACATACCCATTATCCCGGGCTTGATGCCGATACAGAGCTACCAAATCCTAAGGCGGACGACGAAGCTCTCTCACGCTAAGCTACCGCCAGACATCGTGGGAAGACTGGACCCGATCAAGGGAGACGATGAAGCGGTTAAGAGCGTCGGAGTGGATATAGTTAGTGGAATCGTCGAGGGAATCAAAAGCGTGAAGTCGAAAGGACCAAGAGGGTTCCATTTCTACACGTTGAATCTGGAAAAGGCGGTGACTTTTGTGTTGGAAAGATGTCAGCTTATTCCCCCAAGCACGCCCGATGACGACGACGACTACGGTAGCGCAATAGCAAATGGGGAGGGACCAGCGCTCAGCAACGGAATCAATGCCATGGATATAACGAATGACGTTCCACGCAAAGACCGTCGCCGTCTTTCTTCGGTGAATTCTGGGCCTCGAAATCGTGTCGTTGTCGACGTGGAGACAGCTTCGAGTACCACTTCCTACGAAGCGCTGGCAGATGAGGTCGGAGTTCCGAAGGAGAAGATCAACTCTCGCGCCAACACTCTAGCAATTTCCGAAGGCGAAGGTGCATTGGGCCGAGAAGCTACTTGGGACGACTACCCAAACGGCCGTTGGGGTGACGCGAGATCCCCAGCTTATGGTGAAATTGACGGCTACGGTGTGTCTCTGCATGTTAGCATTTCACATGCCCGATCACTCTGGGGTACGCCAACTACCGTAGACGATATATCCAACATCTTCGTTCGGCATCTCGAGGGGAGACTCGAGGCTATACCCTGGAGCGAAGCCGGCTTGAACGAGGAAACATCAACAATCCGCGCCGAACTCTTAAGTCTGATCAGGAAAGGATGGTGGACCGTTGCCAGTCAGCCGGCCGTCAACGGCATCAAAAGCGACGACAAGATCTTCGGCTGGGGACCTCGAGGCGGCTTCGTATTTCAAAAAGCCTTCGTTGAGCTCTTCCTGCCGGCTTCAGACTGGAACGCACTCAAGAAGAAACTCTCCACCCTCGAAGACGTCAGCTTCTATGCCGGCAATGCTGCGGGCAACTTCGAGTCGTCGAGCCAGGGGCCAAGCGGCGAAGGGACGGTCAACGCCGTGACATGGGGCGCTTTCCCAGGCAAGGAGATCATCACGCCCACCATCATCGAAGAAGTCTCGTTTCGAGCGTGGATGGAAGAGGCGTTTGGTATGTGGAGGGAATGGCAACGCGTGTACCCACCCAAGAGCGAGACGAGCAGATTGTTGGAGCGATGCAGGAATGAGTACTGGCTCGTTAACGTCATTCATCATGCGTATGTGGAGCCGGAGAAGCTTTGGCAGTTGTTGAATGAAGACTAGGAGTGGTGCCTAGAAACACCTGGATCGAATGTCATGGCGACTGGGGGGCATACCGCATGGCTAGTGAAGAGGACGATATTCGGGACCGGGAAGTTTGGACCGATGTTTTGCATCGCGGAAGGCGTTAGGATGGGACCGGTCCGAGTTTCGAATATCTCTGCTGAGAGTGGTTCCATGCGTAAAGCTGCTGCCCTCCAATAGCGAGTTCATACTACAGAAGCAATGGTGTTGTTACACCAACCGATGGAATAATAAATTATATAATCCGGGCCTGTGACGTTGCACGCTACCTTAGAGGCGACAGATCCCGATCCGACTTTGTTCCTACGGACGAAATCTTATTGGTTGGTGCCGAAGATACCTTAAGGTACCTAAGGTAACTTATAAGGCAGCCGGTGGATCAGGCTAACTCTTTGCGGCCATGTTGGGCCACAGACATTGAAGGCTTTCCACAGTACGGATGCTGTTACCGTAGGCTGTTACCGTAGGCAACCACTAACAGCCATCTGTATTGCCAAACCTGGAAGGGGATAAATCGATCTCCAGTTCTCCACTACGGGCCTGTCCCTTCCGTGCAGCGTGCAGCATGCAGCATGTGGAATGCATAAGGTAGGTACCTACCTACCTGGTACTGTACAGCATCCCTTCCGTGCAAAGATCGTCCCTTCCGTGCAGCATGTAGGAATACAGGCCGGAAAACAAAGTATTGGAATGGCCACCGTAGGAAATGTGTAAACATATGCAGCTTCTACTGAGATTTGGGTGTTTACGTTGGCCGAATCTCTACGGTGGCCGAAATTTCGGAACAAATACTTTGTTTCCCGACCTCGTAGTCCTTGTTACGTGTTTTCTGTCTGATACTGATACAGACACGTGTGCGTCAGCAATGTGGAATCAAAACATGACGTTGCTCAACTTCAGTATCAAGCCGTACAGCTCTTTCAGCCATCGTAACTGAGGGTCCATCATGGTACACTGACACCGCCGTTCACTTGATTCTCATATCAGACTCACCTCTGAATCGCAAACCAACTGGAAGTTAAGTGAATAGTGTAAGAATGGCTAGACTAAGGATAGGACGCACCCAGTGATGTCACAAGCGACTTCGGACCAAGATCTGAGGAATGCAAGTAGGTAAGCTGCCAGAGAAAGGCTGCCAGCCTTAGTAGGAGTGAGGCTCGGCAGGCCCAATAAGGTTGCGACCATTTATGTGACCGGGCCAAAAAACACCTTGACGTTAGACAGAAGTAATTCACAAGGCTCTGATGAGATGCTTACACAACGCTCTCATGTGGCAAATGGGAAACGTCCAAACATTTACCTGGGATACCGTACTTCCATTGGCATGGTGCCGGCCCCCTGACGGTAACTGTGATTGAGAATAGCTTAGCAATATCTGATACACCGCGGGCTAGAGGACCATTTCAAAGATTTTAAGTTCTACAAGGATCAGTTAAAGACACCGCTTGTGCATTAGGCGGGTTCACTCAGATCAGTGCACCGGTTTTTCAGCCCGGTCACATAAATGGTCGCAACCTTATTGGGCCTGCCGAGCCTCACTCCTACTAAGGCTGGCAGCCTTTCTC
>QQTW01004235.1_pt1 | contig 10719 bp, 11 predicted proteins | sample 1904831 | NCBI WGS metagenome assembly QQTW01 (sample SAMN09435610, study PRJNA476489) | Subsurface metagenome, whole genome shotgun sequencing project.
AGTGAGCAGGAGTGTCCAGGGCAGGCGTTCCAAGATCGTGCGGATAACGGGTTGGCCGAGCTGATACGAGTAACCCCAGTCGCCCGTGGCGCTCGCCCCGAGGTAGCGCAGGTACTGCACGGCCAGCGGTTGATCGAGCCCGTAGCGTGCCCGCACCTCGGCTACCTCCTCGGGGGCGAGGGTGCCCACCTCGTCCCCAACAAGAAAGCGCAGGGGGCTGCCCGGCATGAGCCGTGGTAAGAAGAAGTTGAGCGTAAGGGCCGCCAAGAGCACGAGCGCGTACTGCCCCACCTTAGCGAGATACCAACTCACTCCCGGGCGGTCACGAACGAGTTCTTGTTGATGATGCCCTGGCCCGCCATGTAGGTCCAGTCGTCGTAGGTTTCAGGGCGATAAGCGTAGATGCCGTCTTGATAGAAGAGGGTGATGAGCGGCAGGTCCCGGGCGAGGATCTCCTGCACCTGGAACAGCAGGTCACGGCGCGCCGCCTCGTCGGTGGTTACGGCCGCCTCGTCGGTGAGGGCGTCGACTTCGGGATTGGCGTAGCCGGAAAGGTTGAGGTTGCCTTTAGCCGGGTCCGAGTGGAGCAAGCCTAGAAGGTTAGCTTGTGAGTTTACTGGGGCGCTCCAGCCGAACATCGATAGCTGGTAGGTGCGTCCCTGCGAGACGTCGAAGTCGGGCCACGCGCGCTCGACTAGGGCTTCGTTCTCAATAGCCCGTACGGTAACGTCGAAGCCAGCAGCGTTGAGGTCCTGAGCAATGAGTTCGGCTGCGCGCAGGCGGATGGGATTGTCAGAAGGAGCGAGAAACTCGAACTCGAGCTGGTTGCCGTCGCCGTCGGTGTAGACGCCGTCTTCGCTGGCGCGTAGGCCCAGCTCTTCGAGCTGGACACGCGCCTCTTCAGGTGTCAGCCGCGTGTACTCGGCGGTTGCCGGGTTGGCCAAGGCGCTGTCGGGGTGCATAAAACCTGGTGTGCCGACGGTGGCGTAGCCGAGCAGCAGCGTGTTCATGAGTTGGTCGTAATCGATCAACCTTGCCATTACCTGGCGCACGCCTGGGTCGGCGAGCGCACCCTGGGTGACGTCCATGATCAGGATAGTCGAGGCGAAACCCGACCCTTGCACCACTTTGAGGTCGCCTCCCTCGAAGCGCTCGACCAACTCGGGCGGCACGGTGCGAGCAGCGGCGTCGATTTCACCCACCTGCAGCGCCTGAAAGGTCGCTGTCTGATCGCTGATGACCGGGGCGATGATTTCGTCGAAGGCGGGCGTGGGTCCCCAGAAGTCGGGGTTCTCGGTCAGTCGGTAGTATTGGTCGGTCTGGTACTCGGCCAGCATGTAAGGGCCGCTCCCCACCGGCGACTCGGCGGTATTTGGGTCGGCCACCTCACTCCAGATGTGTTCGGGAAGGATCGGTAGGTCGGCGAGCGCCGTTTGTACAAAGGTGGCGTCGGGCGCTGCCAACGTAAAGACCACCGTGCGCTCATCCGGCGTCTCGGTAGCCGTAATCTTGTTGGCTGAGGTAGTAAAGCGACCTAGCAAATTGTCCTGGTAGTACTGCACGGTGAAGGCGACGTCGCCTGCGGTGAGTGACTCGCCGTCTTGCCAGGCCAAGCCCTCCTTGAGCGTGAGGGTGTAGGTGAGGCCGTCGTCGCTGAACGTCAGGCTTTCGGCCAGCCACGGTTGTGGCGTGAGGTCGGCGTCCATCAGGTAGAGCGTGTCGTAGATGAGCGTCATCAGCTCGTAACCCGGGAACCCTGTCTGGTAGGTGTAGGGGGTGAGCGTCCCCTCGTCCTGGGTGATCGCCAGCCGCAGGGTCCGGCCGGTGTGGCCCGCGAACGCCAGAGCTGGAAGTCCGATCACTAGCAAACCCGTGAAAAGTCTTGTGCCGCGCACCATCCTTGCCTCCTCGGGTTCGAGCAGCACACGCCCGCGGCGCGTGGTCGACCACCACTAGTTTGTGCATAACTATACCGGACCCGTCTGGCTATGTCCACCCCTGGGGGCGTGGGTCATGGCCATGGCAGCTCTGGAACCGAAGTTCACACCTCTCTTAGCGTATTGCTGGTGCATAAATGTACCAGGAGCCAAGATGACGTCCGCTGATGCACGGGCCGTCCCGGTGGACGCCGAGCCAGCACGAGAAGACCTTCTCACGCCGCGCGGCACGCGCCGACGCCTAGTGGAACCCGACCTGAAGCGGTGCGCCTCGAAACGCACGCGCACCGCTTCAGGTCGGGTTTTGCCGTTAGCGCCGTACGTGCCAACCGAGCAGCTGGCGCTTTCCAGACTGATGTGGGCGGCCAGGTCCGCCGCCCCAGAAAGCGACCGAGCGTGCACGGTTTCGCGGTAGGTCGCGGGGACATCGTCGTTAGTGCGGGACTGGAGGCGGGCCGCCCGAGCTTTGCCCGGGCTCGCGCACCACCCCTTTCAGGTACGCGCTCAGCTGCAGGGCGGCCACCCCGAGGGTCAACACCAAGAACGGCCAGCGAAACCAGTTGGGGTCGGCGGGCACCTGCCGGTGAAACGACATGGTGTAGTGCATGAACAAAAAGTAGGCGGTGTGAAGCGCCGACAGGTAAAAAACGAGGTAACTGCTCAGCTGCAAAAATTTCCAGGCTTTGCCCCCTAGACGGCGCACGGCCCGATCGGTCGAGGTCGCCATCAAGACGAGGGTGAAGAGCAGCGCCACGAGTCCAAGAAGGTTCGAGAGGCCGAAACCGGGCTCGAGCCGCGCCACGCGCCCGAGTTCCGGGACGAACTCGTAACCGAGGAACCGCAGCGCGTCCCAGCGCGCCCAGCCGTCCAGCACGAGCAGGGTGTGTAGGGCCGCGAAGAGACCGAACCAGACGCCCAGTTCGCGGCGGTAGGGAAGCAGCCCGCGTGCCCCCGGCCAGAGCTTGGCGAGCGGTCCAAGCACGAGCGCTAGAAAGAGCAGAATCAGGCCAGCGTCACCGACGGCGCGCCACAAGCGCATCTCCGGACCCCACTCCGGGCGGGTAAGCCAGAAGCCGTAGCTGAGGAGCGCGCCGAGCAGCGCGGTCGCGGCGTTTTTGAGAAGTTTGTCCATCCGCGACAGCCTAGCTGAACGCTGTAAAGACCCGATAAAGTTTTACGCAGGGTCGACGTTGCCTGCAGGGATGGCGCAATCTGCCAGGGTTGTGGCGGTCCGCACGCCGAGGCGGTCGATGCCGCGGCCCAGGGTGCCGCACGCAGCTCACCGCCGGAGGTCTCGGCACCTGACCGGGGCACCTTCAGGACTGCTTCTTATGGCTGCTTCTTGCGGCGGGCGAATGCGGCCCCAGGTGCGCGGCAGGGACGGTCGTCGACGCGAGCGGCCTGCTCATGAAGCAAAGCGTCCGAAAAGACGGTCGGGATGTCGGCCTCGACCCGAGCGGGACACCAACTTACGCGGCGGCCGTGAGCCCCTGAAGGTGCAGCAGCCAACCCCCCACCTTTACGCAGGCTTTACACGGTGCCCGTAAGCTCCTGTCGAGGGAACTTTCCATGAACACTTCACAACGACGTTTCTCAAGGAGGGCTGGCCCGGGCATGGTGGGGACTACCCGCTTGCCTACACTGCCGAGCGTCGACGTAGCGCCCGGGCTCGACACCCTCGCGCATCACAAAGTCGTCCACGAGCACGGCCTGGACCACGCCGCGCATGCGCATCCGTTCCAGGTCGACCTGCTTAAAAGGGCCTCGAGCTGGCTCGGAGGGCCACAGCACGCCCTTAGTGAGGGGATGTAGTGGACCCCATCATGCTGCAAATCGGGCCGCTGGCCCTCCGCTGGTACGGCTTTCTCATCGCGCTCGGCGTGCTCATCGGCTCGAACTGGACTCTTCACGAGGCCAAAAAGCGCGGTTTGGACACCGAAAAGCTGCTCGACATGACCTTGTGGCTGGTTATCTCGGGTCTCGTCGGCGCACGCCTCATCTACGTTCTGACGAGCCCGAGCGCGTACTTCGGCCCGGACGGCAACCCCTTAAGCGCCTTTGCCATCTGGCAGGGCGGCGGCAGCATTCACGGCGGCGTGCTGGGCATCTTCGTCGCGGTGTGGCTCTACTCACGCATTCACAACCTCAATATGTGGTCGTATTTGGACGTCCTGACGCCGGTCGGGGCGCTCGGCGTCATCGGCGGGCGCATCGGCAACTTCATGAACGGCTCCGACACGACCGGGCGCGTCACCGGCTGGCCGGTCGGGTACACCTGGCCGGAGCCGGGCACGCCGACGTTCGGGGCGATTGGGCGCTTCGTGTTCGGCGACACCCTCTGGGCGAACTCGCCGCAGGTCGTCGTAAACGGTCAGCTCGCCTACGGGCCGGTTCACCTGACGCAGGGGTACGGCGTGCTGATCGGGATCGCGCTGATTTTTATCTTGCTGTGGGCGTTCCGGCGGAGCCGCGCCCCGGGCTTCGTGTGGTGGCAGTTCGTCTTGTGGTACTCAGTCCTGCGTTCGGTGTTCGAGGAGACCTTCCGCGACAACCCACTCTTCTGGAATATCTTTTTAAGTGAAGGCGTGGGCGCGCCCGGCATCGGCGCATTCACCCTCACGCAGCTCGTGAGCATCCCGCTCGTCTTGGTGTCGATTTACTTTTTGCTGATCCTGAACCCCGACGGACTCGAGCGGCGGGGAACGGCGAAGCTGGATAAGGAGCCACGGTGACCGCCGCCCCAGAGTTAGATCGCTCGGAAGCGGCCATGCTGACGTTCAGGACGCCATGGCCGCTCTTACCGCCCGTCCAACCTACGGAAAGCCCAAGCGGCGACCCGTGAGGACGGAGTGACAAGATGAGCCAAAGAGGGCGGGAGCACCCTCGTCCGAATACTGGTTTCAGGCGTGTTTTAGGCGTCGTCGTGGTTGCCGGGGCGCTTGCCGGGTTGTTCGTGTTCGGCATCTTGCGCGACCCGACGCGACGCGACGACATCCCCTCGGCGCTGCTGGATCGGCAGACGCCAGCCTTCGCCATGCCCCTTTTCGACCAATACCGCCCTGAATACGGCTCCGAGTTCGCTGCGGCAGCGGCGCGCGGGAAACCGCTGATCGTCAACTTCTGGGCGTCGTGGTGCCTCCCCTGCCGCGAGGAGATGCCCGTGCTGGAAGCGAGTTGGCGTCGATACCGGAACGACGTCCTCTTCGTCGGCGTCAACACGCAGGAGCGGAGTGAGGTCGGGGCGCGTGAGCTGATGAATGAGTTTGGTCTCAGTTATCCCAACGGCCGGGACGCGGACAACCGCATCAACATCGACTTTGGGCTTTTCGGACTGCCGGAAACCTTTTTTATCCGCGCCGACGGCACGCTGCAGTACCGCCACTCGGGGGCCGTGACGCAGGCGGTGATGGATGAGCAGCTCCGGGCGCTGCTTAGCGGCCCGTGAGGCGCGACCGTTACCGCCGAGCAGCATTCAGGCGGCGCAGTGGCGGGCTGGACCCCACCGGGTTAGAAGATGAAGGAAGTGTAGCCGAGAGGAGTTCCCCGTGACGAGGTGGTTAGATAAAGTCTCGGCAGCGATCATGGTGAGCTTGGGCGGCTGCGCCTGGGCACAACTGCTGCCCTCCACGGTTGCGATCTCGCCAGCCGTGCAGGCTCCGCGAGCGGCGCAGGAACAACGAGGAGACCGCACTCCGGCTAGTCGCCGTGCGAGTAGACCCCTGCAGCGTGGGGACGCCCCCCGCCTCCCCAACCTACGGACCTTCGATCCTGAGGACGTCCACGTGGTCGGGTCGCGCGCCGCGGGCGATCTGCGCCTCAAATTCGGGACCACCATCTGGAATGCGGGCGCGGGACCCCTGGAAACGCGCGGCGCGGAAGATTCCGAGACGGGAACGCTCGAGGTGTACCAGTTTTTCCGCACGGTGGGGGGTGGGGTGACCCGGGGGCCGCGCGTCGGGACGTTCAATTACAGCCATCGTCACGGCCACCTCCACCTCGCGGCGTTCGCGCGCTATGAGCTCTGGTCGCTTGACGAGGCGGGGCAGCCCCGCGAGCGGGTGGCGATCAACAACAAAGTCGGGTTTTGTCTGATGGACATCAGGCCGGTAGACACGAGCCTGCCGAACGCCGCCCGAGCATCCCTTTACGCCGGGTGTCGCGCCGACGTCCAGGGCATCTCGGTGGGGTACGGCGACGAGTACGTGGCGCAACTTTATGAGCAGGACCTCGACGTCAGTGGATTGCGCGACGGCACCTACGCCCTGGTGACGACCGCCAACCCGGAGGCTGCCCTCACCGAGAGCGATTACACCGACAACACGGCCTCGGTCCGGTTGCGTCTCGAAGGCGACGCGGTCGACGTTCGGGCTGTGACAAGCTTTATGGGTCCTGCCGCGGCGCGAGCTTCGGCGGGCTCGAGTCGGTCGCCAGGATTGCAGGCGGCCCGTACCGCAGGCGGCGTCCTGTGAGCCCCCGTCGGGTGGCGCAAGACCCCAAAGAAACACAGAAGCTCGTGCGGGTGATCATCGGCTCTTTTGCGGGGGAGGGCGGATGAAAACTGTTGTCGGACTCGTTGCTACGTTGATCACGTCGGGGGGGCTCGGCCTGCTCCTCTACTTAACCTTCCGCGCGGGTAGGCCGACGAACGCGCCCCGGCGCGTTACGGCGAAACGGGTGTCCGAGGTCGTTGATGAACGGGGGGAGGGGCGCGCCCAGGAGCTAGGCAAGGAGCCAGGCCGATCAGGCTAGAGTTTCCGATGAGGCCGCACCGCGGGTGTTACCGCCCGGTAGCGGTAGGGTAACCCGCTGGCGCTTTAACGTCGTAACCCGAGATGGACGCTGTGCTCACACCGCCACGGCACTTCTCGGTTTTTAACCTCACCTCCAAGTGCGTCTGGAGTTCTCTTCTACTACACAACCCACGCCGTGTGCTTCGTTCGCTGAGCGCCACGCTCCTCCTGCTGTTCTTAAGCGTGTTGTGCGTCCGCACCCCTTTACCCGTGGCTGGCCAACCGAACCTTATTTTGATCGTCAGGGACGACCAGAAAGCCGACGCCCTGGCGTTCATGCCGACCGTGCAGCGGTTCCTGGTCGACGGCGGGACCCTTTTCAATCATGCCTACGCCCACAAACGGCTCCCGTGCAGCCCCGACGGAACTGGGATGGAGGCCAGTTCCGTCGGGGCGGTCGTTACAGCCTGACAAAGGCGACGACCGGGCGGTGCGAACGGGGGCGGTCTAGACGTTGACCAGGAAGGCCGTCAGGTACATCACCACGAGCCCCGCCGCGAAACCCACGAAGTTCGTGCTGGAAAGCCACGTGCCCCGCTGTTGGCTGCTGCGAACGAGGTAGCTGCCGACCTCGACGATGACCTGCAAGATGGCCCCCGCGCCGACGCCCAGGAAGAGCGCGGCCCACTGCGGCGAGAAGGCGAACGCGCCCAGCCAGGTACCGGCGACGGCGGGCAGTCCGGCCAGCGCGCCGAGCGCCAGAAACGTCACGAGGTTCACCCGCTGTTTGGTCAGCGGGGCGGCGATGCCGATGCCTTCGGTGATGTTGTGCAGCGTAAAGCCCACCACCAGAAACGAGCCGAGCGCGGCCTCCCCGATAGCGAACGACGCGCCGATCGCGAGCCCCTCACCCAGGTTGTGGAGGCCGATGCCGAGCGCCAGGTAGGTCGCCAGCGACAAGCCTTCCGGGGCTTTGCCGCCCCGCCGCCCGAGCGCGAAAAGCGCGGCAAACGATAACAGCGCCGCCAGCCAGACCAGCGCACTGCCCTGAAACGCGCCCGCGGCTCCCGCCACCAGCTCCATGCCCTCGAGCAGCGTGTCGACCAGCAAGAAGGCGAGCAGGCCGACGGTGAGCGCGAGCAGGAACTGCAGGCCGCGCGCCCCCAGCGTCCTCAGGAACGGGTAGAAGAGCAGCCCCAGCGTCACGGGCACGACGCCCACATACAGCCCCAGCAGCGCAAAGGCCAACGCGCGGGCCAGCGTCGGCTGGGGGGTCGGCTCGGCCACCTCGATGGTGTGGCCGAAGGTGACACCCGTGCGGGTCAGCAGCGTGAGCTCGTGCAGTTCGCCTTTGACCCACGGGTACGGGATGGCGAGGCGGGCCGTTTCGAGCCGACCGAGCGGCCCCGGCGGGTCCTGCGTGAACTCCCAATAGGCCCCGTCGACCTGCACCTGGGCGAGCGTCAGCGGTTCGGAGCCGTCGGCGCGAACGAACAGTTCGATGCCGTCGTCGCCCAGGACCGTGCGCTCGACCGTGAGCTGTTCGATGGGGGGGGCGGAAGCGCCGAGCGGCCCCAGCGGGTCGGTCGCTAAGAAAAGCCAGATGAGCCCCCCGAGGAGCGCCAGGGGAATAACTGCCCACAGCCAGCTTCCCCGGCTCGGGGGTGGTTTGACCGTTTCTGCGCTCATGTGTGCACCTCGAAGGCGCTCATCCAGCCGAGTTCGGGAAACTCGGTCTGGTGCGCGTGGAACATATAGAGCCCGGGCTCGAAGTCCTTGAAGGAGAACTCGAGGATGCCCCGCTGCGCCTGGCACTGCATGACCGTGTCGACCGTCCGCAGGGACGGCGTGAGCTGCGTGCCGGGATCATAGTAGTCGAAGAAGTTGCCGTGCAGGTGGAACGAGTTGACCGGGTCGAACTCGGTCAGGTTGACCAGGTACACCCGCACCGGGCGGTCGTGCTGGATGCGGATCGGCCTTTTCATGTAGGCGTGCGCAACCGTGTTCACGGCGTAAACCTCGTTGGCCTCGTCGAAGTTGGTGTCGAAGGCGTTCATGACCATCACCATCTCCTGCCAGTCGGCGTTCTCCGGCGTGCCCAACAGCCGCGACCGTGCCACCTCGGCGTGTTCGGGGTGCTTGGCCGGGTCCGGGTCGACGATGTACGCGCCGTAAAGGCCTTTGTGGATGTGGCGTTTTAAGGGAATTGCGTGACAGTGGTAGAGGTGGCAGCCGATGGGTCCGGCGTCGAACTCGTAGGTGAACGACTCGCCCGGCATGATCGCGCCGCGCCCGATCCCGGTCACGCCGTCCATCCGCGCCGAGTGCACCCCGTGGAAGTGGATGGTGTGGGGGTGCGAACCACCGTTGACGAACAGGATCCGCAGCCGGTCGCCTTCGGTCGCCCGCAGGGTCGGCCCGGGAACCCGCCCGTTGTAGGTCCAAGCTGGGAAAAAAACACCGGGGGCGATCTCGATCTCTTTGTCGACCGCGGTGAGCGTGAACTCGCGGAGCGTCTGGCCGCTCGGCAGCGTAGAGACCCGCCCGGTGTCCCAGTCGGTCAGCATCGCGTGGGGGTCGAAACCGTTGCGTTCGTGGTCGACCTCGCCGACGGTGGTCATGTCGCCGTGGTCCATGCGGCCACCCCCTGATCCCATGCGGTCATGGTCCATGGCGGGTGGCGGGTCGCCTCGGGCACCGGTTTGGGCGGCCACGAGGGGCCTTAGCACCTGGCTGAGCAGCAGGCCGGAACCCCCAATAAGGCCGTTTCGCAGGAGCGTACGGCGGGTCGACTCGAACAATTTCACTGGGTCACATCCTTAGCAACTAAAAGAGCATTTTGAGGTAATCCTCAATAGATTACGAGAGTTGGCTAAACCTAAGTTTAGGCATACCTAAACTATGCGCTGGGTGGGGCCGTTTGTCAACGTATCGGCACATATTCATGCACCGTGGCTGCGGTAACATCTTCCGTGACCCTTTTTTCCGGCAACTGGCGGCGGCGGCTCCTGGTCGGCGGCGCGCTCTACCTGCTCTACGCTCTCGTCGCCCTCGCGTTCCTGACCGGCGTCGCGGGCAAACGCGTGGTGGCAGCCCCGGTCTTCGCGCCCTACCCGGCGTCGCCGCCCCCGGCAGCCGTCGAAACCGAGCTGACGCGCGCCCTCGCACCTCTCCCGGCGGGCGCGGCGGCGCGGCCCCCCGGGCTGAGGCTGCCCGACCTGCAAATCTTCGAGCCCTACGACATCCACACCGTCGGCAGCCCCTCGGGCGGCGACCTGCGCTTGAAGTTCGGGACGACCATCTGGAACGCCGGGCCGGGGCCGCTCGAGACCCGCGGGGCCGAGAACCCTGCGACGAAGCAGTTGGAGGTGTACCAGTACCTCTACCCGCGGGGCGGGGGAGAGGCGCGGCAGGGGCGGCGCATCGGCACCTTCGACTACAACCACCGCCACGGCCACCTGCACCTGCAGACCTTCGCCCGCTACCAGCTCTGGTCGCTCGGGCCGCGGGGCGGACTCCGGGAGCCGGTGGCGACGAACGCCAAGGTCGGCTTCTGCCTGATGGACATCAAGCCGGTCGACGGCGCGCGCCCGAACGCCGCGGCGGCCCCCGTCTACGCGGGCTGCCGGGCCGACGTGCAGGGCATCTCGGTCGGCTACGGCGACGAGTACGTCGCGCAGCTTTTCGAGCAGGACCTCGACATCGCCAACTTGCCCGACGGCAACTACGCGCTCGTCACCGTCGCCAACCCCGACCGGGAGATCGACGAGGTGCGCTACGGCAACAACACCGCGGCGGTGATGATCGCGCTCCGAGGCGGGGCGCTGGTTCCCTACCCATTGGGGCGGTGAACGCCCCGTCCGCCGACGCGCCGACGGCGCAACGCCCACCACACACCGCCGCCGACGAGCAGCGCGAGCGCGCCGCCCGAAAGCGGCGGCAGCAGGACCGCCCGGAGGTTCCGGCGCGGGTTGTCCTCCCACCAGTAGACCGCGAGCCCCCCCACGAGGCGCGCCGCCTCGCCGACCACGAACGGCTCGAACGGCTCGCCC
>QQTW01004236.1_pt1 | contig 10718 bp, 9 predicted proteins | sample 1904831 | NCBI WGS metagenome assembly QQTW01 (sample SAMN09435610, study PRJNA476489) | Subsurface metagenome, whole genome shotgun sequencing project.
GGAAGGGTACCAGGGTTTGCTGCTGTTGCTGGGCCACATTCCGATAGCTACTACTACATCCTGGAGCTCGGACCTCCTGCGGATCATTCCAATCATGCTGCTTGAATACTGTATCGGAAATGTAATCCGGTACGCAAGGTATCACCAGGCTACTACATAGTAGTGTGGGCACCGGGAGGGGCAATCTAGACGTTAGTAGTACTAAGTAGCTCAAAGCAAATTGCTGTAGCGAGGTGTACCCTGTAGGAGCATGGCAGTAGTCTTGTGGGCTTCCGTCCGATTGGCATGTAAATAACTATGCTATTACACCATGCTATTATTCGATGATGCGTAGTAGCTTGCATGGCAAACAGGAGGGAAGCGTGATCACGAAACTCCTCGGTCATCCGCCTTTCAGGTGCACTTCGACTAGTTCTGACAGCGACGCCCCATGAGACATTGCATTGCAGAACAGCAAGCAGCACTCGCAGGCTGGAGTTGATTACCTGGTACAGTCGTTACGCACTGTTTCGATCTAGAACATTATATCACATACTTGATTTTCAGAGCTGATGATGCTCAGTCCGCAGCCTACCGGTACCATGTTACGGCGGCCTAGGCGGCCAAAGGTACTCGCGTCCAGGATGTAGTAGTAGCTATCGGAATGTGGCCCAGCAACAGCAGCAAACCCTGGTACCCTTCCGACCCGCAGATGCACTAACTGAATTATAGACAACGGTATCCATACTGTGGACCGCATCACACCCAGGGTGGCAGGGTTCTTGTATTGCTCAACCAGTCAATTCCATATTTGCCCTGCAGTTCATGTATATCTGATCTCTTTCGGCAACAGACCTCTGCATCGAGCACCTAGCATGGCAGGTAATAACTCTGACAGCGATCGCCGAGCAGATGCGGACACTGCTACAGCACCCGAGGCTGATATGGCCAAGGTGTGTCTTTCGTGTTCTGGCCGGGTCTTAGTGAGCTGACTTCAGTCTTCCTACGTGCAAGGCCTTCCAGGAGCTTGCAAGGTGGATTTCTTGCATGTTATTGTTCTCATTCCCATCTTCTGACACACGTGCTGCAGAGGAGAGCAAACGGCTTCAGCACTTGAGTCTCGTCTAACCGAAGTCGAGAGAAGGATAGATCAGCTGCTGGCAAGCGTTCAGGAAAGCACACATCAGGTAGAGCGCCATTACCCAGATCAACTCCCGAAGGCGAACGGCAATTCAAGCAAAGATTCAGAGCGGCAGTGATCAAGGGCGTTCAAGCCTGAGTAGTAAAAGCATGAAGCTTCAATGTTGTCCGTTTTATCTTGTGGGAAGAGCAGCCTTTAGCCATCTGAACCCAAGCCTCACCTATGTGGCTCTCTATTTGATACTGAAGTCCATTACTCGCTAGCCGATAGTTCGCCCGCCTTTGACCGCCGTGAACCGCTGGCTGCAGTGTTGAGAGGCAGCTGGCTTGCTGACCCTGGGCCTTTTGCCAATAGAACTATGGGTTCTTCCACTTCCAGAGCAGATCGATTTGCAGGTACACTCCTGCACGACTTGCGCATATTCACGCTTCGGCTGCAGACTCGAATATGGACGCAAAGTTAAAGCTACCGTTTACACCCTTCTCCACCACACCCTTCTCAGTCACAATCGCATCAATGAGAGCCGCGGGTGTTATGTCAAATGCAGGATTCCATACATCTATATCGGCCGCTGCCACACTGATCACCTCCGCATGTTCATCCATCAAGATTTGGCCCTTGGCGTCAACTTTAGCACCCTTCATTCTGGTCATCTCCTCTTTAGCACGCTCCTCAATCACGATGTCTGTTCCCAATGCTGTCCTTAGATCAATTGTTGTCCTCGGAGCAGCAACGAGAAACTTCACTCCATGGTGCCGGGCGAGCACCGCAAGAGAATATGTGCCGATTTTGTTTGCAGTGTCCCCATTTGCGGCAACTCTATCAGCACCAACGATTATTGCTGCGAGTGACTCTCCTTCTCTTGCCAGTAGACTTGCAGCCATTGAATCTGTAATCAACGTCGCAGGTATCTTATCGTGGACCAACTCATACGCCGTCAGACGTGAGCCCTGATTATATGGTCGCGTCTCGGAGCAGAAGGTGTGAGTGAGCATGTTTTCAGCATGCAGTGCTCGGATCACGCCAAGCGCCGTGCCATAACCAGCTGTTGCAAGCGATCTAGAACTTGATAGTTAGCTGAGATCGTGGGAGGCTAGCAGCACATTTTAGTCACCCAGTATTGCAATGAGTCATGACCTTCAAGTCCCCCTCGCTTACGCGTTGCCGAGTTCCTGCTTTGGTATGTTCCTTGATCCATTTTGCGCCGTGCTTTCCAATAGCCTCATTGTCTTTCACGTCGTCAATCAACATTTTCTCTGCAGCTGCAATGTAGGAGTTGGCCACAGCATGGCCGTCTGCTCCGTCCATTTTCTCAGCCTTCTCCACAGTAGCCTTCAACTTCCCAACTGCGTCTCCTAGGTTGACTGCCGTTGGTCGACTGGAATTTAGGTACCCTAGCTTGTTCCAGATAAACCGTCGAACTGACTGGGCTGTCTCATCCTTAATCTTTCGAACTGACTGGGCTGTCTCATCCTTAATCTTGTTGGTTCTTGCATGGCTCAACTCTACTGACAAGCTTAACGCTGCCACTATTGCAATCGCTGGAGCACCGCGAACTTTCATTTGCTGAATAGCGTCCCAAGCATCCTCGCAGGAGTCAATAGGTAAGTAAATTGAGCGATGGGGAAGAGCAAGCTGGTCGAGGATCTCCAGTGAAGCAGCTGACGTGTCCCCAGCGGGATTGTATCTGATGGCTTGTAATACCATGGTTGCCAAGATGTGACGCAGGTGTGCTTCAAGTGCTCTATGCAAAGCGAACAGAGAAGAGTTGCTTTACCTACCGTAGTATATGAGATCTTGGGAGCATCTGCGCCTTGCGTTGTTGAGGAAAGAATTTCTTGAAGCCCCACCCGGCACCGAACTTTTTTTCCAGCTATGAAAAATTGTTGCGAATTCCTTGGCATTATATCGAGAATTGGTGGCGCCGGCGCTGCCTCTCTGTGAAACAGAAACAGCTCTTGAGGGTCATATATCGACTTGTGTCTTGTACGTCGTATATCAAAATGATCCTGAGCTTCTCCTGATTCTAAAGATATAGATCAATTACTGTATAACTCTCAATCGATAGAGTTGAGCTTTCATAGTAAATACTGTTCCGTCAAACAGAGTCAGAGATATTAAGATCTATACTACTAGGATCAGAAGAAGCTCAGCATCATTTTGATGTATTAGAAAGATTTCATGTTTTACATCGGAAAAGTTGCGACCAAAAGGTCCATGACCATAAGCCTATTTTTGGACATACTGATGAAACATCCCCTCAACTATAGACCAACCTCCTTTAAAGACCTCCGCTCTAGGAACAATCTTTCCGTCTTTGATGTAGACTTGCTGTATACCATCGAGTTTCCCATCCTCGTAAAGCTTGATAGCGGCTTTGATATTTATGTGCTGTTCTTCACGCTGATAGTCAGGATGATTCGAATCTAAGTAAGTGCGGAGTCGTTCGATGCGCTTCGAAATATCAGGAGGCACGGGCCATGGGATCGCAGGCGAAAAGTCAATGTTGGTATTCATTGTTGAAGCTGTGTCGAGTGGGTGAGGGCCGAGGTGAGCTTGTGGCAGATTATAAGTGGGTGTGGCAAATATATAGCAAGTAGTATCACGTGCCAGTGGCTAGGCGGACACTATCACCCGACGGCGCCAAGGCCTGGGCAGAATATTAAAACGGCAAGGGGGACACGGCTACAGTAGTATAAGCGACCGGAGCCTTGTCAGTCACATAACCGAGAGCAGAGCGGGCGGGCGGGTACCAGAGCTAGCGAGATTGATTCAGATCCAGATGCTGGGGGCCACCTCGACACGAGAAATGGCGGACGTGCTTCGATGAATAACTTCCCTTCTGCAGAGAAGCTCGAGGTGAATTGACGACTCATGCAAAACAAACGTGACCACTGACACATTCTAGAAGTTGAAGGCGTTCTTCGATGCCATCAACCACGAGGATGTTGTACAGGACGAATAAGGACGAGTCGCCGTGCACGGACAGACGTTTTTGGCGTGGACATCTCGCATCCCAGGACAGCCGCTGAGAAATTGTGATTGACGTCCACAACTAACTACATTACCATTGACCTCATTTCGCTCCTCGCTCCTTCTCAGACGAGACTACGTCCAGGCTCTCCACCCAGTAAGACATCCCAAGCCTCATCAACCAGCCATCAGTCCGTACCCCGAAATGTCTGCTCTACCATAGGTCCGCAACTTCTCCAAACAGCAACCCATGATGCGTGAAAGCGGCTCTTGTTCTTGCCAGATTGCGAGGTGAAGCCCTCGCAGAGGTCTTCATGAACCATGACGTTTACTCAGCTTCGGCAGTCCCATGCTCTGCTTTAGCCCTTTTTCGAATCACTCGGAGGAGATGTAGAGTACTGCCATATTTGAGCTTCTGAAATACTAACAATTAAGAGCATCGGTTGCCCTTGCTTGCCCAGATGAGCCTGTGTAAACTGACCATTGTTCCCTCTGACGAATGCATCGCCATAAGTCCTTCTGAGCTGCCCGTTAACATATTCCTGGCACTTCTCGAGCGCAATGTTCATGTATCCGTCGACTGACTGAAGTTCACCTGTATGGTCGATTAGATCTGACTATCGCGTTGATGGAACGGGCCTGCCTTTATAGATGACACCAGAATTAAGCTTGACCGTCACCGGAACACCTATAATCTCGCCGAGGAAGGCCGAAGGGTCTTTGCCATCTGGTGGGGCAGATGTATTCGCATTGGTATGGTTCTCCATTATTTGGTAATCATTCAGACATAGATAGGTGGAGTGGATGAGAGAGCAAGTTGACAGCATGCGATTCTGTTGTTGTTGTTGTTGTTGTGGGACATGACATTGCTTGGCACGCTGTGGTCCCTCCTACATAAATAGTACTTGGGCTGCCTGCGGTCAATTACATTGACTCAGAGTATCTTCTAGCATTTCTCATTCGCCGACATGTCTAACATGCGAATCTGCTCGAGTCACCGACAGCAGTTTCCTTAGATATATGCAATAAGAGAATGGCATCAGTCCCTACACCCTCGGTCAAGAAGTCCTTTTTCAAGAAACCAAATTGGGCCACAAGTGCACCCCCAGCTGAATCGAGGGACTTCTTTAGGCATTCAGATACGGTCTACGACAGCATTTTGAGGGACAAGGAGAAACGAAGGGAGAAACATGCTCAAAAAAAGCAGGCCCAAGTCGGCTTAAATGATATGGACTCGGATAGGGAGAACAAGAGAAGAAGAATCTCAACCGACAAGGAAAACCAGGAGAAAGGTAGCCGTAGTAGCTCAGTAACAGCAAGTACTGGAAAGGGTGAACAAGACACGGCAACAACTGAGCACCTTCAGACTTCAGCGAAATCCCCTGCGAGACGCGGGCCCGTTCGAGCTGGAAGAGAAAGTCCTACTCATGGCGAATTCTCGCTCATTTCCACTACTCTGTTACAATCGAACGTCATCGAGCTCGACTCTGACAAAGAAAACAAGCAGCATCAACCAATCTTATCAGAAAGAAAGGTCCAGACTAGACTCTCGGATGAGGAGGCCTCGGAAGAGGATGATGAATATGTTCTCGAACTCAAACAGAAAGCTCGGGAGAAAGCACGCTTGAAGAAGCTGGGCATTGAGCCTGCTTGTAGACAAGAATCAGCATTACAGGCTTCAGAAGCACAACAGCAACAGCATTCACCCTCTGGCGATCAACCAACATTCATTCAACAACGCGCAGGACCCACTCCACCTCCTCAGAAAGACGAGACTATCGTACAAATACTCATCGATACCAAGATCCCAAACGCAAAACCACTGATAGTCAATCGGAAAGTGTCTCAGCCTATGCAGCAAGTTAGAGCCGTCTGGTGCGCGCGGCAGAACTTCACAGAAGATATAACAGCGCAGGTCATCTTTACCTGGCGAGGAAAGAGACTCTACGACACAACCACCAGTACGCATTTGCTCGATGTCTTGAAGAGAGAGCGCGCTCGTCAGCTAGGTGGATTGGCATGCGATGATGACGAAGATCCGAGCAACGGAAGGATAGAGGTAGTAGCAATGATGAGGGACATGTATGAAAAAAGACAGAACAAGGACGACACTGAAGCGGACTCAAATGATATCACAGATCCGGGTTTGCAAGATCGCCAGTCGCCGGCAAGATCGGCGACGCCCGAACCGAAATACACGATCGTGATGAACGCCCAAGGATTGGAGCCGTTACAACTCAAAGTCAGGCCGAGCACGCTGATTGCAAAGATGATGGCTGGTTTTAAGAAGGTGCGCCAGGTGGATCCAGCGAAAACCTGTTGGTTGATCCATGACGGGGATAGATTGGAGCCGGAGTCATTGGTAAGAGATACGGAGATTGAGGATGGCGATGCAGTGGAGGTGCATGTCAGGTGATATGGAGAATTTCATGTCTTGTTCGTAGTGTTGTTTGAGCATTCGATAGTTGTTGATTCGAAAATTCCTCCGATTAGTAGGGAGGAAAGTCACCGTCGCTATTATCCGCATGTTCCCCAGCCTGAAGCCCCTCCACGTACTTCTAGGACTTTGCCGTCGTGGATCATCTATCTGCTCGTTTCTAGCTTTCCTTCTGAGGTCGAGAGGAAGAATGAAGCCAACGTTTATACTGTATGCACATCTCTAGCCCTAAAGTCGCTAAGAATCTCTCCGAAGCGTGCTCGTTGTGAGCCTGTGAATTCTTCCATGTCAAATCCAATCATAAATTCCCTCCCGTCCCACGAGCACCTCATGGTAGGTCCTAGCCGCCATAGACTCATTTTTCTCCTCCCTATATACTACCAATGAAGCTTCTGATTACCGTGAGTGCGATGTGCAGATGGAGAGCGGCTGGAGATCTCTGGTGCTGAAAGTTATGGGACATGTGCCAAATGTTTTCAATCGTCACAGATGCTAATCCGCTTCTTCTTCCACTCTACTCCAAGGCGCTGCGTGCCTAGTGCATTTGGGTTGTAGAAGAGCATAACACGCTCGATTGGTGGTCTACGATAGCAAATGGGAATCGAAGTCCAAAGGCTCCGAGGACGTAGTGGCAGGAACTGAAGACGATTGTTATTGGAATGTGTGTAGGGGTTTCAGTACAAGCTTTACTCCTGATTCAGCGCAAGCCAGAAGGTTAAGAGACTCTCTGAAGTGGTTTGAGGTAGAGGAGTAAGTTTGTCCGTCATGCCCTTCCTTCCGTCCATCCTGTGATCTTTAACGTGCATGCCCTTCTGCCACCCTTGGTGTTCCACCAAACGCCCTTCAGCGACCGAAGCACAATGACATCTTCTTCAACAGCAACAACCGTCACCCATCAGAATACCAGCGCAGCTCCCTTGGTCTTCTTATCCCCACTGTACTATGATCAGTATCTGAATATACCGCAGGGGAGACGACATACCCGAGCTCGAAGTGTTTGCATCGCTTCAGCGCCAGCTGTGACTTGGTCTTGCATTTTATGCATTCGAGACGGAGGACAACCTTCTTTGTCGTCTTGGCTTTCTTGTGAAAGACCGGCTTCGTCTGACCTCCATATCCGGATTGTTTTCTATCGTATCGTCGCTTTCCTTGCGCGAAAGCAGAAGCCTGGAACAGCAGCGAGCTTAGACACCCACTGTATTAAGCTGATGCGGAGATGATACCTTGCCAGCTTTGTATTGTGTCACTTTGTGCTGTGTGTGCTTTTGACAATCCTAAACCCAAGTCTTAGTCTCAAGCAGCGACCGGGTATTGTGTATGCTCCCCACCTTGCCTTTACAAAAGGTATTCCTCGATTTCGGCTGATTTACCATTGTGTCTGATTTCGGATGGTGGTAGATGGCAATCTAAGACGTTTATGTCGAATGAATCGTTCGGGTTGGTTGAATGTAGTTTGTGTGCGCTCAAAATAAAGAAGCGCTGCGCTTCTACTATATTGGAGTCATAAAATCTTGGCATTTACACCAATTCAAAACCGGCAAACAATTCTTTCCACGACTGGTGGCTTGCAAAGCTGGTCTGCATGATACTAGCAAAGCTGCGCCAGTGATGAAATTGCTAACGGTCAACTTTTTGGCCTGCGCCGTCAAGTCCTGCAAGTCTTCCCTCTCTTCGTCTTCAGCGCGCTCCATGAGCACCAGCAATGACCCGCCTTCAGAACCCCCTTCTGACGAGCTCTCACCCTTCCCGCTTCACTTTCGGGACGCAGTGCTAGAACGTACAGAAATCAACTACAACCCGAGATTTATCCAAAATATCTTACCAAGAGTCAATTGGGACGCGTTGAAGATCACAGCCAAAGAGCTAGGGTTGCTGAGCCTACTCCCCGAAAGCAACCCTGCGGATGACCCGGCCTGGGATACAGAAACTGGAAAAGGAGTTGAGACCAAAAAAGGCGATGGGGACGTTAGCGGTGCTGCCGCGGCCGAAGACCAAGATGAGCACATGGAAATAGAAGTCAACACTCATATGGGCGCAAAGGTGCAGGAGGAGGATATGGACATGAAAGAGAAAGTACTTAGACAGCTACACACCCTTCTCCTGGAGACAAGCGTATCAGAGGGAAAGCTGGCGTGTGGGAAATGTGGATTCGAATACCCGATCAAGGAGGGGGTAGGGAATTTTCTGCTGCCGGCGCATCTGGGTAAGCTGTTTCTCTACCCTCCTCTCGCGTCTATTGCCTTCTTGCTTCAAATGAGGTATCTGCCTATGGAAAGGAATGCCATGGAAGTTGCAGCCGGCTGGTCGGTCTGGAGGGTGGGTGGCTTGAAAGGAAGCTCGAAGGCTGACCTGTGTCCATTCATCCATAGTGTGACTTTCATCTCTTCAACCAAAGAGCATTCACACGAACAACCATATTATCAGAAGAGACCGTCGAGGAGATATACATCCAAGTATACTCGATCCAGAAGTCTACCATACGACTAGCCCACACCAATCGCCGTGTAGACACGAATAGGCATAGCAAACCAAGGCAGCACCCACGCCCCCGGCCGCTCAATGGCAAAGCGGTAGATTGGAGGAACACAAAATGGGTCGCAGTCCCAGCTATAGGGTCTGCCGTACATATCGCTTCCTACCGACACAACCGGTTAGGTCAGCGCGGAAAGGCGGAATAGAAGGCGTCAAAGGATAAATGGTACTACGAGCTGAACGTAAGAAGAGGCACCAAGATTGGGGGGACCAGAGAGTGCGATAAATGAGTGAAACAGCAACCGTCACAGCATCTGTAGTGTCAAGTGTTATTGAAATAGGTGTGGTCAGGTAGATATTCGACCCAAAAAGTGAAAAAATGGAAGATGAAGATGCAGGTTTGTGGCCGCCAGATATCATGCTTGAGCTATGCCTGAGGTGGAGTTTCTCAGTCACAGAGTAGTGGTGACGCTCACAATATCTGCAATAGTGTGCAAGCCTCAAGACCTCCCCTACAGGCCTATGCATCATCCGTCGCATATGTTCTCGACCTCCCCATTCGCATTTTCTCCCTGCCCCCAATCCAGCAAAGAGGCCCTTTTTGAGCTATGCGAAGCAGCTTTCCTACCCATGTCCCAGTGCATACTACATAACCTGATTACACTGCTGAGCCCAGCCACCCAAACCATTCAAATGCATGCCCCGCCAGTAGCACAAGAAGAGCACCCATATCTCCCTTAGCCCATGACGACGCCGCCCCCTGCGCGTTGCTGAGTTGAGATGCGATGCATACTGTGAAGAGGGACGGGGTCGTTGAGGGGCGAGTATAACGCCAGGAAAGATGCCTGAACAATGCAATAACCTCCAAGATGCGCTTTTGGTCATACCTCGTATGGAAGGACTTTCAGTTGAGGAACCCTTTACAGCCCGTCGAACCACAGAGACATGGAATCCGGTCTTCGCTGCCCATTTCGCGCTCGAATTTGTAGTCGTAAGTGAGTTCTTCATCTGCACGCAAAATTGTTAGCAAGGGCATTTTCCAACTGGTGAAAGGGTCACTCCACCTCTAGCGATATCCCGCAAAGCATAGATGACAATTCTCTTGTCGCCATCTACACGGATGATCTTGGCGGTACAATTCGGCATGCAGCTATGATTGATGAACCGGGCGATTCCCCCTTTCTTGGTCGCGTCGACCACGTGACCTTCATCAATGCGGAAGAGGTACGAGCTACCGATGCCGCTCTTTTCGTATCTTCTTTCGCGCAGATCGGCAATCTCCTGTCGTACCTTCTCACCCACGTATTCGATGATCATTTCATTGGCTGCAATGGGTTCGAGGGAGTAAAGGCCCCAATTGTGGATGGCGGATCGAGCGAATTTGACGGGCTTCTTGCGCTTCTTGAGCTGGTTGAATCGAAGAACATCAGCATCCCCAGTCAACGCAGTCAGGAGCTCCTTTTGCATGTTGACCTCTGCCATCTGCCTTCGATCTTCTGCGCGCCGACCACGGGTGTTCGTTTTCGGTGCAGCTTTAGCGGCTTCAGCGACTTTGCTGGCAGCTTTTGGATCGTCCTTCGCATCAGCTTCACGTTTTTCGCGCGCCTTTTGGACCTTGATGCGATGAGGAAGGTACTTCGACTTTTCGGACTCGAGAATCCTCCTAATGGGTTCTGTTCGGGCGGAACCTGTTGGGTTTGGCACATAATAATCTTG
>QQTW01004237.1_pt1 | contig 10717 bp, 10 predicted proteins | sample 1904831 | NCBI WGS metagenome assembly QQTW01 (sample SAMN09435610, study PRJNA476489) | Subsurface metagenome, whole genome shotgun sequencing project.
CCTTGGTTGGAGGGGTTATCGCAGGTTGTGACTATTTCTTATCCGGAGTAATGAACCACAAAGGACACATAGGCGCTTCGCCTTCCCGAAGGGTAGGGCACGAAGGAAGAAGCTTTAAAAGGGATTTTTCGTGAGTGGTTCTTCTTTCTATATTCCTTTGCGTACTTTGTGCCCTACCCTACGGGAACGCGTACAGCGCGTATGTGGTTCGTTTCTTAATTCTTTATTTTTAATTCAAAAATGCCGATTAAAATAGAACTTTTAAACCGCTACCAGCTACGTACAAAAGAAAATAATTTACTAGTTTTACCAGTTATTGAAATTAAGCCATCCGACACCACCAATTTCCCCTTTGTATCGCGGATTCATATTGCTGTCAGCGGTATCCCGCAAACCTTAGCAACATCAATCCAAGCTGTATATAAAGGTGTCAACTTCGGCACTTTTCAACCGTTAAAATTAACCAGCTTACAGCGGTTGAAACAAAGCGATTGTATGTGGAATCAGCCTTTACCTGCGGGGGTGAATTGTACGTTGCGGGTGACAGTGGATTATTTTGACTCGGATGTTGCGGGAAATGCGGTTTTGACTGTAATAAAAAAAGCAACATCAGAGTGCAATATTTGGACTTTTGCAGCCGAATCTTCGCGCTTTCAAACTATGGAATTATTAATACCACCACCCGAACCAAAATCTATGAAGCCACATTTAACTTATCCTGGTTGGTTTGCGATTGATTTTGGCACTTCAAATTCAACGGTGACGCTATATGACCCAAAGGTGATTGTCACACCCGATATATTGCCTAACGAACAAGCAATGCGATTGCGCGATCGCATGGCACAATGGCTGAATGATTGTCCGATTGATGATGTACCGGGTACGAGTCGTAGTGCTTGGGATGGGGAATGGCAAAAGTTTTTGGGGGAACTAGGTTCGGATTTTCCGCAGGTGAATGCAACTTCTCGTCATCAGGTGGGGGAGGTTCTAATTAAAAATGCAACTTCGACGCAGCTTTTGGAGGTGATTCGTCAAGTTGAGATTTGTTTGGGTAAGCGGTTGGATTGGTTTCGACGTGCTGCAAGTACGCATTTGAATTCGATTTACCATGAGGTGTTTCGGGTTCCGGCGTTGGAATGGCAAAGTTTGCTACCTGCGGCATCGAATGATACATATGCCCAGGTGCAAATTATTTTGGGAGAACAAGCAAAGCAGCACCGTTTGGATGCGATTCGTAGGGGTGATGATATTGAGGGGAGGTTTTTGCATTCACCAAAACGGTATTTTGGGCAGGAAAGGGCTTGTAAGATTACTTTGAATGGTGGTGTGGAGACGATTCCGGTAAATGCGTTGTTGCAATCGGCTTATTCGCATTTGATTGAGTTGACGGAGAAATATCGGCAAAGCAATCCGGGGAAATGTTCGGAAGGAAAGTTTTATCGTGCGGTGGTGACTTATCCGACGATTGCATCGCCGTTTGTACGTCGGGAAATTGAAGGTTTGGTGGAGAAGTTGGATATTGCCGATGTGCAAATGGCCTATGATGAAGCGGTTTCGGTGGCGATTTTCTTTTTATGGCGAGAATTTGGTGGCGATTTGAATGTGGGGATTGAGTCGTTCAAAAGTAGGTGTCGCAGCGATGGGGAAAAGTGGTGGCAGAATGTTTTGGTGTTGGATATTGGTGGAGGGACGACGGATTTAGCGCTGATTAAGTTGAGTTTGGAGGAAATTAACCCGTTTGAACCGGGAGAAAATCGCGGTGATGGGGGAAGGTACTATAAATTAACGCCGAAATTGTTGGGTTCGTCAGGACATTTGCAGTTGGGTGGGGAGTTGATTACACTGCGGTTGTTCTTGATTTTGAAAGTTGCGATCGCAGATGCGCTACTGACTGCGGTTACTGAGGATAGAATGGCGAAGGATATTTTGAAGGTGTTGCCGGAAGAATTGAGCGATCGCTTTCTGAATAATGGTAAGTTTCAACCAGGTTCGCTGATTGCTTGTATCGATAACCGCGAGGATGACGCATACAAAGAAGCTTTGAATGCGGCTGAGAAAGTGATTCTCACCCGTTGGAAAAATGCCCCATCTCGCGCTCAGGCTTTCTACACGCTGTGGGAACATGCCGAGGATGCCAAATTGACATTGGGAAAGAAATACTCCCCTGATGCACCACCACCGGAGTATTATTTGGATGGACATAAAATTACCGAATTGCTAGCACAGAATGATATTCAGCTACCCGTTGCAGTGGTTGATAGTTTGAATGTAACCCTTAGTAGCGCACAATTCGAGAGAGCAGCAATACCTGTGGTGAGAGAAGCAGTTGCGATCGCACAGGGTTTAATCGAAAATGCGCTACAGAGTAAACCATTAAATTTTCCGGAAGAATCAGATAACCGCATTCAAAACGAACAAGTTGATTGGTTGATACTTTCCGGGAAAACCTGCAATCTCGAACTCGTTGAAAAAGAACTTTACCGAGTTTTCGGTAAATCGGATTTTTTCACCTGGAACGAAGAACGAGTTACCTTTGAACCCGAATATACCAAACTCGCAACCTCCGCAGGTGCTTGCTTTGCCGAAAAACTCCGTCAACTCGGTTTTGCACCGAAAGAATCGAAGGAACTCCTGCGAAAAGGTGCAAACCAACTATATATAGATGTCAAAAACCTCTTTTACTTTCTTCCCTGTTCCTTTACCCGTGAAGTAATTGGTGCAAGTCCCGAACCTGTATTTTATGCTGGACAGGAACTATATCAACTCAAAGCGGGTGATGGAGTCGCCAAATTTCGTAGCAGTTGGCAAGGTATGCAGTTAACAAACAACATTATCCGTCAAGACTTCGAGAACATTAAACCCCAACTTTGGGGTAGTTACAACGGTGACGCACTCCGCAAACAGCTTGACATGGGTGAAGATGATTTCAAAAATCAAATCAAAGTCCAATTTGAAATCAATCAAAAACTCGAAATCGATTTACTACTTTGTCGCGGAATACCGCACTACTTTATCGCAGCGAGTATACCCTACATCGACGCAGCCAAAGCTGTAAATGTCGGTACAATGATAACCGATTCGGGGATGGTAGCAGGAGATATTGCAGTTAACGTCGTCGAATCAGCCAACGCACTCAAAACCGACGCACACACTCTATTATTTGCCGGACAGCGCGACTATAGCAACCAACTCAAAATATTCCGCGACGAAGAAAGCAATATCCAACAAGAATTTATTGGACTCATTGCCGAATTACCACCCTTTCCCGCAAGTGGAAAACATACCTTTTACTTCCAATACCACAACCCCAAATCGAACCAATGGGAATTAATCGGAGAATTACCGCAACCTGTTATTAGTAGCGAATATCCCTGTAAATATTACGTTTCCCTGACATCAAAAGGTATTTTGCGCGTTCATGCATTTGAAATACCCTATTGGACATCGAATAATTCCGAATGTCTCAAACAACAAGGTTGCGTATTCCGCGACGCACTCCAACCACAACCTAATGATATTGAAGCAAAACGCGACCCATTTTCGGGAGAACATTAAATTTAAAAATAAAGAAAGCGAACCACAGAGACACAGAGAACACATTTAAGAAAGTTTGGGAGAGATTTTGCACTCTCCTCACTATCATCTTCTTTTATTACTCTCTTCCTCTCTTCCGACCTGTAGCGCCAGATGCTACAACGCTCTTAACCCGCGCAACGCACTGGCTTCTCTGTGTCTCTCGGTCATTTATCTTAATTTTCTAAAACTTATTTTTATCATCAACCAATAAACAATGGAACATTTAAACAAACTACTCGCAATTGAAGACTCGCGTTTAGCTTGGGTACTATGGTTAGGTTTGCACGGATTGCAAATTCAATTACGGGAAGCACTCAAAACCGATAGCGCTGACTCTGGTAATCTCCATTGTCAAGAACTTCTTAAAGAACTTGATTTACTTTTAGAATCAAAAGACGCAATCAATCAAAAAGAAATAATTAATAAAGACCAAAAAGAAATAATCAATAGAGACGCGACACATCAAAAAGAAATAATAAATAAAGACGCGATATATCGCGTCTCTACATCTACCTATGAAGACGTATTTGAACCTGTAGTCGAGGAACTCAAACTAAAAAATATTGCCCAACTACTGCAAAAAGACCGCGAATTAATTCAATATATCGGCAAATACGAATTTTACAGCACCAACGACAGCGACTTGTGGAATGAAATTCAACGATTATTGCTGCGAATACCCGAAAAACTAGCACAAACTTGGCGCGATCGCACTCTCCAACTCTGCCGCGAATTTGGTGCTATTATCGACCACCGCGTGTATAAACAATTACCATTTACTCGCAGCGAAATTATTTATCCCGGCATTACAGGTAGCGTCCAAGCAACAGGGTTATGTCTCTCAGACCGAACCTCTATTCCACCCCAGTTACTTCACCCCAATTCTGACAGCGAGATAAATTTGCTTGCGGGGATAGTTTCGACATGTATAAAATTTATCCACGTTGATAAATCGCTACACCATGCCTTTAAAAGTGTAGACCGATTTGGGATCAGGTCTTTAAATTCCGAACCCGAACGGACAAAATACGTTACAGCACTAGTTGAAAGGTTTCGTCGCGTTCAAACCACTGTAAATAATGCTGATGCAGCGGTTGTACTTCGCGCTTATCTCGATTTAGACGAAGCGATTCATTCGCTAGTATACCTGCCGCCATGCGATCGCTATTCGTGGTGGGGCAAACTCCACCAAGAAACTCGTCGGACTCTCGATACCGCAGTCGAGAAAGCGCGTCAAGCTGGTTATCAAGTCCAAATTCGTCCGCTTTGGGGAACCTACGCTGACATTTATAGTTACTCAAAAGACGATTTACAACTTGATATCGGTGGTGTTCCCGGTGAAGTTTCCGCTTGTTTGCGCGTCTATGCCAAAATCAACGACGAAGTTCTCCCAGGGAGGGTACTATTTCGTTCATCGTGAATGAGGGAGTAGGGAGGAGCCACAGAGGAAGCGGGGGTTCCCCCCGTTGTAGCATGTGGCGTTGGGGAGTAGGAGAGAGGAGGGAGTGGGGAGTGGGGGAGTGCAGAAAGTTAGGGAAGTTATGTTCTAGTAAAATTACTCCTAACTCTTAACTCTTAACTCCTAACTTCCTACTCCCTATTTTTGCCGTTGAATATCCTCTTTAATCTCTCCTAAATCAGTAAAGGAGTCCGCAACATTAATCAAGCTATCGCTAGTCATCGAAGCTAGACTCACAACTTCGACTTGTACGCCTTTATAAGCAACCGCATTCACTGCATAAGCGAGGTCGCCATCACCACTGAGAAGAATAATAGTATCGCAATACCTAGCTAGTGTCAGCATATCTACGGCGATTTCAATATCGAGATTGGCTTTTTTCGAGCCATCGGGAAACTGGATTAATTCTTTTGTAACAACGCGGTAGCCATTACGACTCATCCATAGTAAAAAGCCTTGTTGTTTTTCGTTAGTGGAATCGCAAGCACTATAAAAATAAGCCCGAACTAATTGACGGTTTTTACACAAGTGGCGTAACAACCTAGAGTAGTCAATCTCAAAATTGAGTTGCATCGCAGCGTAAAACAAATTTGCGCCATCAATAAAAATGGCAACGCGATTACTTGAAATTTGCTCTTTTTGTTGTTGCGGTTCTTGCCTGTTATAGGACTCAGCTTTATCAAGCACCTGAAGTTGTGGCGGTTCGCCATTAGGCTCCAACTTGAGGGTTGGTTGATTTTTCATCTGAGGTTTTGGAAGTAGCTGCATCTATAATACGGCTCCTCAGCTAAGTATTTATCATATATTTAGGGGTTCTTTAGAGGCTAACTCGTAGAAATGTCGCCCTATAGGGCACAATCTAGATTTGATTTTATATTTTCTTCATTTTTGACAATATATCCTTGAGAAAACGCGATCGCACCCCAAAATACATAAATCTTGATTATTCGCAATATTTCAAAAGGAAGGGAGTAGGGAGGGAGAGGTGGAGGAGTAAATAATATTTCTTCTCGTGCTTCTTCGACTTCCTTCACTCCCTACTCCCTACTGCCTACTCCCTCTACACCCCCACAGCTTCCATTGCCAAATCTTGGAACATGGGAGTACTCAAATAGCGTTCGCCGAAGGAAGGTTGAATGACGACGATTAACTTTCCGGCATTTTCGGGCCGCTGGGCTACTTCTATTGCTGCATACAAGTTTGCACCCGAAGATATTCCTGATAGTAAACCTTCTTCGCGTGCCAAACGTCTTCCATAGTGCATCGAATCGTCATCGCTGACGCGAATTACTTCATCAATTAAATCAGTACGGAGAACTTCGGGGATAAAACCAGCACCAATACCTTGAATTTTATGCGCTCCAGCATTGCCACCTGAAAGGACGGGGCTGTTTTTCGGTTCGACTGCGATCGCACGAAAACTGGGTTTGCGTTGTTTAATAACTTCGGCAACACCAGTAATCGTTCCCCCCGTACCAACACCAGCAACCATAAAATCAACTTGCCCATCGGTATCAGTCCAAATTTCCTCGGCTGTAGTTTGACGGTGTACTAAGGGGTTTGCGGGGTTGCGAAACTGTTGCAACATGTATGCATTATTAGTACTAGCGACAATCTCCTCAGCGCGACGAATAGCCCCGCGCATTCCTTCGGTTCCCGGTGTTAACTCCAAGGATGCACCGTAAGCACGCAACATCGCACGACGTTCCATACTCATTGTCTCAGGCATCGTCAAAATCAACTTATAGCCTCGCGCAGCTGCCACCATCGCCAGGGCAATTCCTGTATTTCCCGATGTCGGTTCTACCAATAGAGTTTTTCCTGGCTGAATAAATCCCGCTGCTTCTGCTTCCTTCACCATACTTGCACCAATTCGGTCTTTCACCGAAGCAGCCGGGTTCATGCCTTCGAGTTTGAGGACAATCGTTGCAACGCATCCCTCGGCTTGAGGGATTTTGTTGAGTTGTACTAAAGGTGTGTGTCCAATTAATTCTGTGATGTCATGAGCAATCCGCATTTTATCAACTCCTTAAAATCTAAGTCCGCTACCAAAGATTTACTGAATAGTAAATGTGTATAATTTTTGCTATTCAAAATGTCCCTAATATTGATTATTGCCTGAAGTCGGGATTTTTTTGTTTAGTTTACGATTATTTGCCACTGTTTTTATTTTAGATAATAACTTTAATAATTTGTTAATGGCACGACTTGAATATGCCATTAATATATATTCCCTAAGCCGGATGATTATTTAAGTGCATTGTTTATGGTTCTGCCTATGGAAAGACATTCGGACGATGTAAATCGAAGATATAGGTTAAATATCGAGTGCAGAAATACCAGCACCCCAATTCGTAAATACTAGTACCCCATCTCAAAAATACTAGTACCCCCACCCCAATCAATTATTGAAGTACCGATCGATTATAAATTTGGGGCTGCGAGTACAACTTTAATATGTTTAATAATCTTAATCCGAAAGGGAAAAATGACCATTACAGCGGCAACTGCTATAAAAGCTATAGGATTTACGCAGAGATTCCCCTCTACCCCCTCCTGCAAAGGGGGGGGACTTCTTAACCCCTCGATGTTAGAAAAACGCGAATTATCTAGAATGAATTGACATCAAAGGTTTTAATTGTGTGAGTCCTGATACTTCTGAAAAATTATCAACAACTTAAAATTTGAATTATTCAGGTTGCATCAAACGTAAGCAAACAAATATGTACCAGAGGTAATAATAATTTCTACCAGTTATATCTGGCAGTTATATACTGTATAGCAAGGAGAAATAGCATGAAAGGCAAAGTTATAAATGTTCTAACTGTTTGTTTGGTTACTTTAGCCGTGCTTTCTCCAGAATTGGTTGTATTTGGGGTAATTTGGCAACGGCATCTAGAGTTAGAAAAGATACAAATAGCTAATAAATTTGATGAATCTGATAATTTAAATACTAGACAAAATACATCTATCAATTTAGAAGCAACTGACACAACTAGCTTTTTAGATTTGATTGAAGCAAAGCAAGAATTAGATGTTATGAGTTTTATTGAAGAATTATCTACTTTGCTCAATAAATACAATTTTTTTGTTATTTTACAACGTCTATTATTACTTATTCCTATTGGCATAGCGCTAAGTATTTTTATCTACGATCGATATCTTATTTATCGTGCCGCAATTTATAAACAACAAGTGGAGATGCTAGAAAAAATGTGGCATTACAATGTTGAAAAATAAATATGAATTCGGGAGTCAGGAGTCGGGAGTCAGGAGTCAGGAGTCAGGAGTTAGGAGTCAGGAATAAATTAATCAGGTAGGGTTTTATAGTGCCATCTGATTGTAGATAGCCGCAGAAGGCGAGAGTATTAAATTTAATATATCTGCCATTCGCACACAATTAATACTGAATTCTAACTCCTGACTCCTAAATTCCATCTCCTGACTCCTAAATTCTAGCTCCTAAACTTTTCTTTATTACCATTTCCTACAATGAACACAACATCAAACCAACTGAATCAAGAAGAATCACCAGAAAGACTCAATCAATACTTTAGCTTGATTGATAAACTAATTAATTGTCCTAACGGTCAAGAACCAGAAGTATTAGAAGCAGAACCCGAATTACTCGATGCTGGATTAATTCGGACAATGCTGCGAGTCGCTGGTATATTTGTTCACGAAAACAATCAAGAAGGAGCAGAATTTTTAATCCATACTGCCCGCGAATTATCGAAACAACTTGGTTTATATCCTGAGATTCCTTCATGAGTAATATGCTGTTGTCTGCAAAAGAAGCTGGCAAGTTAGCTAAGAATTTTTTGATGGAAGAATGGAATATTTCGGCAGACTATAAAGAATGGTTTACCGTTCTCGATTCGCGCTTGCTAGGTGAATATTGGTATATAGTTGAAGTTAGTCTTGAAGGATTACCAGATAAGTGGTTTATTCAAGTTTATGATACTGGGGAATGTGACCCAAATTACACTTTCTCTTCACCTATCAACGCTGCCGATGGATATAGTGGACTCAAAGAAATACCTCCCATTCTTGCAGAAATTTTAGTATCGGAACGTAATTTGCATTGATTTAGGGCAAATTTCCGAATTCAGCAATATTTCATAATTTTTAAATGCAAAGAAACCCGGTGTCCTTAAGATATCGGGTTTCTATAAGTTTGATTTTTAGAAATTATATCTTTGTAATATTTTTAAATTGTATGTGAATAAATAGACCATTGTAGATACGTTGCATACAACATCTATAAAGATTAATTTGAGAACTATATATAATTTAAATAATTTCTTAAGAAGAGGACTTCATATTGTTAAAATTGAACCTTTAAAATATTGATAAATATAACTTGTATGTCAGCTTTATATAATAAGTTTATGCTATATTAAATAATGTGATGAGCGCTACGGAAATCGGTTTTGTAATGATTACTGAAGACCTTCTCGCCAAAGAATTTGCGCGAATTATTCAACAGTATTATCCAGCAGTCGGCGAATTGTTAGACGGCTGCTATGTAAAAGTTATTTCCTCATATTGGGGACGACCTCCAAAACGCATTCGGTATATAGGAATTTATTGTTCAGATGAAATAATGCCTTATATACAAGCCAAAAGAGAGGTTCTTAGAGAGATAGCAAACAACATGGGATTGATGCAAGTTGTGTTTTTAAATGCGACGCGACTATTGCGCGACCCCAAATCAACGCTCAAAGATGCAAACCCCCGTTTGTGGTTAGAATTGCATTTGATTACAGCATAAAAACTCATGCGATCGCTTCCAGCGGCGCTAGCGCAAGAGTTAGGAGTTAAGAGTTAGGAGTTAGGAGTTGTAGAGACGCTTTATGCACGCGTCTGTTATTGAGTTAGGAGTTAAGAGTTTTAATAACAAGCTAATCTCTATCTAATTTATAACTAAGCTTAGAGAAGCGGTATTCTTTACGTCTTTAGCACCTAGAATCGCACCAAAAATCTTAGCTGTATTCTTCTTAACTCCTAACTCCTAACTCCTAACTTTATATAGTCCCTCATACTTGAAAGGGCTGATACATGAACAAATCTTTTCTAAATCCTGATGATTTGCCACCAGCTAAAGTTACGCAACTTGATAGAATGATTCAGTTCGAACTCGAACGTTCGATAGGTCGGTGCGTATACGAAGCTTGCGACCAAATTACCCAAGCATTGCTATCAAATTGTCAGTGGTATTTAACAACTGATAATACAACTTTAAGATTAACAGTTGATTGTCCCGATATTGTTAGTTACTGGCACATCGTTAGTAATATTCCGCAAATTGGTAAGCAACTTGAACGCTTTTGCAAAAATGCAAAAATCCGCGTTTATCCACCAAGCGGTAAGGGAATGCCGTTTGAAATTAGCGTCAACGAAATTTCTGCCTATCGGGATTGGTTGTAAAAAGTTAAATCAAGCGTTTTTTCCCTTCCCTATTTTTGTAGGGGAGGGAGATTTTTTTGCTGATTGATTAGGTTAAAATCAATATTTTCAACTTTTTTAAAGATACCGAGGTGCGAATAGGGGGCAAGACCTAGACTGTTGACTTTGTGGGTTTTAAGCCCATAATGGATCGTAGAAAATTTGTGTCGTAATTAACGTTCAGATCGGGGCACGGCAGTGCCGATGCCCCTACGGTAAAAAACACAAAAACTG
>QQTW01004238.1_pt1 | contig 10717 bp, 8 predicted proteins | sample 1904831 | NCBI WGS metagenome assembly QQTW01 (sample SAMN09435610, study PRJNA476489) | Subsurface metagenome, whole genome shotgun sequencing project.
GGGCCATGATGAGTACATTGGTTCGGGAGACGGTGACATTCAATCGGTCCGAGGGTTTCGTCCGAGCAAGCGTCGAGAGATCAGCTTACTCATTCATACTCGCTTAAGCCCTAGCGAGAACGACCCACACAACCGCCCAACCGTAAAACGATTCTCGTAGGTAGCGGTGCCGACGACATCTCAACGACCACCGAACCACTTTCTCTCCAGCGCAGAGGGAATCATCCAAGATGCCTGTATGTCTTATCTCCAGGAATCACTCACAGTGCCCTTCCTTGTCATCGCTCCTGTATAATAACGTTCGCACTCATTACTGACAATCTGGATCCCCCCCGATGCAGAGCCACAAATCCTTCCGTACGAAACAGAAGCTTGCAAGAGCACAGAAGCAAAATCGCCCCATTCCACAATGGATTCGGCTGCGAACGGGGAATACGATCAGGTTCGTCCAGCTTCAGAAGATCCAACTGCGGGTTGTGTCGATGACGGTGGGACACAATACTGATATGGCGATGGGTAATTAGATATAACGCGAAGCGAAGGCACTGGCGTAAGACCAGGATCGGTATCTAGACGTCTCGATCATCCAGTTCACCTCACCGCGCTTCTGCGCTCGTTTCGGCCCTCCTGTCTTCGTCCGATTGCTGCGATACAGAACGACATGTGCACCTGAGGCAACGTGACGGGATCATGGGGAATTTAAATGTCACGGCAGGTTGATAATCAGGAACGGCGCGGTTGTGGGCTATGGTCGAAGCGTGGTTGCTGGGGTCTTCACATACATTACTGTATTTCGAAGTTCTAGACGAATCGATATCCGGCTTGACCGAGCGGTGCTGTTGTTGCATTCGTTGATTGTGAAACAGGCACTGGTCAATATTGAAAGTGGTAACACGGCAAACGCAAATTGAGCATGGACGACGCTCAACCTTTGTGTGCGTGTGGACTGTTATACCATCCGCCATGGCAATGCAGAAATCCCATGCTTGAATGCTTTTCGCAAGATTCCTGGATAGATGCGCTCTACGATGTCGGTGCTACCGTCAAGAACTGGCTGCCGCATAGATGGAGGTAAATCGATCTTGATCCGTGAAGCTTACGGCCAGGCCACCGTTGTCGAACATATCCATGATGGTCTCAAAGATAACCTCTGCTACGTAGGAGGTGAGCAAAGTGCGAGCAGTAGCGGATGCGCTATCTGATACCCGTTATATCCTCTTCCCCGTTTCATTCTACGCATCGAGCACAACCATCGCCAGTGAGATGGACACGAATGACATCAGCTGACGCCTGGATGTTTTCATCAATTACATTGTGCAACTGTGTGGTGCGTTAATAAGAACTGGGAGAGATCAATGTGACAAGAGGGGTGAAAGACGTAATCAACATCAGCAATACGACGGTAAGTTTTGGTGGAGGTCTGATTTCGTGTTCTGCAAAGAAGAAAGAAAATGAAAGCTCAGGAGAAGCACCGTTGGGTATGCTAATCAGGTCCATGCCCAGGCTTTCGTCAACAAATACACATCGAGAACCCAGCAGAACGCAATGCTCGGCCACTTTGACTGATGAGCTTACCGTTGCGGGAAGGGTCTATGAAGCATCAGTCGGGGCAAGACTTGGGCTCAGGAAATATGATGAGAGTTGCGTAGATCAATCCATTCACGCTTATTCCGGGTCAAGTATCATGCCTACAACTATCAGTATTCCGACCTATTCTCCCGCACAGAACGGCCAATGCAATTGCCAGCCACTGGAACAGCTGACCTAGCTTGGTAAGTTAGGGGTACCCGGAAGTGAAATGATCCTTCAAGTTCTGGGCGCAGGATTAGCTCGTGGGTTCAACAACCGCATCCGAACCTTTTGGCATTCTTTTCTGCCTTGATCTGGTGCTCCATATCCTTTGAACGGCATATCAGACTCAGACACATATTGCGGAAACGTAAGGGAAGGGTTGGGAGTGAACAGGGGCTTGGTCGTCAGTCATACCAACACTCATTGATTGATCTCCTTAATTCAAGCTAGCTACGCTATCTGAAAGGTGCTTTCCTTTGGAGTGGACGTGAGATAACTCACTGACCACCGAGCTCGACGTTGTCTCGATGAAAGCCATTTGGGTACCTAGACAGCGCAGTGTGAAAAGCTCGCCAGAGTAAAGCTCGTTCATCGGAAATTGTAGTGCAGGGATTCCTCAACCCAACCAGAACCACCGCGGAAGGGAGACGAAAGAAGGATCAACGCCATACATGACCGAATTGCATTTCCCACATGCGCACCGAAGACTTATGATGAAGCAGCAAGAATAATGCCGGGAGCACCGTGGAGAATTTAGCGGCTGTAAGGATGTTAGCCATAACAAAGACGTTGTTTGGAAATGAATTTTCTTACTCCTCAGCCCACTCGTTCTCGCGACGGATTTGGTCCTCCTCTTCGGGTGTGAAGTCATTTGTAATGTTGAAGGTCTTTCGGATCTCCTCTGGCGACTTGCCCTTGATCATGTTGGCAACCGTTTTGCATCCGACGTCAAGCAGAGCCTTGATATCCAAGTAGTTGGCAGCCTGGTAATGAGGTTGTGTTAGGGCCAAGCTCTGATCAGCGGACGTCAACGTAGCGAAAGGCTTACAAGGATGATCTCAAATAACATTTCCTGGTCAACCTGCATGAACTTTTGGTCCCATTCCTCGATATCTGTGGTCTTCTTGCGTGAATCGGAGTCGTCATCGGTCGACGTTTGGGGGTCAGAGCGGTGATGTTGGCACCATTCAATGACTTTCTTTAGGACGGTGGCGTTGACCTATAAAGGGCATTAGATCTTTATTTTCTAAAGGGTCAGATCGATGATTTGGTGCATACGTTAGGAATCGGGATAGCTTCAGCGGTTGCCGCATCTCCAACATCGTCCATCATGTTCTTGATCAGAATCGACCGCTCCGCAACCTCACGCTCTGTAGAACAATGTTAGTCAAAGAGGCAGCTGACGGCTCCAAAGCAGGAGAGCTTCTTCATACCAACTGGGATTTCCTCATTATCAGAGCTCTGTAGGACAATCATGTTGTTGGTAGCCATCGTTGTTCGCTAAGTGAAGTGAGCTAAGGTTTGGAGTAGGTTGTAGATTTGTTTGCTGCGAAGCTGTCGAGAGGAGTGCGAGTTGATTAGGAAGAAGAAGGATTTGCGACTGTAGTGAAAGTATTTGTACTGGGTAGGCTTCGCGCTGTGAATGAGTGCTCAGTTAACACTGACACCATAAGGCAACAGCCTACACTGGATGCGGAGGCTTTAGCGAAGGTCGGCTATTTCCGTAACTTAACTTACCTGGTGAAGTCTTGCAGACTTCGCCGTTTTGAGTGCACTGCAGCTCTCCGCTTGGGAGGACACTTGACTCCAAACAGCGGGATTTCACTTGCATCGTGAAGTATTGATACAGCATCTGCGCCCATGATGATACAGAGTTCCCTAGAAACTTGTTATTTGGTAGAGCATCAGATCGCTTTAGCTTGACACTGGGACCAGCCGGCTTACCTAAGCCATGACTGTAGTAAGGTAAGGTACCTAATTTCCCTGCCAGGGAACGTCATCGCCAGGTTGTGATCCTCACGTCAAGCTTGCTTTCATTCATAAAACACCACACAAGACATTGCCTTCCTGCAATGAGTGTCAGGATAATAATGCTCTTGCAACCCTCACTAATACTAATGCGCCACCCCTGATAATGTGGAGAAGAACGTATTTGCTTCTGATTCTGGTGCGGTTGTATTTTGCTTTTGCGCCCAGCTACATTCATCCAGATGAGAACTTTCAAGGTCCGGAAGTCATAGCTGGTACGTCCATGTCGCATTCTGAGCATGGTCTCATTAACACCACGTTTGGTTCACTTGCTCCGCGGCATGGGAACATGCGAGCAAGCAGCGGGGACCATGGGGCGCATTTCGCGCTATCTTCAAGCATCTTGATCAAGCTGACAGAGCATTAATCCAGGCCAGATCTTCTCCTACCCAGTCAAGCTCACCTGGGAATTCACGTCTGCAAACCCCATACGAAGTGTTTTCCCACTATGGCCCGTATACGGATTGCCGATGCTGCTTCTGCGATGGGTATGGACGGAGGACGGACAAGACAAAGTTGCGCCTGCGGTCACATTCTATACGTTGCGAGGCTTGATGTTTATGTTGAGCTTCGTGCTAGAAGACTGGGCCATACATGAGCTGGTTCAGTCACCCCGGCGTCGACGAGAGGCTGTGGTACTGGTTGCCTCGTCATATGTCACCTGGACATATCAGACACATACGTTCTCTAACTCGGTGGAAACATTGCTTGTGGCTTGGAGCTTGGTTTTGATACAGCGGATTCTGGAAAATAAGGTACCACATATTATGTCAATTCTTGCATCGTTCGGTGGTTGACCTTTGAGCAGCAGCGGTCGTCAATCTTCTCTTCCGGTCTTCTAGCCTTCCTGGTTGTTTTTGGGATTTTCAACCGTATCACCTTTCCAGCTTTCCTTCTCATACCCGGCTTACGCCTTCTACCTCATTTCCGCCGCAAGTAAGTACTATTCTCTACATCAAGGGGTAGGGGGATCACTAACAACAAGCCCAGACCGTTCTCTCTGCTAACATTCCTTCTCTCCGGCATCACAATAACCGTTCTCGCCATCTCCACCGACACAGCCTTCTACACCAGCACTCCCTTGACCCTTCACACTCTCATCCACAACCCGATAATAACACCCCTCAATAACCTCCTCTACAACGCGCAAGCCTCTAACCTCGCCCAACATGGCCTCCACCCATACTACCAACACATCCTCATCAACCTACCCCTCCTCCTCGGCCCCACAATCCCCCTTCTCCTCACCACTCCCCTCCCAACCCTCCACCTCCTCTCCGCCTGCTCCGGCACCCTCCTCCTTTCCCTAATCCGCCACCAAGAACCACGCTTCCTCACCCCCGCGATCCCCCTCCTCCTGTCCTCAGTCCGTCTTCCCACCTCCACGAAACTCCTTCGCATCTGGCTAGCCTCCTGGCTCGTCTTCAACGCCATCCTGGGGATCCTGATGGGCACATACCACCAAGGCGGCGTCATCCCAACGCAATTGTGGCTCGGCACCCAGGACAATGTCAGGACGGTGTTTTGGTGGAGGACGTATAGTCCGCCGATTTGGATGTTGGATGGAAACGGCGTTGTTGTGGAGACCGTGGATCTTATGGGTTTGAAGGCTGAGGAGATGATGGTTCAAGTGAGGAATGCTGCGGTTTGCGATGCCATCCTGAGCCAACGCGGAACCGGGATCGGGAATGGGGATGGAAATGGCACGGCAATTGAAGAAACGACGTATCTCGTCGCGCCGCATTCGAGTACTTTCCTGGATCGCTACACTGTAAAGGCAGAGGAAGGCATGGACGTAAAGGTGGATGTAGATCTACATCTTGAGCAGGTCTGGTCATACGCACAGCATATCAACCTGGATGATCTCGATTTTGCGGACGAGGGCGTGTGGCTGACGTTGAAGAGGGCTGTCGGACGGAGGGGATTGGGGGTGTGGAAGGTTACTAGGCGGTGTTCGTAGGGAAAAGTAATTTGGGATTGGGTTGGATTATTGGTGGGTGGATTGGGAATGGACGGGGTTCCTGTATAATATCTTGGGAGGTGTGGGGGTCGTGGAGACTCACTTCTATCAGTATCATCAAGCTCTCGTTGATAGGCAATGTGGCAGTATTGAAAGGCATGCTCTGACCAGCCAGTACTGCCTACCAAACGTCTTTTGCCAGTTCAAGACAACATAGAAGCCACTTAACGGTACCTGTTCATTGAAAGAAGAAACCGAGACTCATTAGACGTCACGCATCACGCACGCTAGTCCAGCGTGACGCATCGCAATGGGAACATGCGGATTAGATACACGTATGCCAAGCTCAGATCGTTCAAGCGAATTCGTTCCGAAACGACATTCTGATAGACGCCCCGTGACTGACATGTCCAAGAGATGGCCGATGAGCCGAGTGGTGGAGGTATCGAACAGCGTTGCCGGCGCTATGCGTCATCGTCCTCATCCGGCTGCTCGAAGAGGAAGTTGGCTGCGAGTTCTTCGTTCTTGTCACAGGCAAAGTACGCTTGAATGACCGTATCCCGCTGGAAACCTAAGCGGCAGAGCTGCGAGGGACGAGTTAGTCTGTTATGGGACAGAAATTATCAGATATGGGTTTCTTTACTCTCTCGATCGCTTCCCTCTCTTCTTCGGTGACACTGATAGCTTGAGCGCCCGGCGGCATCGGCGCGTCTTCGTCCACATCCTCGCTCAGCAGCTGAAGGAACTGGTCCGGGTTTTGACCGATCAACTGTGCGAGCTGCGGGTTGCCGGCACCAACTTGTTGCAAAATCGGTTCGAGCATCTGAGGTTGGTTCTGAACAACCTGTCGAAGTTGTTGGAATTGAGGGTTATTTCGGAGGAAATCGAGATTGCCCAGACCACCGGCCGCGGCTTCCCCACCAGCGCCAGCTCCTGCACCTGCCCCGGCTCCAGCAGCCAAGGCTGCAAGTCCAGCACCTGCACCGGCTCCTGACCTTGCCGCTCGACCGCCGGTTCCACCTCGACCTGCTTGTGCCGCTGCTTCGAAGAGATTGATCGGTTGGTCGCCGGAGTCGCCAGATGGAGGGGCGCTAGTAGTGGTCGTAGCTGCAGGTGCAGGAGCGGCGCCAGTAGTACCAGGGGCTGATGCTGCTTGAGATCCTTGACGCTGTTCTTGTTGGACATTTTCCGGGATACCCTGTCCAATATCAGAGGAGATTTCAAATGAGGAACAGTGACCCGCCTACATTTAAAAGGTACTCTACAGCACGGTCAGGATTGAAGAAGGCAGCTCTCATTGCTCGATCAATGTCAGCTCTCGGAAACCCCATACTCTCCATGTTTGCGACTGCTGCCTCCCTTTGTGCTCCGAGTGTTAGCGCCGATGGATCGTTGAAGTTTCCACCTTCGCTCGTTGCTGCGGCTGTCGTTGCTGGAGCGGGTGATGGGGTAGCTGGTGCATTCCCCGAAGCAGCACTCAAGGCAGGCGCGGCTGCAGGTGCTGGAGCAGGAGCGGAGGGCGTCTGCGCGACACTTGAAGCAGGTGTGGAAGGGGGCTTGGAGGATGCAGAAGCACTCGTATTTGCTGGTGCGGCTTTGGGCTATCGAGAACTTAGCTTCAATAGCCATTTGGCTGACCGGGGCTGAACGCTCAAGTACCTTTGACACCATACAGACAATGAACCCTTTCTCTTCGATGTGGTATGACTCAACAGTGTTCGCATCCTGTAAGATCTTGCCTGAAAGGCAGCTTGGATTAGCCCTCTTATGTCACTATGTAGTTTTCCCGGTGGTTCGGTCAAGATGTGATGCCAGCACACTGCTGCAATCCTCCACACAGACATACCAGAGTAGATGAGCTTTTGTTGAGTTGCCTCCCATCCTTTCTCCTTGGCAATCTTCTCTTTTACCTCACCAATCTAGACTCAGGATAGCATCAGTTCATATTGCAGGAGTGAATTTATCATTCGCAGATGTCTCTATTCCTCGGAAATTGACAGTCAGTGGAATATCGTACCGTCTCGGAGGGTTCGGCTTCTATAACAAACTTCTGCTGTTTGAGATCCTGACGACATCATCAACATTAAATAGATCTCTCGTTCAGACATACTCAAAGGCAGTACCTTGAAGGTGAGCTTCATCTTGCCCCACTACACCGCCGTGATCACTTTGCACCACAAATCTGTCCCTTGCTTGGAGTCAAGCTCTAATTCGGACGTTGTGCAGGATGAGTCCGTGGATTTTTATGCAGTTTTCAGCATGTGGCAAAGTGAGTAATGCTTGAGAGGATGTACAGACATGTCAGTGTAGAGAGTAGATATGCCCTTCAAGGTAGCACTTTAGGCACGGTAGCTAGGTACGTCTGCTCGCCTCTTTACTAAACCGTATTAGGCTCGCTCTCCTCAGGAGGCTCCTGTGCCCCGCCGTAATACTCACAGGGGAGCCACGTGATTTCACCTACATCATCTTCCTTGTTACTCATCACGTTCGGGGACATGGTGTCTGTAACTACGAAAAACGACAAGGGATGACTGAGGTGGCCCTTCATTCCGGATAAGTCAGCTCTGAAGGGCCGGCCTGGGGACTGGTGGCGTTCCCTCCTTCAGCATGATGCTGTGCTCTCCGGAGCTGAAGCATGATCGCGCGTTGAAGGAGATTGAGCAAACCAAAGTCAGCCCGTCAGCCCGCGGCTTGCTTACGCGTGGTGCGGCATGGCGTCACTGCGGAATCCTTCGCTATGTGTAAGGTAATGTACGCTTCTGTACTGTACGAATGCTTACATGCATCAAGCACAGCGACCGAATGACTGGTAATAGGTCAAAAGGTCTGGGGATCTCCTAGGGGTGATTTAACCCTAGGGGATTTTTGACGATCATGAGGTTCCTGTGGCTGATGATGTTCAACCCAGGTTGATCAAGATTATCACAACGATCTGATCAAATATCGAGGCCTTTTTGGCGTAGAGCATCCCAGGTTTGTATCACTCAGTCTTCCCGACTGATGCTGCTGAAATGCAACTTTGAAGCAAGATGGAGTCTGACTGCAGCTCTTACTTTCTCTTTTGCTTTCGCTTCTTTCGCTTCTCTGTTTGACCTCGACGCCATCTATCGCGTCGTGCAGGATCTTCCCTGCAATCTTTTACGGCCCAGCCCAATTCACGCGTTCAGTGAAAGAAATAGCCCATGAGTGGACTTTGGGATCTCGATTATTTCTTTTCCATGTGCGCTAGTTGTGATGGACATGTCACGAAGCCTCGAGTCTTGTGTTTTCTAATGCTCATCCAAGCGTTGAATGTCATGTTTTTGACACAACAATTGAGTTGTATTCTTTCCTACTGGCCGTTGACAAACCTTCAAAGAGAGCTTATCCCCGCGATGAGGCTGGAAATAGTATAGGTTAGACGACAGATCTCCCACTACTTCAAGATGACTTGCATCTAATTTGTCAATTGGTTGCTACGCCCATAGCGTATCGATACGCATCCCGGCGCAGTACCTACGAAGCGAACCGTTCATGCGCGTCCAGACTTGATCTTCGACGCGTCGATCACCTTTACTTTCTGTTATATCAGACAATCTTTTGCTGTTGCACGACAGTCTCTGGAAGATGGCCATTGTCAGTAAACGCTACCCAATTATCTCGTACTTTCTCAATTGCCTTCTGGATATCTCAAGAGCACCATTGGTTCATGACCGACATTCTTATACCCCACTCATTGGGTGATTCGCACCGAACCATCGGTGCCTTGGTGGCCTAGTCCAAGGTCTTCCTGATCCCAATCGAGCAGTTCACCTCTTCACTGCGAATGATTCACAGATAAAGTTGTCCCAACAGCAGCAGCACCACCTGGTCACTCCACTTGAAAGGTCATTGTATACCCCGCATAAGCTCCCGCTATCACGGACCGCTTGTTTGCGTGGCAGACGCCCTCGATAGGAGCCGTGTCAGCTTAGGGTTGCCGGACTATCTACTGAGGGCAACCATAGTCAAGATGCGCTGGAAGCTCTCCCTCCAAACTCTCGGTGCTATGGCATTTCTGCTTACCCTCACAACCTCAGCATTTGTCACACTATTCGCAGTCACTCTTGCCATTGCCCTTGACCCAATTTGCATTGCTGCACTGGTAGCCACGCTCCTTCAGATTCTTTCCCTCGGCACGCTAGGATTCTTCACGCTTCAGAGGCCAAAGCCACAGGAGGATGGGTACAAGAGGAGGCTGAGGCGACGCTCGTTCCTCTATATCTTCGGCGTGCTCCCTGCCGTTCTAACGGCTGCCGTGGTTGCTGCAACTTTGAGCTGGATGAAGATGCGTTTTGACGATATACCGCGACTACCACCGGGAATACGGACGTGGGAACTCCTCATCTCTGCTTTCGTCCTCTGGGGTTGCTCTATAAGTGCTCAGACGGTCTTCTTCTCAATGGCACTTCTGCAGACCAGACTTGTTCCGGAAACAAACCACGTCTCTCCAATAATGGAGAATCTAGAACCGGTCACCCCACTACAGGAGCCTAGCAGGCCGGTCACGACCGAAGCGATGGAGTCAGAGTCATTACGGACTTCGCGCGGATCTGTGACTAATTCCGAAGCCATTAGTTCTATAAGGTCTTCGTTGTCTGTGATTGTACGACCCATGACATCACGTACCAAACTCCTACCCCGTCACAGCTCTGGTCCGCGCGACTCGAAAAGTTCGTCTTTTGAAAGCTCAAGACGGGATTATACGGCACAAAAAACAAGCTTCGACAGCTGGGATACTTCTACAGTCACACCTCAAATCCGTGAAGCAGTTTTGCAATCATCGCCGCCATCGGCAGGATCAGGTCTCGAACCTATCCCCGGGAGTCGTCCGGAGTCTCCAGCCAACGCACTTGACGGACCCTTTCTTCCACAATCCCCCGTGCATCTCACGCCCAACTTCACGCGGCCACTTACTCGCCAAAGATCCTTCTCGAACGAGGATCATATTCATCCCCTCTTCCGTACAAGTAGTCCTACTCCACCGCCGACGCCTACGCCAGGAACTGTGGTTACTGCAGCACCAATGGCAGGTCACTTCATCAATGGCCGAACACTGAGTCGAATGCGATCAGGGAGCCTTCCTTCTAGCCCGAGCCCGTTAGTCCATTCGGAAAGCTTCGATACATGGAGCATGAC
>QQTW01004239.1_pt1 | contig 10716 bp, 16 predicted proteins | sample 1904831 | NCBI WGS metagenome assembly QQTW01 (sample SAMN09435610, study PRJNA476489) | Subsurface metagenome, whole genome shotgun sequencing project.
ATGTCCGCTTCCTGTTTCGAAATGGTTCCGATGCCGACGCATCCTTGACCGCGTTCCCGCTTTTTGGGCGGGCGGAGTCATTCATGTCCTGGCCAGAGTTCGTTGCAGAAATGGAGCGCCGGGCCATAACCTCAACTGAGCAGTGGTGCAGTATTTGTGCGAGCGACGTAACTTTCTGCGCAGCATTTGAGCGAGGAGTGGACGCTACGGAGTCATCCGAGGGTCGCTTGCCAAAGTCTGCCATTGCTGCCATCGCGGTTCTATGTGTTGCCGTCGTTGTTGCGTCCGCCTTGGCCGCTTTCTTCTTCTTCACAATGCGGAGGAAGTTGTCAAAGCAGAGGCATGAAATGGGTCACCATGCCGTCGGTAGCCATCCGGTGGAGAAGCACGGTAGCGTCAGTACTGATGCATCATGAATAGTATCATAGTATACGAGTCGGCCATCTATGTTGGCACCTGGGTACGGTCAAGAACCCAGCTCAGCGACCTAGCAGTGTCCTATGCTTCCAAGTTTGATGTAGCCGCAATCCTGAAATGTTGTTGTAACGTAGCACGACTTATTGACCGTGTCGACCATTATGTATGAAGTGTTGAAGAATTTAATAATAATGTTGAAGACGACAGGGGCGAGAAGAAGTGCCGGGCTTGGCAATTCTTGGCGCTGCGGCCCTGCGTCAATGGCTGGTAGGGAATTTCGTACCGTCCCACACTCCAGGGCTTCAACCGTCCAACGTGCGCCTCAACCTTGGAGGTTTGGTCTGTGTCTACGGCTCGTTGCCCGTCCACCGGCTTGCGGTCTACGCAACAGACTCACAATGTTGCTCCAATGTTTCTTGTTACTCGTGGCCCTCGTAAATCTCGCGATCGCTGATGTCAAGTTCCTGAGTCCCGCGGCAGGCGAAACGCTCCAGGGGGGTTCAACAATCACGGTGGAATGGGAGGATTCAGGAGATGCGCCAGAACTCTCGCAGCTTACATCATACCAATTATTTCTGTGTGCCGGTGGAAACGAGGAAGGGACTTTTGTAAGTGCTGCTGGATCCTCTCATGCTTCTGGCGAACTAACAGGCTGACTTTCAAGATGCAACTTTCGCCTCTGACCTCTCAGGGCTCCTTCGCCAACGGCAACTCCGCCACCGGCACGATCCCAGTCGGCATTGGCGCCAGCACACCGAAAAATGCATAGTCAGTCTTCCCCAGGAAGGACGGAAAGTCAGTCCGCATAAGTTGTGTCCTGAGCTTATGTGTGCTAGTTTCATTTCCATCACATCTGTCGCTGCTGAAGGCGGCACCGTCACAAACTATTCGCCCCGGTTCTCTCTATCAAAGATGACCGGAATCTTTCAGCCAGCTATCATCAAAGCTTTGGAAGGGATCGAGGGCACGGACGGTCCGGAGACGGTCAACAATGTTGCCAACACTGCGGGAGATATTCCTGGAGACGCTGCCATGGCGGATATTCCCTACGCGCAGCAGGAAGGGTTGACTAAATACGCCCCTATGCAGCCGATTCCACCAACGAAGATCACGCGCGAAAAGCATACTCCCCTGAATTCACCGAGTTCGGTCAGGATGGCGAAGGATTTCTTGCCGAGAGCAGTCATTGTCACTACAGTGACTGCATCTCAAACACGGAAGTTTGCTAGCATGGAAAACACGGTAAGCGAAGCCTTGTCACTTCGTTTCATTAACGGCGTCTCTAATGTTTCCGACATCAGGCTGCTGCTGCTGCGCATCCAACAGACGATATGGCCAAGTTTCTAGCCCGATGGAAGGATTAATAAGTTCATGCTGGATGCTCTTTTCCCTCGGGAAATCCTTGAATGGTAGGAGTCAGAGGAGATGCGGGAAACATCATCTTCCTATTTAGAAGATCAAAGGCTAAGGTAGAGCGCATGGAGTGATGGAGTTGAGTGTCTTGACTGGTTGTATATAACCCATAGAGAATGGACAGGCGTCTATTGTGAATAGCGACACCGATTAATTCAATAGAGCAATATCGGAAAGGTGTTTGTTCGACTCTTGAGCAGCAATGCTTTGTCTAGATAATGAGTGTTGTAAGCGCAGTTTATTATAAGGCTGTCGACTGCACTGAACTCGTGTACTTCTCCTGCTTATCCTGCTTATCATCAACAACTTTGGAAGACACCCGTGGACCTCACACGTTGCTCAACTGACTTCCACACAACCCTCGCAGTCTCTCGCAGGAAGTTGTTATCATTAACGACAATGGCACCAGTCCATACAATGCCTACAGGCAAGTACCCGGCGAAACAACATGTCAAGAAAGTTGTGGCAGAAATGAAGAGCCAAGTATCAAATCTTACTGGAGTGCTGTACCTGGAAGGCCAGAAGAGCAAACTCCTAGAGGTATTACCTCAAGTCGAGGCTGAAGATGAATGATATCGCTCAGCTTCTCTGCGTTTACAGGATAGTGATGAGCCAGTGCCGTTCAGGTACGATAGTTGTCGCTCCATTCTTTCCTTGCTTCCTTCGACGAACAAGCTAGAAGAAAGGATTTCAGCCTTTTGCTGGCTTCTGGGCATGTGGATTTCCACTCTGAAGCTGATTCTCATCATGATATAGGCAGCGGCGCTATTTCTACTATGTCACAGGTTGCGAGCTGCCCGATTGTTATTTCACATACGACATCGAAGCCGACAAGTCAAGTCTCTTCATACCACCTGTAGACGATGCCGATGTGATGTGGAGCGGTATGCCCATAACTCCCAAACAGGCTCAGAAGAAGTGAGTCTTGACTGATTCGTGCCTAATGTTGTCTTGCCTCAAGCAAGCAAGTCAGGCCTTGGTTTCCTCGGAGCTTTGCTTCAACTCCAGTGTTTTGGTATGAGCTCGTCACTCTCTCTTTTCATATTTTCAGCCTTTCAATAATCGAGACTGCACACGCAATTGCTCTTTTCAGCCTTCCTCGTCGGAGCTCACTTCGCTGCGCAGTATGGCAAATATGCACATACATAGAAAGTCCCCATCGGCGCTGATGAATGGTACAGATACGATGTTGACACCGTTTCATTTTCAACCGCTGTCAACGCGCATCTGGCATCCTCCTCGCTGTCAAAGACGAAGGTTTATGCTTTACCTGGCCAGGTCTCCGATCATGTCAGCTTTCTTCCTTTCGATGACACTGATTTCTCCCTTCTTCGTTCCGCCATGGACGCTGCACGAATCGTCAAAACCGCCTATGAGGTTGCCATCCTTCGCCATGCCAGTGCTGTCACTGCGGAAGCTCACCTTGCCGTCTTTCGCTCTGCTCGGCTTTCTGTTTCCGAGCTCGACCTGGAGGCTGTTTTCGTCCAGCGCTCCATCGCGGGGGGCTGCCGCTCGCAGGCGTATCCGCCGATCGTTGCTTCCGGTACGGCCGCGGCTACCCTTCATTATGTGAAGAATGATGCGCCTCTGGAAGGCAAACTCAATCTGCTTCTTGATGCAGGAGCGGAATACTGCTGCTACGGTGCGGATGTGACACGCACTTTTCCTCTGGGTGGCCGCAAATTCTCTCCAGAAAGCCGTGCAATCTACGACATAGTGCTGCGAATGCAGAAGACATGCCTAGGTATGCTGAGAGAAGACGTGTCGTGGGAGGACGTCCATGTCGCCGCGCACAAAGCTGCTATCGCCGGACTCGTGGCGCTGGGCATACTGCGCGGCGGTGAGGACGAAATCTTCGAAGCACGGACAAGTGTAGCTTTCTTTCCGCATGGCTTAGGTCACTATCTGGGGATGGAGACGCACGACGTGGGCGGTAACCCCAACTATAAGGATCCGGACCCGATGTTCCGATACCTGAGGCTACGTGGACGCGTCCCAGCGGGTGGCGTCGTCACCGTGGAGCCCGGAGTATATTTTTGCAGATTCATCGTGGAACCGTACCTCGATGATCCGAAACATTCCAAGTTCATCAGTGAGGAGACGCTGAGCAAATATTGGGAAGTTGGTGGGGTTCGCATTGAAGGTCAGTTATAAGTCGCTATCCTTTGAATGAACTAAACCGTGCTCTTCTCGAACAATCATTAGTGATGAGATTACTAACGGCTGAGGGACCGGCAGATGATGTGCTCATCACCGAAGACGGATATGAGAACCTCACGACAGTCCCCAAGGAGGCAGAGGAAATTGAAAAGCTCGTCAGCCATGTCTAGGTCTGAAATCGGTGCCAGAATTCATTCTCAGGCGTAGATAGCAGTAGGAACAAAACGGCTGAGGGCGACCTGTGCCGCCGAAGAGAAGCCAGCCATTTGCACTGCCAATCTATGATGACTGCATGATGAATATCTCTTCGCCAAAGCGGAGCTCAGTCTGATGTTTTGCCATTGCCGATGATCCTAGAACCCCCAACATGTTTTTTGAACGCGAGAGAGCAATGGCACGGCTTTGCAAGGATATCTGGGCCTGTCTAGCAATGTACATACAAATAGAAAATATGGATTGATCGACGATATAGATGCCGAGAGTACGAATTTGTGAGATGTTTTAGTCCGCGCCTACCTAGATACACCATCAAATGACCGATCAACCTTGACTCACCCTCGCTCTTTTCTTTGCACTCTTCTCTCCTAGCCCGCTAGGACCAGGCTCATGCCTCTCGCTCTTCCGTTCTCTCTGGTCCAACACCAGGCTGAGCACGTCAAAGCCAAACTGCGGGAATTCAAGGCACATGGCGCGGAACTCGTCCTCGGCCTCATGCCGCAGGACATGGCTCCGGGTAGCCCAGAATACCGCGACCGGCCTCCTGATGGTAATGTCCTCCTTGCTCGTTTCCTTGTAGACGAAGCGTGCGTAGGCAATCTCTCCGCGCGCAGTCGACGTCGTCCGGTGGATCTTGGCCTGCGCGAGGGACTTGAGCTCGGGGAGCCCGAACTTGCTCGCCAATGTATAGATGCGCGCGTGCTTGAGGAGGCCGACGCCTTCATTGTCGGGCGACGGTATAGACGGATCATGTTCCATTGCTTCTCTAGCGTCGTCCGCCCGTCGCGGGAAGTACTCGCCGTTGTAAAGATATTCGAGCATGGAGCCCATCGCTTCGAGGTCTTCGTCCAGCAGCTCTATGCGTCGGGGCTATACAACCCGCTTGACGGTCAATGATGTCCTGGTTCGATTGAAGACTGGTCGTAACTTACGCTTGCGCTGTCGGCAAACTGCGCGCAGGCTTCAGAAAAGTATGGCGACCGCACGAGTAGCCCTTGATGCGCTGATAAAGAGGTCTGCGCTTCGCCGCGCCCAACCACCAATTCTACAATTGGCGACTTGAGGTAGCTGCGGCCGTGTAAGCTTCAACCTTGCGACAGTCCATTTGTGTATGCGCTTCGTTGCACCTCGCGCTTGCGAATCGGAAAGACATACTCTAGGAAGGTAGTCCTCTTCGGCGTGTCGGCCTCAATTGCAGGCAGCTCGCCAAAAGCAGCCGTGGTCTCCGCAGCGTTGTCATTCTCTGCGCCGTCCATTTCGACATCGCCCGTCCCATTGTCGCCAGCCTGCGTTGAAGAGACCTGGACTTCTGGTTCCATCGTGGTTGGTGCGCCGAATCAGGACTCGGCCGAGTTGGTGATGCAGTATGTATCGCGAGCCGCGGGGTTGCACAGAAGATGCTGGCGGAACGGGAAATCCAGTACTTCAGAGTCAGCGAAAAGCTTTGAACAGAAGAGGATATTTGGTAATGATAGTTTTGAAGTGAGTTAGCGGTGGAATGAGAGAGACTGAGAGATGGGTTTCGTTCTTGAGCTTCAAGTATTTGGGGGCTGGGGCCATCCAGCCATTCACCCATTGTAATGCACGAAGTTCGAACGCCTTGGGATGCGCCATGTTTCCGCCCGTGTCTGTACCTGCAGTAGCTCTGTCTCGGCAACCACTATATGCAGGTTGCGGAATTTCATGCCTTGATGAATCACAGGCCACCTCGAGCGAGAATTCTGCGGATAAGGATGTTCAAATGGAAGCCGAACGTTCGCAGTGATTAGTATACTCCCATAATGGGGTACGGTGACATGTGAAAGCTAGGTCGTAGAAGCCCGCCGCCATTAATGCGTGTGGTGAACAAGGACCGGCCGTCGCAGCTTTCGTATCGTCATCTGGTCAAAAAGAGTGAGTGAGAATCGACCAGTCTGCCATGTCCCAAGGCGGCCCGTTGTGGTGAATTTGGACGGTGTCCCTCTCCCAGATATCGTGGATGGAGAAGCTCGGAAATGGCACGTAATATATCCGGTAGCGGATCAAGTGGTGAGAGTCAACGACGATGTCCTCGGTAAAGGGGATCTAATCTTTGGATATTGGCAATATGTACAGGAACTGATAAACAGGGAATGGCACCATCTCTCAGAGACTGAAAATGATCGGACGCAAAATCTAGACCGATTCTGTGAAGAACCAGACTCCGGCACCGCATGCCGGTTGCCATCGAAGAGTACCTTGCGCCGGTCACAAGATGATAAGCGCCCGCTGAAAGCACGAAGACTACTTTTACACATCTTCAAAAGCAGAGATACAGGTACGCGCCAAAGACCGTTAAGCCGAGACCAAGCCCGTACATCCAGGTGGTATTGATGTTTTCCTGTCTTTTCGAGAGGACTTTGTGGTTGAGAGGCAAATTCACTTCCTCATAAACGCTGCGCTTCAGTTTCCTGCTGCCTGTAGGCGCAGCCGTAGCTGTCGTCATAGGGTTGAGCGTGGATGTGGGGAGCATCTCTGGTGGTCTGTAGGCCAGGTACATCGGATTCATAGGAGATCCATCAAAGCTGAACAGGTTCAGGCGGAGGATATTGTGGTAGGGATCGATGAAGACTTCGTAACGCTGGTGCATTGTCAGTCGAACTCGCTTCGCTTTCGCTCCACTGAAGGGTGTATCTCACCTCAAACAGTTCGCTTTGATTGTAGCGTAAGAGGAGGGCGTTTTCACTCCTGCAAGGATCGGAAAACAGCTGTCGCCCATCCACAGCGATCGGTTCGAGTATCAGAGATCCGTTGGCTGCCTTTTCGTATCTTCCATGCTGCCATTGTATGATGCCCTTGGGGCATTGAGGGCGTGTAGCTAGAGTTCCATGACATGAGTAGCCGCGAGTTCACGTTGGAATGTGTCCACGTACGATTGGAGATGGCACGGTAGTAGGCTTCTTCGTAGTGACCGTCGGCCGTGAAAGAGTAGGAGATACCAGTGTGCTCAGGCTCGGTGAATTCTTCCTTGATAGGATTGTAGAAACCCTAAGCATCGTTAGCTCAGCTGCCATTAACTTGACTTTCATGATGGCCGGATGCATGGCATCTGCAGCAAACCTACCGGACCTGTGAATGTCCTGTTTGACTTGGTCGACCATGTTCCAACAAGCTGAGGGTCAGACCCCTGGCCCAAGACTGCGCTCGCGAAGACAAATCCGACGAGGAAGATACTGAGCGTCGCCGACATCTTGCGTATGTCAAAGTCAGGGACAGGATGACGATAACAAGAGTGGGCGTTCAAAGGCCCATGTGGCTTGGTTAGAGATGCAGCACATGGCGTTCGCGTCACCCTGAAAGTCTCCAGCGCTGCCCTGGACGGCGGCGAAACTAGGGGCGGATCAACAATTTACGCCGACGCACGGAGCACTCTGTGACGTGCGGAAGCAGATCCTAGCAATGGCTTTGGGCGTTGATGCTAAAAGTAGAACATCAGAGCGTCAATGGATGCTCCAACAACCTCGTTCATTGAGATCATACGGGGTACAGGCTGGCTGATACCGCTTATTGCCCTTACACGATCTAGAAATACACCTATGCCATACGCTTGATCGTTTCTACGTTTCACCCAAAGCTTGACAACCAACCCGTGTATATTGCAAACGGAGCATTAACTACACTGTCCGTTAATCTCGTACGTGAAAGAATGACGGCACTTCATACTGCAAAGCGGGAATTGCGCCAGCATATCTCAAAACTGCTGGCGCAAGTGCCATCAGCGTCAATCAAGGACCAAAGTTTGCGATCCAGGCAATGGGATCTGGCAATGGCTGATACTCCGGTCTAGCAAGTCATGTCCTTCAACTTCTCTTCGCCATGCCCGAGTATCAACGCGCTAAAACACTGAGTGTGTATCTGTCCATGCCTGGGAAAGAGATCGCAACTGCGAGCATAGTTCACGATGCATTTGCGCAGAACAAGGCAGTATTCGTCCCGTTCATACATAAGCTACAGCAGGAGTCGAAAGGGCAGCCGACATCTGTCATGGAGATGGTGGAGCTAAAATCAGTAGAGGACTTTCAATCCCTCGAACAGGACAACTGGGGCATCCCTACACCAAGCAAAGATTCAATTCCGACCAGGCGGAACTGCTTCGGAGGGATGGGCACTTCTCCTGAAGGTACCGGGCTCATCGATACAGAAACGACGGGTCTCGACATGGTCATTATGCCGGGTGTTGCTTTTGATCATAAGCTGGGGAGATTGGGTCATGGGAAAGGCTTTTATGACTTCTTTCTGGCAAGGTGTGAGAACTTTGGCAAGCTCAACAATAGAGCAGCGATGCCATTTTTAGGTAAGAAGCAGCGCCTCACATCGTGTTCAGTCGTTGTTAATGCTACTCCAGTTGGACTAGCATTGAACGAACAGGTGCTCCCAGAAGAGGATACCGTGCCCATGGACTCCTCCGACTGGCGTATAGATGCTTTGATAACTGGCGACGGCAAACTCATTCGCGCCAGAGGCCCAAGTCATTGATGGGACACCCCAGATACTTCTAATCTCATACCCAATCCCTTCGTGCATAGTTGATCCGCATTGCAAAGCGGCAAGCCCATACGCTTGGTGACTCGGGAGTTGCGCCAGCTGGCAGAGTGACTTCCACCAACTCTCTATCGTTGAACGGTCTGTATGAGCGACACATTATCGCCCTTGAGAAGGATTTGGCCTGGAAATGGTCAGCCATCGACGGCTCCTAAGAATGTACAACAATGCATACCCAGCTGCCGCCTCGATTCTTCCTCGGTTTTGGTACTTAGCTTGACCTCCACTGCGTCGTCTATGACTAGGTTCATGAACTCGTCGAAACCCTGCGCTCTACTCAGTACAAAGTCTTGAATCCATCTTTATAGTATTCACCCGGATTTTGCCCTCAATCCTCATTCCCAGCTGCTCGTAGAGCCAGATCTGTACGGTGGCATGCTGCTGGAGGAGGGTGAAGATGAAGTTGATGGGTGGCACAAGGACTTTGCCGCGATTCCCTCCGCGACCAGCCATTTTGCGCGTTAGAGAACGATATGTTGTAGGGGCTGTCAGAGAGGTAACACCAGAGAAGGTTAAGAGGTCGCGCTTTCAATAACTCGGGATTTTCGGATGTGAGGTTTTCCCGTCGTGCGGCGATTGCCAAGTTTTGATACCTAGGTACTTGATGAATGCTGCCGCAGTGAAAGGACTTGACGTGGGGCCGTTATCGGCACTTTTTATCCCATAGTCAAAGGGTCCGAAATGTCGTGAAGCCTAGACAGACAATCTCTCCGCTGTCTTTCTCCACTACGCATGATACGCTCAGCCCTTGTCTTGCACCATAGCTGTTGTCTGCCGTCTGCGCCTGCATCGCTATGGCTGCAAACGGTGCTGCGGCTGGTGAGGCCTTCGTGCCTGTGCTGACGGCACTTCAAACGATGCAGTCGAACGTGAATCGAAGTCAGAAAGAGCAAGCTCATAGTTACCTGGAGGAGTTTCAGAAGTCGGTGCGTCACGATGCCGGAGAAGGCTCTTCGTGTTTCCCTTGAACAGATGCTGAAGATTCATAGCCAGAAGCATGGACGGCAACGTTTGCGATCCTGCACTCTGGACAAGCCACCATGGAGGCGAAGCTCTTTGCTGCTACAACACTGAAGGGTAAAGTATGAGCCTGTGACCCTCGAGAAGCTTCGCAGCCGGTGGCTAATCCGGTCCAGGTCATCTACGACATTCACCAGCTTCCTCGCGAGTCACTTCCCTCACTCCGAGACTCCCTGGTCGCATTGTTGGCTACATTTCGGGCCGGGCCCAAACCGATACGGACACAGCTGTGTGTTTGCCTGGCCAACCTCGCCATACAGATGACGGAATGGAAAGACGTTCTGCCACTCATCCTGCAACACCTCGGCGGTGACGTGGAAAGCACACCGTGCGTCCTTGAGTTTCTGCGTGTGTTACCAGAAGAAGTCACGGAAGGACGCAAGATCAACCTGACAGTACGTTTGGACGAAACTTGATCAGCTCGAAGGCGCCAGCCAGCGACAGTCAACAAGAATCAGAGTCTAATACTTCACGTGACAAATAGGAAGACGAGCTGACTCAGAGGACAACGGAGCTTCTGGAGGGCAACGCAGAGCATGTCGTCCGCCTGCTCACTCAGTACTCCCAATCCTCAGGTGAGAGATCCTCTGCTCTGTCGGATATATATGCTCATCTATCCCTCAGCTTCTGCCGCCAAGAACCCTCAGTTGCTCGAATGTATCACCTCATGGCTACGAGAGGTCCCTATAAACGATATCGTCAACTCGCCCCTGCTGGATGTCATAATATCAGCCCTCTCACCAGGAGAACCTTTTGACGCTGCTGTTGAGTGTATCTGCTCTATCTTTGCGGAAACCAAAGACGTGGACGAATGTCTAAATGTGATCCGGATTCTCTACCCGCGAATCGTTGCTCTGAGACCATCGATCGCCGAAGCAGCCGAAGCGGAAGACACGGACACTTTCCGGGGTCTCACGAGGATCTTTGCCG
>QQTW01004240.1_pt1 | contig 10715 bp, 9 predicted proteins | sample 1904831 | NCBI WGS metagenome assembly QQTW01 (sample SAMN09435610, study PRJNA476489) | Subsurface metagenome, whole genome shotgun sequencing project.
CGAGCTTAGGACAGTCCTTGGGCGAAGAGGGGATGGCAGAGAGTGTGACGAGAAGCGTGACATCCTGGAATAGCTCAGGGGGGACTTGATCGCGGGCTTCCCAGGGGGTATTGGTAAAAAGGAGCTGATGGAAGGTTATCTTGACATGGGGATGGTTGCGGCGGATGCGGTCGAATATTGCATTGGGCGGGTCGAATGGAAGAATGACCAAGAGATGCTCGGGCTTGGGTCCGCCGCCCATGATTGGCTGTAGTGGAGTGGACAGACTTGTCTAGAGATTGGGAGGCTACAGATTGGATTTTCGATGCACACAACAAATTCGGTGGGACAGATTGTTGTTTTTCCTCGCCGGGGCTCTTCTTGCCCCCAATATCACATTAGAGTCTCCGGCGGCCGAGTCAGCATTCTCGAACCCCTGTGGCCGAATGCTTCGAAGCTGGCGATGCTTTCACGTTGACTCGCGGCTCCAAGTTCAGGCTGGAGTGACAGTTAGCGGCGATCCTTCTAGTGATCTCAGGGCAGTGACGAGCAACAGCAAGGATGGACCCCCACCTTTCGTTATCTTTGTCTCAAAACATCAAGGTCGAAGTATCCCCTGCATACCTAGCACTCAGTTGCCACGTTAGCCTTATCTAAGACCGGCAGCGGAAGCTTTCACGATCGGATTCGGGTCCTCGATGATCTTTTCTGATAGGTCGTCGGTGCCATCTCCGCTGCAGAGATTTGGGACATCTCAGGAGAGCTTCAAGGGCTTGTGTCATTGTATGAAAAAGAGCTTATGGATGTATGATGATATTGCTAGCTTTTGAGTTTACACTAGAATCCCCAACCGCCCGTGCGTACTCCGTACTATGATACACAGCCCAAGACCAGAGGAGAAAACACCACCCGCTTGTTTGCAAATCAGATCGCCACCCAAGAAAGATATTAAGAAAGATATTATGAGAGAGAGTTCTCCAATTCCACCAACTCCTTGAACCCTGCAGCATAATTTTTAGCCTCCTGCTTGCTTGGGCGAGGCAGAGGCTTGCGGGCGACACCGCCGTAGCCATAGTGTGTTTGCAAGGCGCTTTTCGTGCCCACGATTCCACCGGAAATGGCGGCCCAGTCTCCGCGAGCAACGACTGCTTGTAACTTCTTTGCCTCATCCATCTTGCCTGCTGTGTAGAGATCAATGATTTGAACGCATGCCTTGGGTGCGATGTTTCCCAAGCCGCCGATGATGCCAGAGCCCCCCACGACTAGGGTCTGTAAAGTGAAATCCGCCGATCCACCCATGCACATGAACCCCGAGCCATCCTCGGATGGAGTTGCCGCATCTACCGACGAAGCGATCCTCCCCAACTTGCCCGTGTTGCCACAGGTTAGCTTGCAGCCAACAATGTTGCTGTGCTTGGCAAGTTTGGTGATGACATCGGAATCCATATCGAGACCATTGACGGCCCCCGGATAGTTATAGATCAAGATGGGGATCGGTGAGGCATCAGCGACTTCTTCAAAGAATTCGACCAGTGACTCGGGTCTGTACATGGCCTTGTAGTACGACGGCGGAAGAACGAGGGCGTAATCGCCGCCAGATGTCATGGCCTCGCGGCACAGCTCCACTGTTTCGCGAGTTGACTGGGAGCCGCAACCAACGATGATGGGCAGGCCATGGAAGCCAGCGCCGTCCAAGGCATTGCGGGTGGTTCTGGTAACGAGTTTCCGTTCTTGGTGTGAAAGATGAACGGCTTCCCCGTTCGAGCCCTGGGTGGTCAGGCCGGCAACACCTGCCTTTGCGAGGCGTACAGCATGCTTTGTAATGGTGTCAAGATCGAGATCTTCGGTTTCTGCGTGAAAGAAGGTAACGGTAGGAACGTAGACACCCGGTCTCAAGGGGCGCATCGTGTGAACATCGTCGATTGAGGAAGCTGCAGTGCTGTCTGAAGACTCGCTAAACTGTGATTGGGAGTAGATGGACTCGACCACACTGAGGGAACGAGGGGTAGGATTAAGGGTGATATCCTGGTGGAAAGTGCTCGACGGCGAAGGAGGTTTACTACGTGGCGCCATTGTTGCGAGATTCTGAGTCTGGGAGTGAGGAGGTAAGGTAGAAAGCAGCGATGATTGCAAGGGCAAAAGAGAGTGAAGGGTTGTCACCGAATGATATCAAGAGTCCGCAATAATAAGATCATGACTTTAGAATACTCAGTAAAAGGATTCTCTCTGAGCTTTAAATAAGCAGGCATCATCAGACCGTTAGTGGCCGTCATGTGGAGGTCCGAGCAATTCGGCAAAAGAGAGGTTCGATGTGGGGGTTGTGACCAGTGAGGGTATAATGCCTCTGACTGGTCTATGACTGGTGTCTGACTGGTGCAGAAACCATCGGGCATGAGTGGCAGCAAGAAGTGGAGATTTCAGCGAGCGCCTGTTATGCAACTTTACCTCGGGAAGATCCTAGCGCCAAAGGGCCTCAAAGTGTGATTCTGGCCACCCCAAAAGTCAAAATAAATCCCATGCCATTTGTCGATCCATGCACCAAAACATGGGATACTTGCAACGTCCGCGTTTGACCCGCCGTGGGGGTATACCAGCATTCAACGGTCCGATACGCCGTACGATTGACGGCGTGAAAAGCATCATAGACCCGACTGGATGATTGCTTTCGCCACTTTTGATCAACCTTGTGGCTAGCATTGGAATCCCGTCGAGCAAGATCAGGTACCAAAAGACCGCACAGGCCCTTTCCGAAGATTCGAAGATCCAGCGGATGGCTGCGTATGAACCATTGTGGCGGGCTCCGGGTTTGCGACGTGGGGGCCCGCCTGCTTGTTCCGGTCCTGTGGGGTGGAACGGCCTCCACGTTGTACGCTGTACGCTGTACACTGTCACGCATACGTTGTGCCAAGGAGGAATCATTCAGGTATCCTAATGAACACGTAGTAGTTGTCGCATGTACCGCCAGCACCCGGATGACAGTCGGAGAATATCCGTATGTCAGTTGTAGACGTGGCCCGCGCAGGCTGGGCAAACCGGCTAAAAGCTGGGGGACCGTTGTTCCCAAACCTTAAACCCATTCAACGACGACCCAGTCATCCAAGCTCCGGGTTTCAATCTTTGCCAAATCTCGATGTGTAAGGGTTGGTCTGGCAGTCGATGCGGGCGGAGCCCACCCTTCAGTGGGAAGATTCACTGCAGTCGGGCCTTTTCCGTGACGGAAGAACGACGTGGCGGTCATTGAGAAACCCGAATCTTCTCGTATCAAGTGGATACCGACTGACGCTCTACCTCTCAATAATCTCAGCAGTAAGCCCATATACAGAGTAATCGTCCTACGCAATCGAGATCTGTCAGTAGAGAGGCAACGCTAACCGATGACACGCAGCACCAAATCCATGCAGCTTGGTGCGGGTAGCACCGGCAGGGTCATTCATCCACGTGGAAAGTAAAGCTTGCATCGTCCTGAGGGTGTAGGAGGTCACAGGGTAAGGAATGACTGGTGCCATACCCCGCATCTAAATCGATGGAAAGGGGTTGCTCCCGCCTGGGCGACTACAGGTAGCAAACCATTACCTACGGACAGGGTTTGCGAAGGATCACTTTGCAGCAAATGTCTTACCCACCTATATTGCGGTTGCCGTTGATGGCGGGAATACTTGCCACAATAACAGTACCACCAAAACAATTATTCGCTCCTGTAGATTTACATACCGCAGTGATGACAACCCCCCCACCGCTATATACGTCAAAACTTTCCAACCAGATAGATCCACCACATCCCCACTGGCAACCCCACAAGCAGTACACTCCTCCTGAGTTCCCTCCATACCCTGCCCAATCTCGATCCCATCACACTTTTCCGCTTCGGATGATCATCGTCCTCGTCATGGGAACGACCTTGGCCCCATCGCTCATCCAATGGATCATCATGCAGAGAGAGACCGCTGTAATGTTGCGTTGTGCCGTCGTCTGTCGTAGTGCCTCGGAAGCTGTAAGGACTCGCCGCTCGTGTTCGCCCAGCGCTGGAGCGGATAGCGAGCCCGTTCGTTTGGCATCGGTTGGCGGACGCGGTCGAAGAGTCGTACGGAGGACGTGAGATCCCGGCCTTGGATTTCAGGGTCGAGGACATAAGATGCCCGTTGATATACCTCTCGTGCACGCCATGGTTCAGCTTGCTGCCAGCCCTTGCAGCGCGGATGAGGAGCGCAAAGAGCGTTATTACAAGAAGAATGAGGTAGCGGATGAAGATGGATAATTGGTTGGGAAGGAGACAAAGGTGGGTCTGGACGCTTCGATACTGCTCCTTCTCGGTGTCGAAATGTCGCTTTCCACTAGACTGATTTTTGGCTTTATCTGCCCCATCCAGGGGATTCCAAAGACTCAGTAGCAGGAATCCAGGCCTCCGTACGCCCATGGCCCATGAAAAGGCCTTGACGGTGATTTCCCGGATGCCTCCAGTAGGGCTTGTGTATCCTCTATGAACAACTTCACAGTAGTCGTGGTCATCACCTGAGAAGGCGAATTCAACATCGCCAATCTTATCGATAATCTCGTTAGAGATCTCTGGAGTCAGGACGTTTTGATATTGAAACCCAGACGCTACTCTGATCGCGTTCTCCGGGTCTCTTTCCAGATACTCCCCATCTTTGCCTGGTTTGGTCGATGGAGGAGATCGCTCGCGGAGGGGGCCGCAAGCGGTATCTTTCGCACGATATAATGGTACATGGGTGAGGAGCACCGAGGGCATATAACCCTTGAATCCGGAAGCTGTGTGTACAGACTTGCTGACTCGGGGGTCTTTGATATCCAAAACCTTGTGGAACATTAGATCGTTCTCAACCTCGTTGTTCTGCACGCGGACGGCGCGATCGACCACACGACTCTTCTCTAACTTCGAGTTTTCGAGGAATTCCTCCGTCGGACCCCATATTTCTTGATTTGATCCCTCTCCATCGGATACACCTGGACGACCAGTGGCTGGGTCTTGCTGTCCCTTAGCACTCAACGAGACCGTGTCCAATGAGATAAATGTATGATTCCCAATCACGTCGATACTGTTGCCGTTCCCAAAGAATGCATTGAAGCGTCCTCTTACGGGGATTTTGATGCCGCTACCTAGGCCAAGGTCATGGTTACCAGGTAATCCCGCCACCAGCTTTCGATGATCGAGGTGCTGCCCTGCTCTTGCGCGACGTATCCACTCATTGAAGAAGATGTTTCCGAATCGCTTGTACTCTTTGACCCAATAGTCTTCCCCATAATTTCTCCAGCGCGGATCCGCATTTGACGTCCCTGGTGGCAGCCATTCTCGTCCGCCATCGAAGAGATCCCCCAAGAAGACAACGGTCTTGGGATCCAATGAGCGTTGGATGATGGTAAAAGATTTGCGCATGTAATAGTCCGTGTGATGCCGGGTTATAGTAGACAGTGGCCATGGACGCCCAGGGTAAGTATGCGGATCAACCAGCTGAGGGTCGGCCACGAGGACCATGCGATGAGGAGCAGCACCGTCCGGCTGCAAGAGTCGTTAGCGCAATTGGAATATCTTCATTTCCGGTGATACTGACCCATCTCTCCCAGTAGCGCCAATCGCACCCTGTTATACTGCTTCTGAATGTCCCGACTTCGCCCCACCAGAGTGCTGACATCCAGATCAATATCAGAGCAGCCTGTAAGTTCCCGAGCGAACTTGGTCGCCATTTCGCCCCTTTTCGAGGGCTATAAGGAGTGTTATTCCGGCGGGATCTGGGAAGTAGGTATGGAATGTAGTGGCCGAGGGTATGGTGCACAGCATCATAGTGATGCCTCAGGTATCTCGGAGGTTCTCTGTAATCATGTCCGGTGGATAGTGGTGCATGGCGGTAAGCGCTCATCGTACTGATCCTAGGTTAGATAGGGAGGACATCTTGCTCTCACATTGATCGTCTACAAGAAAGGTAGCTAAGAAGTAAATGCGCTATGATTGGAGCACAAATGCATTTCAAACATTATTATTGAATATATGCACTGACGATCAATCCTCAATCTAAAATTGAGAGCTCAGCCGCTCATCCAATGGGAAGCCACCATAAACATCACTCATTGACCCCCTATTGCTCATCGCTGATTTCGTGCAATCTCCCGCTACCGCATAGATCGTTCTATCCTTACATGGTAACCAAGTGTTCGGCCTTCCGTCTTTGAGATAGTTTATTTCTACGTGCTACAAAAGTGCTTCTATACTGGACGCGCATTCGAAAAGCATTTGCACACAAGCCGAGCCTGCAAGGGCTCTGCATATTCTGACGCCTCTCCCGTATCCACCAAAATTGTCAACGCCACTAACGACTCTCGTCCTGAGCGTTGCGAGTACAGCATTGCTTGCCGTCACCACACTCGTCACCACACTCCAGAAGACACGCATCTGGCTGACTATGCAAGCTGGCGGCTCCACTGCCCTTTTTGCTGGCTCCTCTTGATCGCGGATCCCCATTTCGTGAACGACTAGAGCTATGCCCTTCGTCTTCCGAGTTGTAACTTGACGTGTGCCGATGGCTGCTGTCCAGACAGAACTCTGGCTGGATAGTAGAAGAGTGGATGCCATGTTCATGTAAGCAGCGACGGATCGCCCGGGCCAATTGCATGTACCGTGCTGAGCCCTCGCCTTTAAAGTCGAATTCCACTTGGATATGCAGTGATGCTATCTTCTTAGTGTCGCTCAGTTGCCAAATGTGAAGATGATGGCAGCTGATCACCCCAGGAAGATCTTGAACGTCTGCTCGGATGTCGTCTACACTGACACCATGCGGCACAGCTTGGAGCAATATGCGCGACGCAGCTTGGCACAAAGGGATGGCGGATCCAAGGATAATAACTGTGATCACGAGGGAGATGGCTGGATCCGCGTAATACCTCCAAGACCACGAAGTGAGCCAGATGATGAGGGCAGAGCCAATGACTCCGATGTTTCCAAGAGCATCACCCATAACGTGCAGGAAAACACCGCGCATGTTGAGGTCCCCATGAGAATGGCCTCCTTTATTTTCTTCTTGTGGTTGGTTGTGCTTGTGATCTCGATGGTCGAATGATTTGCTTTTGTGCGAACCGCCCAGATCAGGCTTTGCCGAGCCATTACTCTTGTTACGTCCCAATAGCGGTTCGTCTTCGGTAGCTGGTTCATCGTCGACCAAGGCTTCCTCGACATCCTCAGCTTCTGACGTGCTCGATTCTATGTCCTCCAGTCTACTGGCTTTGATGAAGTCATTTCGAAATATCGCTGGATGAAAATGGATATCGTCAGCAGAAGGGAATCGTGATCTTGAACCACTCGTGTGACGACGATGTCGACGGGCAGTGCTGCTAACAGATTTCCTAGTCGAGATTGGGGAGGTTGAGTTTGTGGCGGTAGTTGCGTCCTCATCATGCTCTGAGAAGCCTCGAGTTTTCTTTCTTGGGTTGCCATTCGTGGAATCGGACGTCTTGGCTGTTTTTGGCCATCCAGCGATTGTATTTTGAGGCAATACATCTGCAACGTTTCCACCTTGATCGGCGATTGTATGGGTATGTGCGTCTCCGTCCACAGGACCTGCATTACTCTGACCTTCTTCAGCAGCTGCTAGCTTGTTACTGTCCCCATGCTCATGGCCATGCTCATGCCCTCCATGACTGTGACCGTGTTCGTGAAACAGGAAAAGACCCAGAATATTGGAAAGAAGACCAAAGCAACCGACTATAAGGACGAGTCGTGGGTTGGAGACCGTCTGCGGTTCGACAAACCGTTGAATAGCGTCAAGGAAGATGGACAGGCACAAGGCTACCAAAAAGACCCCATTGACCAAGGCGCCCAGCGTCTCGGCTCGTTGCCACTGATGTTCGTCAGCATCCGGATTATATCATGCTTCCTACAAGCGTGCACGAACCCCATACGTATACATTGAGCTGGATTTTTCGTTCGCAACCTTGACAGCCCACAACCCAACGCATAGTGAAAGGACATCGTTAAGCTATAGACCAATAATAGTTAGCCCATGGTCTTATTTAGTGGAGCAAAAGGAAAACTAGCCATGTGGAAAGAATCGGCAACAAGTGCAAGTGAATGCACTCCATAGCCTAGCGAACAGTGAGTAAAAATCAGGAGCGGGGGTGTGGTACATGACATACCAACAATCAGTTCGAGCAAGAAAAAAGCGGAGTCTATGGCAAGAAGGATGATTATCCTCGTGGACTTTGACAGCGCCATGTTCTTGTTGTTCCCACAAAATCCTATGACGCAGTACTTGTCGGAATTTGCAATATGAGAAATGAAAAGATGATGAAATGCACGGAATTAAATAAATACCCCTCAACGGGCTGGAAACCTTTTGTTACACAAGGCAGGCAAACAAACCATCGTTGAGAGAAAGTTTGACCGTTACCTTAGTAATAAATGTTTCACTGTTTGGCGTCGCATATGACGACAGTTTACCCCGCCACCCGCGGCTAAAGGGAATTCAGGACGCGAGGTTGGCGACGGTAACTTCCGATACTTTGATCGTTTAAGGAGTACCTGATCCACAGTTAGCCATCATTAAGCAAGCTATCATGCAAAAATGGCATATTCACCGTGCGCTGGGAAGACAATTACCCAGTAGTCTTCAACTGCAAGACACTCTAGTCCGGCAGATAAGTCTCTCTGCGCAACATGCACAAGAACCGCGACAAGGTAGCCCACGAAAATGCCTTCGACGTCCCTTCAAAGATGGTACGCTGATTCTCCGAAGATACCTATGGTTTGCCTCCACGTCGGGCGCAGCAGAGAGACGTCACCGATCGAGTGGCCCAGCATTTTCGTCGCACCGAACCCAGTAGGGATGGAGGAAGACCGAGATCCAGTGTCTCTTCCTACAGAACCCTCAATCTCGGCGCCATCGATGCACGAGACCTCGCTGCAACTCCTAGTCCCGCAACCCGTCCTCCTCGAAGTTCAAACGGCAGAGACAGAGCGTCGGCATTACGATCGCCTTTAGACGCCCGCGACCTCGGTGCTCAAAGACCGGACAATGGCCCACGCATCTTTAACCCCAGGTCTAGACCCGATCGTGGTTCTCAGGATGACCAAGCCCCACGCATCCTTCCTCGCCGGGACTCAAGCGACCGGCAATTCCAAGGCGGAAATACCAACTCCCAGCACAATCGCAATCGCGCCCCACCAGATGGTAATCGCCGGGCCCCTCGCACTGGTGGTGCTGCTGGACCCAAGAACCGCGAACGTGCCCCGCGGTCCAACTTCAATGGAGGCGAGAGATCGAAAGAAGTTGGCGATGAGCCGTCAGGAGAGGAGATGGCGTATCTCAATTCAAGAGATAGTATCAGCAACTATAGCGACATGATCTACGAGGGCGGCGCAGCGGAACATCTCAATCCTGGCGACAGGATATACAAGCCCGCAAACATGTCAGCCGAAACTCTACAAGGAATGGGTCCCGCATTGGCGTGCGGGGAATGGGGGATGAGCGAAACAGTTGGAGAGAAATTGATCCAGGTGAACAAAAAGCAAAATGAATACGATGAACGGATTGAAGAACTAGCTTCCAAATTCGCAGAGGGTGTGTTCTGCCATTTTAGGACTAAGCAGGAAAGAATAGATACGATGAAGACTGTTGAGCGAAATTTGGCCGGCCAAGGCGACAATGCCAAATTAGATGAAGAGGAAGAAAAGGAGAAGATGGCGATAATGGATACGCGGATGACGGAGGAAAGGGCGAAGTTGGCAACGCGGTTGCTGAAGGGGGATTACTACGTTGGACCGTTGGGTAAGGGACCAACGGCTGAGCTGTTGGAGAGGTATACGAGGAAGAATGAAACGTATATGCCCAAGGATAGCCAGTCTTTGGCAGGAAAGATAGGGACGTTGCTCCCCTTGGGCAACACTGCGGCTAAGGGCAGCACAGCAAAAATCTAAGTAGTGCAGATCTTATAAAAAACGCCCGTCGAACCAAGTGATTTAGTTATTGGAATCACATTGTTAAGACGAAAGCCCCGAGGACAAAGCAAGCCAGGTAACCACTGGTTACCATCCTCCATCAAAACGTCGCCTTCCATCGAAACACGGTTCCACGGGCAAAGTTTCTTTTGCTCTGCATCTGTGGTCTTATTCTCTCCGATTTTTTTAGCATGGCTGCGGTATTCTCCATCACTTCGTTCAATACCACGCAGAATTTACTGCCCCTCGCTGACATCCTAACACTCAGCTTTACACGAGAATCCCTTTGAGCTTTTCTTGCCGCTACCGTGCAGCATGACTGGAGGAGGCAAGCCGCTCTGAATGAATACCGTCAGTTTCGGGTGCATGGAAAATCGCTTGAATTCTTAAGGTCCATTGCCGACATTGAGATCAGAGAGAAGATTATACACTCGTCATGATCCCTGGTGGTGTCCCCCATTTGACTGCTTCAGACCGTAGCATGATGCTCGTCAACGAGTTGTCGGACAGCCAGGTGAATTCCGACTAAGGATGACGATGATGAGATTTCATCATGAAGAGCAAAAGATATGCTATAGTTTCGGAAGGGAGAAGAAGCGAGCTGGCTCACCTGTTTAATGCCGCCTGCTTACTCGGCTCATCGCCGGGAGGTTCAGACCTTCCTTATGTTTCGATCGAGGTTTCAATTTCCGGGCTTGTTTAGCATTTCTTGTCATCCAATGGCGGGCCACCAGATCTTCCTGCGTCATAGGATTTTGTGGGAACAACAAGAACATGGCGCTGTCAAAGTCCACGA
>QQTW01004241.1_pt1 | contig 10715 bp, 9 predicted proteins | sample 1904831 | NCBI WGS metagenome assembly QQTW01 (sample SAMN09435610, study PRJNA476489) | Subsurface metagenome, whole genome shotgun sequencing project.
TCCCAGATCGCGCACTCCACCGTTTCTCTGGTGTAGTTCTACTGTCTTTTCATTCTTCATGTAATTCCGCGTCCGAACCTTGAAACCCGTCTCACACGTCGAAGATGGTGGGCCGAGAAGCAGCAGAAGACGCACCAGGAACGTGGCTGCCCCTGCACCCTCACCCATCACCATCAGGTATCGCCCGGGTCACCTCAGCTGACGATGTGTGGCGGTTCCAGCTGCGCGCCAGAGCACGCCCCACGTCGCATCATGGAGAGCGAATTACAGTACAGAACCGGTTGTGCGCGGAATTACATGAAGAATGAAAAGACAGTAGAACTACACCAGAGAAACGGTGGAGTGCGCGATCTGGGAATTGATTACGAAGAAGGGGACATCGTCGATAACCTTTCTGGGTCTATCGGGCGGGACCCTGCTTCCCGTCCTTTTGTCTTCTCCTTGGCCGAGACCCAGTTTCGAGCCCTGCCGTAGGGATGGGTTGGACGGCTGGACGGCTGGACGGCCGAAAGAAAGAGAAGGAATGAAAGAAAAGGCCCTCGCTTGCACGAGAACGACAGGCTGCCATGCCGTCGCGGTTCGTGCAACACGGCCAACCTTATGGCGACGTCGGACGGAACCTCCTCCGACCGGACTCTCCCGCAAGGGACGAACCCTTTCCAAGGCGGGATGACGCGCATCGACCGCTGGACGCAACAGCTTCCAGCAGAACTGGCCTTCTTCCGAGCAAATTCCATCGAAGGATGCGCATAACTCGACAATCAACTGAAAAGACGAAGGTCTACCGGAGGGACAGGCTGAGACTATGCCAGGATCGAGGTGTTGGCGTCTGTTCAACCGCCAACGAGGCTTGATATCAGCCTTGGACGGGCTCGGGACGACCACCCAAAAACGAGCATCTGGGGTCCGGACCTGGCGACGGAAAATGATGCCCCATGGTTCTCGGTGGCCCAGTTAGCCGGCAGCCTTGATATCAGATTCCGTCCGGCTACCTGTCTCTTGATGCTTGGTGACAAGCATCTTTCCTGCATCAGTCAACTGTCCTGTGGCAGTTGTGCTTTCTTTGATTCGCTTCTTTGTGTTTCCAGGATTTACGGTATAATACTACGACACACATCGCCACGCGGATTCCATTGTAGATCTGGACTAGCAAGCAACAAAGGTCAGGCGATCTTAGGGGTCCTGGGTAGGCTGGCAGCCATGGCCAAGGAGTTTTCGGATGGAGGATCAGTGGATGCTCAGCGTGAACTCACCTAACCTCGAGACCAGCAACAGATTACGATATACGGCTGCGGGGCGATCTCGACAGACCGACGTTCCTACCTGCGGGTTGCAATTCTACGAAGGTCACTGGTGGGTTGACTAGCGATGGCTGCAACAGATTCACTATCTGGCGTGTAGCATCCGTTCGTTGCCTGTCCACGAACCATCTATCATCGTTTGCAAGGAGGCCAGCACCGAGACCTAGCGTGTCACACGCACAGATGGCGAAGCAAGAGGGGGAAACACTTGTCAATGTGGTAAAAGGAAGAAGACAGCGCCAATACATTAAAGAACCTCATCGGCCCATGTATTAAGAGAAAGGTGAAAGGATGGAAAATTTCGGGCTGAATCTTCCGCCGCCGTTACCCTTTCGCCGTCATTGTCGAGTCCGCGATCCCGGCGCCAATCCAGGATGAGGCTATTTGCAGCATCCATCATCTGCAGCATCGCAGGTCAGGAAAACCAATACTTCTCATTGATCTTCAAGAACTCGCAATACCCCAGTCAAGAACAAAATGCCCTTGCAGGACTTGTTGGCAACGGCGGCCTGACCGAAGGCAACGTAACTTTTCGGACCGCGCTGAATGCACTCCAGCATCTTGCCTACAACATCTCTCTCGAGGCAGCATGACGTCTACGTGGACAGCGTCCTATTCCATGGATGAACAATGATGAAGAAGACCACTCGTCTTCATGATCTTCTACTCTGGCTCGTTGAGTTCATCTTATTGATGAGCCAGATTTCAATTTCAATTTCAATTCCAAGCCACCACCACTGCTCCATTCGGGTCTGTTCACATACAAGTCACGGTCTCCTAGAACCACGGTGATCGGAAAACACGAAGAACTTTTGGGGGTATCATTTCTCTGCTCGACTATCTAAAGAAACGGACGTTGGGAAAGGCACGTCGAATGAAGCCCTGCTTCAGTGTCGTCAGATGGGGACCGGCCTCATCGTCGATCGGACAAGGCACTTACGGAGAAGACTCGACGTCGCGATCCGGCCCAGTGCGGCCATCGTCGCCGTACCGTCTCGTCCATCTTCTGGAGGCCGTGGTCCGACACGTGTCGGAAGGGTTGCCAGCCACCCTGCTCCTCGCGCCATCGGCATCGCGGGCACAGCTCCGGGACGGAGACCGTCCCCAGCGGCTGGCGATCCGAGCAGCCGACGAAGTGACCGGCGGTGGCCACGCGTGGGCATGGGTACGAGTTGCGGTCCCTCCCCCAGTGCCCGCACGGCAGATGGAACACGCTCTCAATCCAACACATGCGGTTGGCGATGAAGATTCAATGGACAATGTCCTGTCCACATGGAATCCTGCGGAGCAAGAAAGATAGGTCAGGGATCGATGGCGCTTTTGCCAGGACCTAGCCCGCACGGGCACATCTTTGCTTAAGTACTCCTGGCCATCCCGGACGACATTGTCCATGGCCAGCAATCCAGGACGCTGTTCAGCACGCCCGAGCATTGTTCATGCGTGGTCGAACGTGGTTCGGCCATTGTTGCAGACAATGGGCATTGTGCACACAAACCATGGAGTACCGCTGGACAAAGCGTGGAGCATTGTGCAACGACAATCACGAACAATGCCATTGTGACGGGCGGATCTGAACAACGATCTTGCACGACCGTGCAAGATCTTTCAATGAGGTCCACCAGCACTCTTCTATCATATCGTTCCTGGTGCTGTCTGCTTGTTTGGGGCGCGAACAATGACCTGTTCGCCTGGCATTGAGCATTTCCTTGTTCCCATCGTTTGTTTGCTCTCATCCGCATCTCATGGTGTTTGAGTATTGTGCGTTCACCCCAACGCCTCTGCCGGGCACGATCGCTCCAGATCCAATCGAGGACGCACCGTGGCGTGTCTGGGCCGGGCTGGCACCCGATGATCTTTGGCACGCCATCTTCCCTGCCGTCCTGAACCCTCGGTTAAACAGCTGCTACCCGATCGGCTGGATGCTGGCATGATCAATTCCCGGTGTCGTCCGAACCAGGATCACTGCCGTTTCGCCCCCGTGGAAGACGTGTGTCCGTCCGCCTTCTCATAGGGCTGAACGCCGGCGAACTACCGTACCTGGAGAACCTTCCGGATCAGTTCTTGCCCGGCGACCTCCCAGTTGGATTTGCCTGAAAGAGACATGGCCGGTTATCCACGGGACGAGCTCGCAAACGCCCCGCTGTGCACGCAATGTCTCTACATTGGCTGGCAGCCGCTGTCTACCTTTTCCAGCGATCGGGGTTGCTGCTGGACAAACATCCGAAGAAAAACATCACGTGCATCCAGCCTCTGGGAATGCAGTTGGCCTCAGGCTTCAGACGTTTGAGATCTTTGTTCGTCACCACGGGACATTCCAGTCCTGGACAGCGAGGGCCAGAGAGGGCATCGATCCCCGTCACAGTCACGATTTGAAACTCGGGTGCTGGACATGTCACACCGTCACCGATTTCGGCTTCAACACCCGCTCACAATCACCATTCACCGGTTCGTCCGCCTGGAACATCACTGCCTCATCTACGCCGTCTTGTCCGGCTCAGATCAACGGGCCAGCTCAGCAGTCACCACGGACGGAGAGAAGTGCGCAATCGCTGTTATTGGAGTTGCTCCTGGTCTTCATCGTGAGTTCAATAAATGGGAGGCCACGTGATCATCACTATCAATGTGAGGACCGTTAGCTAACATTAGCTCTCGTCCAGGCAATGAAGACGCTGAACGAGCATGAACGGTTCCTGTTCAGCGACCAACCAGGTACCCATTTGTTCGATTACCCTCGTGGCACTCCTCCCCGTCCTCCAGCGTCGTCACCTCTCCCGGCTAACCGCGATGAGGCTCCAACAGAGTCACGTGACTATCCGTCTGAGTCAGCGATCCTGCGTCGATCAGCCAATCCCTGACCACCGATAAGAAAACGCCAGATGATCCATGAAAGGCCCGACGCCAGCCGCCTTTGGCCTCGGGGCCGCGGGGTGAGCATGGGCGATCGATGCAGCGTGACGAAGGGGAACAGCTTCGGGGGCATCGCGTGGACCACCTCCGGAAGAGAGGGAGACACCACGGACAAGCTTCACCGAAAGAAGAACCTATTCGACTAAAACCATCTACATAGGTCTTCACCGTGCGGGCACTTGCTGCGGCACTCACTGGACGGCCGATTGATCGAACCATTTGGCTTCCTTCGAGTTCGACACGCGACCGAGCATCCTGTAATGCCCCACACTCAGGGCCCGCTTACCGCGCCGACGCAGGTACTCTGTACCCCACGTCCGTCGCCGCCTGGGGAAACCCCGGTCTTTGTCTCCGCGAGAGATCATATTTTATGTCACTTCATTTCATCGCCTTAACGATATATCCAGAACACCTCATGAGCTCTCCATCTTCCCATTTCTTCTCTACTCATTAATCATTGCTTTGATTCATCCTCACGATCTTTTCTCGCCGTCCATCCCCGTTCGGTGCTCGCCCCAGCCATCGGTCGTGCTTATCTTTGGCGGGGGAGCAATCGAACAGTCATCCGCATTACCCCCTTTCTCGCCTCGTCCCTTTCGCCCGTGCCTGGGGGGGATTGCTGACTACCACTTGCCCGCCTCGATCGGGCCTGGGAGCAGCTGTGTGTGCACGATGAAAGCCTCACGATCTCGGCTTTTCCTCCAGAGGGGGTGTGCATCCAAACAGGGCGAACCGCACCGCACCGAATTACTTATCGGTGGCGGATGAATGGGCGAGGCTGCACGGTGATGGTGGAGGTGGCTGTGCGGGATGGGGCAGTCAGCCTGTCACACAATCAGGAAAATATAGGCACGCCAACACCAGATCCGATGGGGTACTCCCGCTTACACTGTTCTCGACCAGTGTGACGAGGTACTTTTGCAAAACCATGAGAACAAGGGCGGTCAGTGCGATAGCAGATTAGCAAAACAAACGACCGGGGCGATCCCCCCAATCGCCGCTCGGCTACGGGACAGCACAGTTGCCTCGGTGCGTGTGTCTGTGCCTTCCCCCCCCCCCACTCTATCATCGATCTTCATCCTCTTCCCTCGTCCACCTCCTCCTCCACACTCACTCACACCATCTTCATCACCGTCACGATCCCACTATTCATATCAACGTCCTCCCCATCCCCTCTCTCCATCTCGACTCCACTCGACTCTTCTCATTCATCTTCCTCGCGATAGATTAGAAAGTCGACCAGGATCAACGGAACACCATCGTCAAAGAAAGATCTCTCTAGAATACCACCAAGAACCTGTCAGATCGTCAGACATCATGGTACGCGTCACGCGATGCACCACCATCATATTCATGCATCGAAATCCTGCTAACCACGTTTCGATCAGGCCGACTCAACGACAGTCTCCAACACCGAGAATGTAAGTGGGGCTGATTTACATATATTCCGTTCGAACGCTGCTAACGGCTTAGATAGCTCCTCAAGTTCATGAAGCTCGACCAGCAAGGTCATGTCCTGGCCGAGTACATCTGGATCGATGGTCACAATGGCGTGCGCTCCAAGACCAAGGTGCGTCACAGGGAACATATGACAGCGACGTCAGACACGATGATCTAAGCGAGTCGTCGATCATTAGACGTTGAAAGGCTCGCCCAAGAGCCTGGACGATCTGCCCGAGTGGAACTTTGATGGCTCGTCGACCGGTCAGGCCCCTGGCGACAATTCCGACGTCTATCTGCGACCCGTTGCCATCTTCCCCGATCCCTTCCGACTGCAACCCAACATCCTCGTGCTCTGCGAATGCTGGGATTCCGATGGCTCGCCCAACAAGTTCAACTACCGCCACGAGGCCGCCCGGCTCATGGAGGCGCACAAGGACCACAAGACCTGGTTCGGGTTGGAGCAAGAGTACACGCTGTTCGACGCCATGGACCAGGTCTACGGCTGGCCCAAGGGCGGCTTCCCCGGTCCGCAGGGTCCCTACTACTGCGGCGTCGGCACGGGCAAGGTCTACTGTCGCGACATCGTCGAGGCCCACTACAAGGCCTGTCTATACGCTGGCGTCAACATCGCGGGCATCAACGCCGAGGTCATGCCGTCCCAGTGGGAGTTCCAGATCGGACCCTGCGAAGGCATCGCGAGTGAGCTCTCCCGATTGATCACGTGAAAGGCATAATGGTTTCAGGATATTGATGTTGTCCCCAGTGGGTGATCATCTCTGGTTGGCACGGTTCTTGTTGCATCGCGTCGCCGAGGAGTTTGGCGCCAAGATCTCCTTCCACCCGAAACCGATCCAGGGCAACTGGAACGGCGCCGGCCTGCACACCAACGTCTCGTCGGATGAGATGCGGAAACCGGGCGGCATCAAGCACATCGAGGCCGCCATCAAGAAGCTCGAGAAGCGACATCGGGAGCACATCGAGGTGTACGGCACCGACAACGCCCTGCGCATGACGGGCGCCCACGAGACGGCCTCGATGGATCAGTTCACGTATGGGGTGGCCGATCGGGGCGCCAGCATCCGGATCCCGCGATCCGTCGGCAAGGAGGGCATGGGCTACTTTGAGGACCGTCGACCGGCCAGCAACGCCTGCCCCTATCAGATCACCGGCATCATGGTGGAGACGGTCAGTCTTGATCATTCTTCTAGGACGTCCACGTCCTGGATATGTTATGGTTTCTTTAGGCTGACTATCTCCTAGATCTACGGTGGCATCGAGCCCGAGCATTTCGATACGGAGAAGGCGAACGAGGAGACGGAGCAGGCGAAGAAGGAGGTCGAGACGGCCGCGTAGATGGTGTTTGTGGTTTTCTCGTTGCTGGAGTCGTCTCATCTGCATACCGTGCCTGCTCACTGCGGGGTTGATTTCTAGATTGTGCGTTGCAACAGAGAGCTGGTGGAGGGTGGAAGGAGGAAAGAGGAAGGGAGGTGAATCCGTTCTTCAGCGCTGGTTTGGCGCCTATCCTTGTACATCACCCGTATCGTCCGTCTGTTCGTTTGTGCCTTTGCTGTGTTTCCCAGCTGTGGTTCCCATTAGCAATAATTGCAGCGTCGGCATCTCTCTACCGTTATCGTCATCATTAGAACTCAGTAAGACAAATAAACAGAGCTACTCAACAGTAACTGCCAATGGCCATCATCGTCGTCGTTACCATGGGAGAACTAAATCCATATTCTCGTAAGTGGGATGGAAGTTGAGGGTAATCATCATTGTCATTGTGATGATGGTTCAAGATATTCATCACCACAAGTATGGCGAGTACAAGTCTAAGCACCTCGGTTTGTGGAGGCTACAGGGCATATACAGTCGTTCTGAGAGGTTTCTGTCTATATAGTGAGGTCCAGGACCCCGAGAATCAGGCCGTCAATATACTTTCATCGCAACGAGGATGATGGGATAATGTTGAATATAGTCGTCAATGGACTCAGCAGCGGAGGTCGAAGCACTCGCATATAGACTTCTATATAGCCTGCGTACGAGCGAGGCAATTACCCGCCGAGCCAAGGCAGCTAGTTAATACAGTTCCGAGCTCGAGTCAATCTCTTGAGTTCTGACGTTTATTAGAGCGCTCGATTCGTCAGTCGAAGAGCTAGAATCAATGCTGCGAATTCTACCCTCCTGACTAGCTCCAAGCTAGCCAGTTACGTGCTCAATTGGACGTCTAGTTGCTATAGATACTACGATAACAGCTCCGTAGTAATCAACCTTCGGCGGCAGCGCTCCCTGCTAGGCTCCTCCATTGATTTTGTCACCCGCGTGCCGAGTTAAGTGTCTCGGGGGTTGATCTCCAAGACCCTCCAAACCGGACAAATTCTCAGTCTGGATAGGACTCATCATGATCCTATTTGGTGGGCGTGCTGAGCTGCTAATGAGTTCCTTTCCAAAAAGGAGCAATTTCGTTGATAGTTTATTAAACGTCTCGAGACGATATGTGGCTCTACCGCACAAGCCTCTTGAGTTACCCGGGGGACGACAGAGCAATCTTGACGCGCAGTAACCGCTTACCTCATTAAGAAAGCCATTTCAACATATTCAGCAAAAATATGACCTGTCAGTATCAAGCTGTCAAATAGAAGAAGAAAAATATACTGCTGGATGCTGATTATATCTATTCACACCATTGTGCTGGCCTTGTATTGCGAGATATTTCATAGCTGCTGGTTACTGGGCGTTAAAATTGCTCTGTCGCCCCCCGGGGGACTAAGGTAGCGTGGGTAACTAACAGTCGCCAATATAGACGTAGTACTGAATCTAGAGGAGTCCCTTACCACATAGGCTAGTCCTATTGTAAAGGGCTGGAATAAATGCCATTGTCCCTGGCGAGACTCTACTGTCTGTAAGCTGTGCACGTGACTGAGAGCTTTGGCGGTTCCCCTCGAACTCTTTTTTGTTACCCGCGTCAGTTCAGCCTTACGAGGGACGGACTCGAACTTCAAACCACCAAGGGTCTACTGCAACGTCAACACAACCTTCCTCATCAATCGTTCACCTACTCTCATCCAGTTCTCTCATCACATCCTCACTCCACAATGACCACTCCGAATCACTCTAAACCTCCCGCTCCACCTCCACAACACCAAGCCATGACACCCGGCTCCATCACCAACCACCTCAGCGGTCTCTCACCCATGCCTACTCACAACCTACCTCGCTCCGTTGGTCACTCCCCCGCGCAGCTCTCCAAGAGATCTCCGGCCCATGGGGCTGGTGGCGCAGTGAATCAATACGCGCAATATCTCCGACGGAGTCAATCCAGCAACAATAATATCCATCATCATCACTCTACAACTACTACTACCAACACCACCGCCCCGTTGACATATGACTCCCCCACCGCTGCCGCCCTCGGATTAAGTCTCCATCTACCTGGTCTCGACCATCTCCCTCCCACGCCTATCCCCGATCGAGGACCAGCACGAAAAATCACAGTACGCGGTGTACCCACCGATGACGAACGCAAGCGTCGTCTCGAACGGATTGTGCAGCGATTACGGTCGCGAGTGGGACGAGTCAGCGAAGACGGTCTCGAACGACTCGCGAAACGGACCGACCTGGAATGTCTCTGGGAGGATGGACCGGGTGGAGCGCGGACCTTGACGATGGCCGGGACTGGTGTCCTGCTCGAAATCGAATTCAAACGCCAGCTCGTTACCCGCGTGGCATTAACCTTCCCGACTGCATCCGAGACCGTGACAGATGCGGCACCCCGGGCCGAACAGATTCTGCAAAGAGCGTTGATGCGGTCGGAGATGGACAGAGATAAAGTCACGGCGGGGATCAATCATAGTTTGGTCCCCTTTGCGACCCATCTGGAACGATTGACGGTGCTGGATAAGTTGAGCTCGCCACATTTGAATTGCTACGAGGCCGTGGGTGGGATCTACGCGAGTCTGCAAAAGATATTCGAGTGGGAGGTGCAAAAAGTGAAAGATGCAAAGGGGACGATGATGGTGGGGGTTGACGATGAAGAGATTGAAAGAGAAGTGCTGTGTAGAAAGTCCGGTCGACCGAGGATGCACGCGGGGGATCGATTGGGATTGAGTCTCGAGTATTGGATGCCGAGGAGGCATATTCGTGGGAAGAAGAGAAAACGCGGTTCAGCTGGGGATGAGGTTGAAGAGGGAAAGCCCTACGCAGCGATCATCGAATGCGAGGCCGCACCGGCGGAGTTGTCCCCTCCAATTCGAATCTCGAAAGATTGGGTCTCAGAGAAGGTGGTCCGAAATGCCGGGCCAGGGGACTTGCTACCTCCCTCGACGGCTGGAGGAGGAGAGCAGCAGCACCAGCAGGAGCAGGTGGTGATCGACTGGTTGGAACCACCGCCTACTTATGTCCCTGCTGGGGATGGACACCAGAACAGCGACGTCTCTGCTGCTCCTGGAGGAGGGACCACTGCAGGCGCTGGTACCACAGGAAACGACGGGACCGAGCAACTCCTCCCCAACGTGAGATTCATCGCAACGTTCGATCCTCCAGTGATTGTGCCCCTGCATGTAGCATATCAAGTCTACATGTCCGTCGGCCAACAAATCCCACAAGAGTCATTGTTGTCACACACGCAGACGTACGACGAGATGATTCTGGCAGGGAAGGATGTGAAGAGGTCCGTCGAGGATGGGATCACGAAGGTGTCGGTGGAGAGTCGACGGGTGGGCGTGTTTGGGAGGGATGATGGTAATGAGGATGGGAAGAAGAACGAGAATGCGGTGGAGCATCGATATGAGCTGTATATCGCCAAGCCGGAATACGCTCAGGTGATTACAACGCTACCGTTTGCGCATCCGAGGCAACTAGTTGGAATTTTGCCTGTGAGTGTTTATTCCCTTTGATTTACCCTTGGCTGTCTAGCATGTATTGGATGTATAGAATGCGAGTGCTGATTATATGACAATGATATAGATACTAAGACAATACGCCATTCTCTCGGAGATACTCCAAAACACAATGTCTCCCTCGCCTTCACCATCGGTATCGTTCTCTCTACCCTCGGAAAAGAGAGAGAAT
>QQTW01004242.1_pt1 | contig 10713 bp, 13 predicted proteins | sample 1904831 | NCBI WGS metagenome assembly QQTW01 (sample SAMN09435610, study PRJNA476489) | Subsurface metagenome, whole genome shotgun sequencing project.
GTTTATTTGCTGTTATTCGTGTCTGTTCCTCCTAGCGAAAACCCCACCAAAACCCACTAAGGCCACCGGCAGATGTCACAGGAAGAAGTCGGAAAGATTACTAGAAACACTTAAGACAGCGCGGTCTCTGCCAAAGATCTGCTGAACCGCGGTTTGCGGAAGGTTGCGGTAGTTTCGCATCGCGCGAACTAATCCCACCGCTCCTGAGGAGTTGTGATCAAATGCAAGAAGAAAATTGGAGCGCCACCCAGTACATGGTCGCGCGGGCTGACGATCAGGGGGGCATGACGGAGCAAGAGAACGACATTTTCCCTCCCACCATCCACGACGACTTGGATTACGCGCTTGAGGTCGCACGGATATGCTGTGCCGCTTGCAAGCGGAGGTTCGGTGTGTACAGGGTCGATGGTTTCATCGATTGCGACGGCGACTTCCGCACGCGCCGCTTTTATTATGACGAGAACCTGCTTTGATGGCAGGGCGGCTGCCTTACGCGTATTCTAAGGCAGCCGCTGTTGCTTCTATGCGAGCCTCCTCATGTCTCGCTATCAACATTTAGCGGGGTGGCCTTGTCGGTGCCGTATCTCTCGGTGGGAAACAGTACCTGTTGATGGCATGTTGTAAAAATCAACGGATTAAGCGCCCCGGATCGCTTCGCTGGTTAAGGTACGACGACATGTTATAGTGGAGGAGGGGTGGCGGTCTGCACCGTCACTTGTGCACGCGTTGACTTAGCGCCTGATCGACTGGTCGCTTCTTCGTAACGCCGGGCTACGGGCTCCTTAGGCGTCCTGTGGCCTATACTTCGCCACAAATTGTTGGCCTGGTATACGGTGAAGGCTCCCACGAAGGTGTTCTGTTATCCGAACGATTGAAGACTGTTTTGTGATCGGCGACCCGCACGCAGCCCACGGGCACGTAGGCAACGTTGCTTACATCGACGTGCGCTGGGCCAGGTATCTAAAAGTTTACTTGAGATTTGGTTGTGCTTTCAATTCCGCCAGCTTCTGTCGACACCAGCCGCCTAATCGATTGTCTGCGTTAAAGCACCTTATTCGTTCGCCCATACTTCGATACCCGTACCGCTTCGATTACCTACCCAAATCTTTCGTGCACACGTCTTCCGGTACAATCTTTGCCACATAAGTGCCCCGTCGAATGCCTGGTCACTCGCATTGTCGAGTCGAAACACGTTTTTCGAGGCGATGATAATCACCTTCGACCTGGCACGCGATAGGGCCACACAGAGCCGCCGTGCGTCGTAGAAAAAGACACCCGCTTCTCTTAGATATAAAGAATCGGACTCGGTAGCCCCGAGGATCATCACGGATCGCTCGCCTCCTTGGAACCGCTCCACGGTGTCTACTGTCACGGGCGAATTAAGCATACTGCCTAGTCCCGCGAGCTTCGTACGGATGAGCCGACGTTGCGCCCGGTGGGGTTTTCGCTAGGAGGAACAGACACGAATAACAGCAAATAAACATACGCCCCCCCCCCGTGCGGCGCCGCGGCAGACGAAGGCGAGGGGCGTGGTACAATTACTAAACTTGCCTGCATATCGACAATATATTGACGATGTGTCCCGGAATGTGACATTCAGTTTATCCGGCGGTGGGCGTTAAACAGGTTGAATACAGTGGCGATGAGGTCAAAGCATTCGAGGCTTGAACTAATCGGCCTATATTAGTTGCTGTACCTTTAGGAAGCTAGGAAGCATCGCTAAATATTCATGGTCGGATTTGGTTAACCGCCGAGCCATACGAACACGAAGGAAGAACACGGTGTTGAAGACGGCATGAACTCACAAACATATATTCTTGGACAAGGAGCGCCTACTATCCTTGACTTGCTTCTACCTGTGTATACGATCAACATCCTTGTTAACGAGCCCGGCATCCTATTCGAGAGGTTCCGGCTCGTTACGTCGTTGGGGATCAATGATGGCGTAGGTTATGAGCAAGTGAAGAAGCTCGGTGAAGAACTCCATGTTGTCGCCCACTGTGGGAACGTCGGCGTACTCGAACAGCCAGTCGAAGTCGTCACGACCGAAGTTAGCACTGGTCTGGAGTTCGCTGTCGGCCCGATGGGCATGTACCAGACGCGCATACGAATTGGTTGTCGCAGCGATCGTCCTATTGACGAGGTAGTACGTAACCTATGGAAGCGCCCCATCGACTCCTCCTTCCTGTTCGGCATTGTTCCTGTACTTACAGAATCTGCTCAAACGCCGGGCGGCGGGCACCATGGAGGCGGGCACCACGGAGGCGGCCACAACCACGGCGGCGGAGGACATTAACATGGGTGTTCGAAAGAATGTAACACAACTGACCGATCAGGAGCGTGAGGCACTCCTGAGGGCGCTCCTCACCCTCAAGAACACAGTCCCTGGAGGCTCCACTGTAAGTATTTACGATCAATTCGTCGCCCTGCATGGTGCGGTTATGGCGATGAGAGTACCAGGCCACCCGACCGATGTCAACTTCGGCCACCGGAACCCCGGCTTTTGCCCTTGGCACCGCCAGTATCTCCTCTTATTCGAGAAGGCTTTGCAAGCCGTGGATGCCAACGTCACTCTACCTTACTGGAAATGGCAAGACCAGGAAGCTGCCATGGAAATCCTCTTCACAGAAGATTTTCTAGGTGAGATTGGATGGGGAGCAACTGGGCCGCGTCCAATCCGCTCGCGCTACTTCAACTTTGACGAGCCTAACCCGAAGCCGACTTGGTATCCTGCCACGGCGCAAGGGTGGCGCATACCAACGCCGTTACAGGTGCGCTGGGCGCAACCAGGTACGCCGAACCATCAACGAACCAACGCAACCCTGCACCGCTTCACCCCCACCCAGATTCCGATAGAGTGGCCACCAAACTCAGGATCGATAATAGGAATGTTGGACGAGCCGACGTTTTTGCGGTTCCGTTCGGCATTGGAGGCCGGTTGGCGTACGCACAACGCGGGGCACAATTATATTGGCGGTAACATGGCGGACAACTTTTCCCCTATCGACCCGCTCTTTTGGCTACACCACGCCAATGTTGACCGCCTCTGGTGGCGGTGGCAGGAGCGGAGGCTCGTAGTGTCCCCTGGCACCACTCATGCAGATCATTACGCGCCGGACGTGAACCCCGTCAACAACATGGCGTTTCCACCCGGTCACCGCCTCAACGACCTCATGTGGCCTTGGGTAGGGAGCGCCAATGGGTACCAGACTGCCGTGGCGGGATTGGCTAGCCTCCTTGCCAGTACGGCAGGTGTACCTGCTACAAGAGTCCGTGACGTGCTTGACGTCGGTTCCTTGGGCTATAGCTACACCGTCGAGGCGGATGAAGTGGGCATCTAAACTTCAATCGCTCACGTTCTAGTGCCATAACGTGGCTGACACATAGCATGCTGGGATTAGGGATAACCGACCTGCATACCTTCGTTGATCGCGCGCGGCACTGATTTCGCTCCGCGCGATGATCATCGCTGAATCCGGTCTGCTTCCAGCGAAATGGGCCGACGTTCAAGTAGTGGTACCGCAAGTACGCCCTCGCCGACACCTCGCTAAAGCAGCTCGAAGCCGAGGCGCGGGCCGCGAAGCGTGGTTTATGGGGGGAAACAAAGACGGCGGTCGTCCCGTGGGAGTGGCACAACGGCACGAGCCCCGCACCGGTCGCCGTAGCGAAGCCGAGGGCCTCCTGCCCGGTGCGCTCCGTTCCGACTATATCCACAGTTTACATCACGGACACCGGAAGCAAGTGCCACGCGGCTACGCGCCAACACGCAGGGATACGGCGCGTGCAGGCAGTGCCAGTAATGACAGCTTAGAGAAGGCATTATTCTTCGCCTAGCAGCACAGAGGCTCGCACCTCCAGCGCTTTGGCCATAGCGATCAGTTCTACCGAGCTCACTATCCGCCTCCCAGACAGGAGGTGAGTGACGTCGATAGGTTGCATCACCCACTCCCCCTTTGTCACTGTAGACACGGCGATGCAGACGTCATCGTTCGTAAACGACCGACTGTCCATGATCCGTCGCAGTTGCGGGCCGATTTGATTTAGTAGCCCCTCTTTTGTTCGCAGGCGGCGTGGTGCTGGCATCTTTGCCAGTGTCTCGTTTTATATGGCGTAATGGCTTACACTAGTGTAAGATGGCTGTATAGGGAGTAGCCTAGGAACTCGTGCTAGAAAGAAAATGGAATTGATGCAGTCAGAGCGGGACGCCGCTACCCAGATGCTGGAGGCCGCGCGGGTGCTCGCCAAACAGAATGAGATCAAAAGGGCGGTTGCTTTTTACAAAGAAGCCTGCGCTCGCTTACCGAACCGAGCCGACGCCCACCGGGAGATGGCTGTGCTCCTGCTTCGTCAGGCTTTAGACGCCTGGTTGCCGTGGGATAAGAACCGTTGGGCGCGGGAAGCCGCCCTCGCCGCAGGGCAGGCGGAGCGCCTAGGCGATATGGACGGCGACTGCCTGTTCATCGTCGCGGAGGTCGGTGGCATGCTCGACATGCACACCGATGCCATTCCGAGCATGTTACAAGAGGCTTTCGCCAGATACCAGATGCAGATGGATCGGGGCGAGGCCGTCAGTGCCTTTTACCTTGCGACGGCACTGCGGATGGCGCAGATCAACGAGGCCAGAGGACAGGAAAAGGCGGCTATTTCCTATTACGGGATTCTATCAGGGGCGGCGGAACTGGAACGCACAGGGCGGGTCAGAGCTGGGTCGTCAACCCCGGAACAGACTCAAAGAGCGTGGGCGTCAATAGCCCGATTACAGGGACTTGCAGGTTAAGGAGGAGGACAGCATTGGGAGTGGTCATAATATTTCTTCTCGCCGTATTGTTCGTGGCGGCGGTATGGGGGCGCGAGGCTGCGCAAAAAGCTTTCGGTATTGGGATGACGGTCTTCATGGCGTTGCTCGCCGTAGTAGCGGTCGTAGTTACGCTCTTGGTCGTAGATTTTTTGAAGTGGGACGCGGAAAAGAGCCGGGCTAATGCGCCGAGCAACGCCTATCATGTCCCTTCTGTGTCCGCTCCCCAGGTTCGCTATGCCGCCCCTCAGGCCGCCCCTGCTGCGGGAGCATTCCCGCCCGATCTAGGCAACCCTAAGATCAGCGTTCGTATGCGGAGTTTGCAACCGGACGAGGGCGCACCTTACGGTCTCCCGCCCGGATACGGCGTAGTTGTCGGGGTTGTATTCCCGAATAGTGTCGCACAAACGTCGGGGCTTCAGGTAGGCGACTACATCACGCAGGTCGACGGCAAATGGATTACGGATGTAGACGCCATCAACCGCAACAACGTTGGTAAACGGGTCGGCGATATAATCGTCCTCCGCGTCCTGCGGGGTAACCAACAGTATCTCGTCCGGGTACCGTTAGGAAACCCATAATGGATCTGACTATTATGTCTCGAAGCTGAGTCGGTTCACGTCTGTAATATGGTGACCCACGTCTCTATCTATCAGTCCGATGGACACCACTTGTTAAAGTAATAGGCTGCGACTACATCAACATTGGTTGCTTCGTTTCCTACTAGGAAGGACTTCGCCAATGACTGGCGAACCTAATCATAGCCCAAGGAAATCACCTGTCGTATAGATTCGTGCACGGTTCGCGTTTTGGGCATTTAAATGCCATGTCGCCCGATATTCCTGAGTCCGCTCTTCGTTTTGGTTTCGTTTCTGCTCCGACAGGTGTCCATAGCGGTAAAACCATCCAACTCCCGGAATTATCTCTTCTGCTAGATGCCGCGCCGGATGGTGCCACCCACCGCGATTTCCAGCGGCTGTCCGTCGACAATAACGTCCTCCTCAAAGCGACCCTTTCTGGTCGCAGGAATGCTTTTCGTGCGCTGGCCCAGCATTACAGTCTCCGCGACGACATCCTACTGTTCCGAATCTTTCGCTTCCTCTGGCCCCAGGCGGAGCCAGAGCATCCACTTCTCGCCTTGTTACTTGCATCCGCACGGGATTCCGCTTTGCGGTTTTCTGCGCCAGTAGTTCTGCAAAAGGAACTGGGCGAGATCGTGACGGCATTGGAGATTCAAGGGGTGGTTGCTACCGCCTATGGTAATAGGTATGGCCCGAAAACCCTGCGGAGCATGGCGCAGGATCTCGGCGGGTCGTGGGTTCAGGCAGGCCATCTTGCAGGACGATCCGTCAAACGTAGGGGTAAAGCCACAGCGGGCCCGGCAACCGTTACGTACGCGCTGTTGATGGGCTATCTTTGTGGAATCCGCGGAATAATGCTGTACGAGACGTCTTGGAGTCGACTGCTCGATTTGTCGAGGGAGCAAATCGATGCAATGGCATATAAGGCAGCACAAAGGGGGTGGCTCAGCTACCGCCGCATCGGGGATGTGGCCGAGATAACTTTCCCCCATCTACTCGCCGGTCTAAATGAAGCGGAGTTTACCAATTAGCGATGGGACATATTGAAGCATTAGTTCGGGCGTACGAACGTTTCGTGGGCTTACCTTGGGAGCAAAATCTGGCCGGGCCACAGAAGGTATGGTTTGTCCTTTACACACCTTCGGAGGAGCGGCGTCTTCGGGCACGCATTGGTGAGTTCGAGCTGGCCACGAAGCGGGCAAAGCATGGCTGGCAGCATGTAGACTTGACGGATGCCTTCGCCGAGTGGATGGCCTCGGAAGAATACCGGGAGAGTTATTTCGAATCGCCGGAAGATTTAGACCTGTTTTTACCAGAGTTTGGCAAGAAAATTGCAGGTATTGTCAATATATCGCTTGCCTCTGCGGCAGATAAGGAAACAGTCGTTGCAGTGAGCGGTATCGCCTCGCTTTTCGGCCTGGCCCGCGTCTCCGAGTTGGTACAGGCAGTGGCCCCGAATATAAGAGGGCGGCTGTTGGTCTTTTTTCCGGGGGAACGCGACGGCAACAATTACCGGTTACTGGACGCGCGTGAAGGCTGGAATTATTTAGCGGTTCCGATTACGGCGAGCAAAGACGAATAGGACGACAGGATCGATCACAAACCTCATGGTTATCAATAAAGAGCTATTTACACGCGACCCTCTCACCAGCCCCATTCCCAATGATGGCGTGGCTAAGGTAAGCACCCCGCAATCTGATCAAGAATGGCAGGTACTTCGGTATGAACTTGATACGTTCGTCTGCGAGGGTGAGTACCAGCGCGGACTGGAACGCATCCTCGGCACGTACCTGAAGTATGTTGGCGAATCGCAGCAACCCGCTGTCTGGGTGAGCGGCTTCTATGGCAGCGGTAAGAGTCACCTTGTGCGCGTCCTGGAATATCTGTGGAGCGACGTGCAGTTCCCGGACGGGGCGACGGCACGAGGACTGGCGAAACTCCCCGGCGACATCAAGGCCCATCTGCAAGAGTTGACTATCACGGGGCGCAAGAATGGCGGTCTCTGGTCGGCGGCAGGAACCATCGGTGGTGGCGCGGGGGATAGTGTACGTCTGGCGATCCTTGGTATCGTTTTTCGGAGTGCGGGTCTGCCGGAGCAGTTCGCACCTGCCCGGTTCGTCATCTGGCTCAAGCAGTACGGATATTACGATAAATTCAGAACTGCTGTCGAGTCTACGGGAAGAACACTCGACAAAGAACTGCAGCAGATGTACGTGTCGCCAGTGCTCGCCAAGGCGATTCTCTCTGCCGATCCTGGATTTGCGGACTCGGAAGCGAATGTACGTCTTCTTCTCAAGGCGCAATACCCGAACGTGAGCGACATCTCAGACGACGAGATGGTCAGTGCACTCGGCGATGTGCTCGCGCTCCAGTCTACGACACCTGGCAAGCTCCCCTGTACCCTGATCGTTCTCGACGAAGTGCAGCAGTTCATCGGCGACGACGCCGACCGGACGCACCGCGTTGATCTGGCAGCCCAGGCGTGTTCCAAGAAATTCGGAAGCCTGATCCTTTTTGTGGCTACCGGGCAGTCCGCGCTTCAGGCGACGCCGCAGTTGCAGAAGCTCCAAGACCGCTTCACCGTTCGTGTTCAGCTCTCCGATAAGGACGTGGAGACAGTCGTTCGCTCGGTAGTTCTGCGTAAGTCACCGGATAAAGAGACACTTCTCAAAGATACCCTGGATAGCGTCAGTGGCGAGATTGACCGGCATCTACCCGGCACTAAAATCGCACCAGAATCTGCGGATAAGGGAGTGCTTACTGCCGATTATCCCCTCCTGCCGACGCGCCGCCGCTTCTGGGAGCGAACACTGCGGGCGGTTGACAAGGCGGGAGCATCGGGGCAGCTACGTACCCAACTTCGGGTTGTCCACGAAGCGGCCCGCGCTGTAGCGTCCGAACCGGTCGGGCATGTGGTCGCGGGTGATTTCCTGTATGGACAGGTCTCAGCGTCTCTTCTACAGACAGGGGTGCTACTGCGTGAAGTCGACGAGATCATTCAGAAAGAAGATGATGGCACCGTCGATGGGAAACTACGCTCCCGGCTCGCCGCGCTTATTTTTCTGATCGGGCAGCTACCGACTGATGTCGGCGCGGACATTGGAATCCGCGCGACCGTGAATACCCTCGCCGATCTTCTGGTAACGGACTTGAAGGCGGGTAGCGCGACAATCCGTCAGCGTATCCCTGATCTTCTCAAGGGGATGGCAGACGCCGGATGCTTGATGGAAATCGGCGGAGAGTACCGGCTTCAAACACGGGAAAGCGCGGAGTGGGAATCCGTCTATCGGAGCAAGCTCGCCAAGATAACGAATGACGACGTGCGTATCGCCGCTGACCGCGGGACGGTACTAAAACTCGCCGTCGGCAAAGCCCTCGACAAGATGGGCTTCGCCCAGGGGGATAGTGGCACTCCCCGCAAGGTGGAACTGCATTTCGGAGGCGAGGAACCGAAGGCGGATACGGGCAACGTCCCCGCCTGGATTCGGGATGAATGGGCAGTCAGCGAGAAGACCGTCCTTCAGGAAGCACAGACGGCAGGGCCGGACGGCGCGGTCGTCTATGTTCTTCTGCCCCGGCGGAGTGCGGATGATTTCAAGAAGGTACTCGCTGGGTTCGCTGCCGCCAAAGAGACGTTAGAGACTAAGCCAACACCGACGACAGCGGACGGTATCATCGCGCGTGACGCGATGCGAAGCCGCCAGGAAGTTCACGAACGTCAGGTGGCCGCGTTCGTTGCAGTTATATTAAAGGACGCAAAGGTTTTCCAGGGGGGCGGCAATGAAGTGGCACAGGCTGATCTGAAGGCTTCCGTCGCCGAGGCAGGCCAAGCATCTGTCGCACGATTGTACCCCCAGTTTAGCGTCGCCGATTTTGCGGCGTCGAAGTGGGCCAAGGTGGGGGAGCGTGCGCAACAGGGGAACGGGGCCGCACTTTCAACCATCGGCTACACCGGCGAGGATGACAAGAATCCGGTCTGCAAAGCCGTTCTTGATTTCGTCGGTACCGTAGGCAAAAAAGGTAGCGAGGTTCGCAAAAACTTCCTGGCCCCGCCCTATGGCTGGCCTCAAGATGCGGTAGACGCCGCACTCTTGGTCTTGCTGCACGGCAATCACGTTTCTGCCAGCGCCAACGGTACGCCGGTAGCACTGACAACGCTCGATAAGCCCAAGATCGCACAGGCAGAGTTCCGACGCGAAGGCGTGACTGTCACCACTCTGCAACGGATCGCTGTCAAAAACCTTCTCCAGGGCATGAACATTCCACTCAAGCCCGGTGAAGAAGCGGTGGGGCTACGCCGTTATGTCGATGGTCTGATTGATCTTGCCAAGGCAGCGGGGGGGGGAGAAGCCTCTTCCCCCGCTGCCGGACACTTCGCACCTGACTCCACTCCAGAGCCAATCCGGGAACCAACTCCTCCTCAGTATTTATGATCTGCGTGATCAGCTTGCAAAGGAAGGGAAGGAGTGGGCGAGTGCTGCCCAACGTATCCGCGAACGGCAACCGCGCTGGCGCACCCTGGAAAATCTCCTGAGGCAGGCGACAGAACTGCCTGTTTATACTATCGTTAAGCCACAGGCGGACGCAGTGCGGAACAGCCGGTTGCTTCTTAGCGACCCCGACCCTGTACCCCCGCTCTGTACCCAGGTAACCGATGCACTCCGGGCGGCAGTCACTTTGGCGCGAGAGGATCATCTTGAAAAGTACGGGGAGCAACTGGAAAATCTCCTTTCTTCCGAGGCGTGGGGCAAGTTGAGCGAGGCGGATCAGAAATCGATCCGTGCGGTAAATCAGCTCGGCCCTATTCCCGAAGTGAACCTGGGTACCGAGGAGGAACTGATTGCTACGCTCGAAGCCGTCCCTCTCTCTACTTGGGAGGCACGAACGGCGGCACTGTCGGAGAGGATCAAGCGGGCACTTGTCGAGGCTACAAAACGGCTGGAACCAAAGGCGGTACCTTTCTCGATACCATCGCGAACACTAAAGACAGAGGAAGAAGTAGACGCTTACCTTGAGGAGTTACGCACCGCTTTGCTGTTAAATTTGCAGCCTCGCCACCAATCCGAGCCGCAGCTTCAATATCGGTAAAAGGAATCACTCGGGCTTTGCCGGTACTTAATGGAACTACTGTCACTTTGCGGGGAGCAACATCAATGACATTGAACTCTTTACCGCGAAGTGTACTAAGCGTCTTCCCCTTCAGTCTTTCGATCTCTTCCAATAAATCTACTCGCATAGTGTTTCCCTGCGCCGTGCTAAATGATCACTGGGTTGCCTACCCCAACATGCGCAAGCAAAGCGGTGCGTAACTCCTCAAGGTAAGCGTCTACTTCTTCC
>QQTW01004243.1_pt1 | contig 10712 bp, 13 predicted proteins | sample 1904831 | NCBI WGS metagenome assembly QQTW01 (sample SAMN09435610, study PRJNA476489) | Subsurface metagenome, whole genome shotgun sequencing project.
CCTCCAATTCCCTTCACTCGACAAGCATATGGCGGCTTTAGTCTGCGTCTACTCCATCATCATCATCATCATCATCATCCTCGTTCTGGCTTTTTTTGCATGGGTTTCGCCGCGTCTGCTTGCTTTCTTGTCGTTCGGGCACCACCATCGATGCGAGTCGGGGTGTTCTTTCTGCTCATCGTTTGTTTGACTTGCCTCCGTCCGTCCGTCTGCACAATCAAAACACACACGCTTGGTTCAAGAAGGATAGATATGCGTGGGGTTGTTGTTGTTGTTGCGGGGTCGGTATTTGCAAACCTTTTTGCTTAACTTTGGCTTGTTATGCTCACTTGGCCTGCCTGCTTGCTTGCTTTCCACTACTCATGTTTTCAGCGTCACCGCTCAGCGGGAATGGATCAACATGGGCATATATTCGCCGGGTAGTCCTCCCGGTATGACGACCGGCGAAGTGTGTCAGTTGCTCGCATCCGGTTGATTTTATCAGGGCATCCCCTACCCTCGCGGGGAGAGCTTCTAGTTTCGCAGCAAAGGAGAATAGGAGAAAAGCTGAATTCGGCAAGACTTCAGTTTTGATCTACGGAATACGTCGAGCAAGTCATATATGATATATGCGCAGTGAGGTCAAGCCGCGTCCTGGTTCCTGGTCCTGCAGAAACGGGATCGCAGCAGCAGCAAGCGTCTCATCGGAGTCAAAATAGATTGCAGGGATCAGGTTCATGGATGGGATGTTTTCGTTTATCGATATGGATATAGATGTCCTGCAAGAAACGTGCAGCGCAGCGGGAGTCTGTTTCGATGGAGTCTGGCGGAAGGGAAAAAGAAAACAACCTTCATGGAATACCGCATGAACTATCCAGGCGTGGAGGGATGCGGGAGGGTCCAGGGTTGAAGCTTGCGAGACTAGAATCAACATCATCCTGCGGTAGTTTCGAACAAGAACCTGCAGGGCATCAAGAGAGACAGACAGCTGCCAAACTTGAGAGCACGATGGGCAATGGGGCGCCAGTCCAATAACGGAGTTTTCCTCATTGACTGTGAACGCCCTCGAAACTCTCCGTGAACTTGAATATTCAGGTTCGATTTGTGTCCCACTAACATTCTGTAGCTATATCGAGTGAACTTAGGAGCTAAATGACAGCGGAACAGACGTCGGCGATAGCTTGTCCTAGAGCTAACGAGTCAATTCGATACTAACCCCAATAGCAACGACTCCAAGTCTGCTTGATTGATAAAACGCTTGAGTCTTTGCGCAATTCCCAAAAGCGACCAGGACCAGGCTAGATAGTTCATCAGCGCGTTAAGGATCATTAACGACTCGACCTGCATCTCGGCCTTTGCTGAACCTGCCACGCCGGTGGAAAATTAAATGGGACAGCTCAGCAGTAACCGTCCCGTCACGCTTATGACAGCGGTATCATTATCTTCGCCCTTACGACGAAGGTCATTGTCGCTCTTACAGCAAAGGTATTATCATCTCCATCCTTACAACGACGGTATCATATCATTGCCATCGCATTTCTGGCGGAGGGTGTTATCTTCATTATCCCTTACGAGAAAGGTATCTTTGTCACGCTTATACCAAATGACCCAATCTTCATCACACTGATGAAGTTGATACAACCTCCTTTATAGGATTCGTAATGAAGACTACCCATCTTTCATCACACTTATGATGATGATCGTTGATGATTGGCGGTAAGTGCTGAGCTGTTCCATTTATTTTCTCAGCCGCGTGCCTGCGTCGCAAGATCCTCAAATATATCCGGCGCTTAACGCGGCACAACAAGCGCCCATCAACTCAACTCCCCCTCTGCCGTCCACGTGACCATCAACCGCATCTGCTCCCCATCTTTTGGGCGATCGGAAAAAACTGAACCGACGATGCGCCGTTGATCAAATCAAATCAATGCTCAGATGTCGACCCTACCTCCGCTGCTTTCATCGTCACGTATCGCCTACTCCTACCATCATCCAGGTAGTGCAATGCACGAAGACTCTCCAGTCTCGATCTATCCACGATGGCGGAGGACGGTTGTTTCGTGGGAACCACTACGCCCAAGTCGCGGCGGCGACGCGGAGGATGTCCAATGGCGATGATGATGGTGTCCGAAGAGACCATTCCAATATCCGAACAACCACCGCACAACCCATTGACAATACCAATACACTCGAACTCACACGCCTCAATCAAGAAGACTCTCCATCCCTCCAAGAATCGCAAGAAAAAAACCAGTCCTTCATCATCCGCAAAGAAGCCGAAGCTGAACTCAGATATATTCGCGATCCATTACTTCTCGCGGACCGTGTGAGGTTCGCGTTACAGGATGGTGAACTCGAGAAAGCCACTTGGCTTGTCCGAGCGGCGAGTAAACGCATGGCGTGTACCGTCGGCTGGAACCATTTGATGAATTACTTGGTCGGAAGAGGAAGAGTAAAGGAGGGGTTTGGCATGTATAACGATGTATGGATTCATCTTTCCCTTATACCCTACGAGATCGTTGCGGTTCTTCTCAAGTTTCTCTCTCTTTTGTCTTCTCTCTAAAATTCCTCTCTACATGCTCTTTACATCAAAAGATTGAAAGGTTGTTGGGATGCTCCAGAATTCTCTACACTCGCACATTGCATGATTGTTGATTTGCTCCATCATCCTCTATACCATCACGTACTGGATCGTGGCAGATGCACTTCCATGTTCCGTTAACCATCAAACGTCGAAATGTTGATCCTCTTTACTGACCTACGATATAGATGAAAAAGCGAGGCCAGCTGCCAGACGCACACACATTTACGCTCCTCCTACGCGGTCTAGCGGACCATCCCCAATATTCCTCCGCCGTGTGTCGAGCCATGAGTCTCTATAACTCCATGCTGAAGCCAACCTCCCCCGTCAAACCATCCATCATCCATACCAATGCCGTTCTCACAGTCTGCGCGAGACACAAGGATATGGATACCCTCTGGACCGTCCTCGAGAAGGTGCCCGAGATGGGTCCTAATGCGCCCGACGCCTGGACCTGGACGGTGATCTTGAATGCGATCCGCGAAGAGATCATCACGCGGCCGGGAGATGATCCGTCGAAGAACACCGTCGACCAAGTAGACGATGGCGAAGGCGAGGATATTACTACGCAAGCAACGGCAAGGAATGCGGAAGAGCAAGTCAAGCGCGAACAAACCATCCTTCGAGCACGTCGGATCTGGGACGGGGTTATTCAGCGCTGGAGACGAGGGATCGTGCACATGGATGCGCAACTAGTGCAGGCGATGGGGATGGTATTGCTAGCCAGTTCACGTGAGCGGAACTGGGACGATGTGTTTTCATTGGTTGAACAGACGATGGGGATTCCAAGGATGATTCCCAAATGGACACCTCCATCAGCGAAGAAACCAAGACGCGATGAAGAAGAGGATAGCAAGCGTATGAAGGAATCGACGCAGGACGAACATGACGGTAATTCCAATGAAGATATCAATTCAAGCACACGTATGTCTTCAGACGAATATGGATCCGAATTCGATACTCGCATCGGCGACTCGCCATCTACCGATACCGCTGCCTATGCGCGTCCCACGCAAGCTACACTCTCCATGCTCCTCGAGGCCAGCCGGTTGCTTCGCAGCAATAAAGCCGCAACGGGGTACTGGATTCTACTCACCTCCTCTCATGATGATTCACAACAACCTCGAACGGCAACTGGAGTCAACACAAAGTCATTCAACATCCTTCCCGACGCAGACAACTACCACAGCTACCTCCGTGTCCTGCGGCTCATGCGATCAAGTTTCAAAGCCGTCTCGGCTCTCGAAGAGATGGTCTCGCGCTCCCGAGAAGATCGAAGAAGACACGGAGGACGACAAGGACAATCACAATTCCAACCAGCCCGCAAAACTTTCCTCATCACCATGAGTGTCTGCGCGCGCGACAAGCGCAACCCGCAACAACTCTCGCACGCAACTCGAGTCCTCGAACTAATGTCGTCGTGTCTCGCCGATCCCGACGTGTCGACGTTGACTCGGTACTTCGATCTCGCGCACGGCTTAAACGACGAACAAGCTCTACGGGGGGCATTAGAGGGGTTACATCCCCTCGTAACGAATCTGCGAGGGATGTTAACGTACGGACGCGCTCGGGACGTCAAACCTGTTGATCACCGTACGAGGGATGCGGCATTGATGTTGATGAGGAGGATGCTCGGCGCGTATGGACGTCTATTGGGTCGAAGGGATGAGATGAGGAGGGAGGAGAATAAGAGGTTGAAGACGCAGCAGGCCAGTTTGAGGAAATTTGTGGAGAGGGTGGAGAAGAGAGAGGAGGGAGTAGAATGAGGAGAGAAGAGGAAGAAGAGCAGGAGGAGAAGGAGGAGGAGGAGGAGGAGGAGATGCAAGAGGATATGCAAGATTCGACCGCGGAGAGGATTCAGAAGAAGGACAAAGAAACGTTGTATAGTAGGAGGACGAAGAAGAAGAAACCACCACCGGCTATAAGAATATTGGAACGAAGGGAGAAACTGAAAGTGAAGGAGGATGCGATGATGGCGAGAAGGGGGATGACGACGAAGAAGTTCGTGAAGGTTCGGTTGGTGAGAGGTAGAGATGAAGGAGGCGGAGAATCGAGATAAGGGATGATTCTTGCATGTAAACATGTGAAACTAGTACGACGGTACTGATTTCCGTTACCTACGTCAATATCGATTAGGGATGCAGGCATGGTTGTGGACTAGTTGTCCTACGAAAGGAACCGTCCATGTCGATGGATACCCTCTATTCCGAGGTGTTGGTGGTAGTGGACATGGTGATGGATAGCACGCCGCTCATCTCATATTCCCGTTCCCATTCTGCAAATATCGATCAAAGTTTGGAAAGAAGAAGGGTTGGGATTCTTTCTCATTGTGTAAATATCGAAGTCTAGAGAAAAGAAGGCGTAACTCTTCCTTTATACCTACTGGTATGCTGTAGTACCTATCACAAACACGAAAAGCGATGAGCTACTCTACCTACGCTACCATGAATCCGTTCTGTTTCTTATGATATCTAAACTATTATTCATCCGTCATGGTCCTTGCTCAGTCCGTAGCGCTGACCAGGACCCATCCACTAAAAAATTTGTTTCTTTCTGAAGCTTGGCGAACGCTCAATATCTTTGCAATAGCAAGCTGATCTCTCGAGTTGATTGTTGTCGAGCTACAGGGCTATATCGTATACTACACCAGTTGCTGTTCGCTGAATTGGGTGGTCACCTCACGATACCACCCTAGACAATCCCCAGAAAGATCTATGGCCACTGTTCGGACTCAATCTCGACGAATCTCAGGACTACCAGTCTAACGGGCCACACTTGAGAGTAGAACCATTCTAGTCTCTAACCGCCGTAGGAGTATGAATAGGAAAGAAGAACGATGGTTTCTTAGACCTGACACATCGTATTCAGGCTTTCATATCGTAGCGCTATACAATAAGCGGTCGGCCGGCCTCATTCTCCATACCGTAAGGAACCGAACTGGACCGTAACTGTGCGGTAAAATAATATCGTCCCCTCATCATAGAAGTCTCGTTCATTCTTTCTTTCTTCGCAACACCCTAATATGGGACGGACGAACATCACCCGCTTAATACCATTTGCAATAGAGCTACTCGCGCCCGTTTTCAGTGGGTGAGGAGGACATGTCATCCCTTCATGATTGACGCCATCGCCGGTATACAGCAGCTATCTTCATCTTGAACTTATTCCCATGTTGTTTGTATTTAACAGCATAACCAGTGCTGTAACCAATTTAGAATCCCGGCTTTTGTAACCGGTTTATAATCTCATTCTTTGATATCAAAACTCGTTCCGCATCCACAACTACTACTCGCCTTCGGATTATCCGTGATCTTGAATTGACTTCCGATCAACTCGGTCGTGAAATCAACTTTAGAACCCTTGAGTAATTCCAGACTCGGTTCGTCGAGCACGATTTTCGCTTCGGTGCCGTCGTCCGCTTGGAATACTGTGTCGTCTTCTGAGGATAAAGATGAGGTGTTGGTGAGGGACATGAGGTATTGGAAGCCGTGACACCCTCCCGAGGTGACGTGGATTCGGAGCAAGAGGGAGGGGTTGTTTTCTTGGGTCATGATTTGTTGTAATCTCTTTTTTTATTGTATTCGTTAGTGTTATGTAGTAGGTGGTGGTTGGAAACGGGGGGAACCCCGGGGAGGGACTAGCTAGATATAACTTACCTTGGATGCTCGAGGGGTGATGTCAATGGTCATGTCATTACCGTCTTCATCTTTGCGGAGGTTGCTGAGGACGGTGGTGGCTCTTAGAAAAGACGTATGAGAAATGGATCGAGTGGTGGTGAGTATAGGAAATGCTGGTTTTCCAGGTCTTCGCAGTCGGGGTCGAGTGAGGGAGAGGTTGTTTGCGACAACGCCACTGGGACGTAATGAAGGAGCTGCGGGAGCTGTCGCGGGCTTGAGAAGAAGTGAGTTTGATGCTCGACAGCTGTGATACACGCAATACCAGCGCGCGCTAATCGTCATTCCAGACTGCGTATAACTTCGTGAGAGCGTCGCTGTGGACATGGTTGCTTGGCTTGTTGACGTAGGAAATGAAATGGATGAGTTGCTCGGTCAGCGATATGCGACAGACGTCAGTTTCTCGGGAGTCGGAGAAGGATCTTCCGAGCGGTGAGCCTGATCGAGCTTAGCTTTGGAGCTAATGTCAGCCACTATCGATATCGGCTGGCGTCGGCTTCGTCGCATTTGCCATCTCCCATTGTCAACATCATCGACACAATCCTTCACCATTCTGGGAACAACCGAACCGTAACAATAGCAACATTATCATATACTCGACAACCCCATACGGGAGAAGCTATCACCGAAGGAGACATCCATAGACTCTACTAGCCGTATCTCCAGCCGTCATGGCGCCCTCTACTCTTCCTTCTTCGCCGTCCCCTTCCACCGTTATCCTCACTCCTAAAACGTCTTCGTCTAAGGACCCACATTCTAATGACAACGCTAATTCCATTAATCCCGCTACCACCACCGCCGAAATGTCATCATCCTCTCAAGATCCCTTCCCTCCATCCAATCAAGACTTCTCCATGACCTCGCGCAGTTTCTCACGCAGTTGGGCACAACGTAAAGATCGCGAGAACCCTCTTCGTCACTTCCGCGAGCAATTCGAGATCCCTACGCGTCGAGACTTGACCCAGACGACTCTTCTGGACCGGCAATCATCCTCCATCTCCAACGATAGTCATAATACCGAGGGTAATGAACCCTGCGTCTATCTCTGCGGCAACTCCTTAGGCCTCAAACCAAAATGCGTGGACGAATACCTCCGTGCTCACCTGACCGCATGGGGCACCAAAGCAGTAACGGGGCATTTCTCGGGTTTCTCAGACTCGCCTCTCCCGCCGTTTGTCGAACTCGATCAGGTGGCCGCACGAGAGATGGCGAAATTGGTCGGTGCGGGGGAAAACGAAGTGGCGGTCATGGGAAGTTTGACTGCCAACCTCCATTTGCTCATGGCGAGTTTCTATCGGCCTCAACAGAGGGGTCGATATAAGATTATTCTCGAGGGGAAAGCGTTTCCAAGCGATCATGTTAGTCTATTCATCCTACCTACCTACCTCCTGTCCTCTTTAGCTCTGTTTATATACATATACATATAGAATACTTACTGATGATATATCAGTACGCCGTTGAATCTCAAATTCGACACTGGGGATTCTATCCCGACGAGGCAATGGTTCTCATCGAACCCGACGACGACGGGGTATTAATTTCGACGCAGCACATTTATAACATCATCGACGAGCACGCTGACACCACTGCCTTACTCTTACTCTCCGGGGTTCAGTTCTACACGGGTCAATATTTCGACATACGCGGTATCACAACCTATGCGCAATCGAGGGGGATTATCGTGGGATGGGACCTAGCCCACGCCGTGGGCAATCTCCCCGTCCAACTCCACGACTGGGATGTTGATTTCGCGGTATGGTGCAATTATAAATACGTGAATGCCGGACCAGGGGCGATTGCTGGTATCTTTGTGCATGAGAAGCACGGGAGGGTCGAAAACGGTGGTGACACTGTCGGCAATAATCAAGAGGGTGGTGGTAATACAACCATCAACTACCGTCCTCGGTTGACCGGGTGGTGGGGAAGTGATCGCTCAACCCGCTTCGATATGGAGAATCGATTTATCCCAATCGAGGGAGCAGCGGGGTATCAATTGTCGAATCCCTCCGCGACGGATCTGGCGGTGTTGCTCGCGAGTTTGTCCATCTTCAATCAAACGGATATGTTTACGCTGAGACGACACTCGATGGAGTTGACGGGGTATCTTTATCATCTTATGACCCGCTCTCCTCCGCCATTATCGTCTCGACGACGACAGCCGCGGGATTTGAATGGCGCAAGTATCGAGGAAAACTACCACGTTGGCGACGGAGAAGGGAGGGATCATCGTCATCAGCAACCCGACAGGGTCAGCATCAACGGTCATCATCAGCCAGAGGATGAAGACGAGCATGCCGATCACCACCGCGCTCGTGACGAAGAAGGCAGCACCACCCCTTCTCATCCTCATGAGTCTAACCATGCCTCCTCCACCTCCGCCAGTACAGCTCTAAACCTGACCATCCCCTCCCAAGTTTCACAAGTCGAAAAGTCAATACAATCCTCCTACGAGATCCTCACACCCTCCAACCCTCTTGAGAGGGGCGCGCAATTATCAGTACGACTATCTCCCCCCCACCTCCTACCTATCATCATGCGTGAATTGAAAAACGCGGGAATCGTGGTGGATCATCGTAATCCGAATGTTATTCGAGTTGCTCCTGTGCCGTTGTATAATTCTTTTGAGGATGTTTGGAGGTTTGGGAGGGGGTTTAAGAATGCTGTGGGGATTGCTTTGGTGGAGACGGGGGTGGGGGATGTTGGTGGGGATTTGGAGGGGCTTGATGATGATGATGATGGAGATGACGGAGAAAGATGATGGTGGGAATCATGGGAATAACGATGAAGGGAGATGGAAATCGTCGGGATGATGACGAAAGAGGATAGTCTTTGAGCCGTCGATAGGATGGTGATGGAAGCTGCTGGTGCTGGTAATACCACCACTAACACCACCACCACTGTCGCGATGCCGACAACGACGACTGAAGCAACCACCACCACCACCACCACAATGCCGACGATACATCCACCCGCTCCCGTTCCCACCTCTGCTACCCTTTGATCTTCCCCGTTCCCGGCGCTCCTAACACCAATGAGCAAAAACAACCAAGGTATTCAAGCGATCCAAGGGATCACCGTCGTCGCATTGACGGAGATTCCTACCGATCAAGTCGTTGCCGGGCAAGCGATGATGGTGAGCGGTGGACCAGTTCTTCCCGCGCCGCCGCCTGCTGTTGTTTTGGGACCCAGACCCTCCACCATCACCACACCGATGATGGAGAACATCAATGCCGGCGTGGGCGATACGATGATGAATATCAATACCGGTTTCAACGGGGTGACAACGACAATGGCATCATCCTCACGGGGATGACGACGACCCGCATCAAGATGACGATGATGGGTGATAGAGAGTAGAGCGTTGTAAGGATGATGACGAGTGGAAGCATCTCCATAGTGACGACAGTAAAGTATCAGAGTATTTTCATCATCGTAAGGATGGGCGTGATGTTCCCTAGCCGATAGCACGACAAAGAATGATGGAACTGTAGTTCAATGCTAATTTCATGTAAATAGCTCGAATCAACCGAACCGAAAGAAGAATTGTGTTCGCATTTGCATCACGTTGCCGTATCAAAAATCTACCCTTACCCTACCCTACCCTATCATACGATCCTATCTGCCTGTAGAGTACCGTACATACCCCGTACGACTGAAGTACCAGTACAGGACTCGAATTGAATGCCTATCTTTGCGTGGCGATGCTATAACGTACAGATAAAAATGCCATACACTGGAATATACAAAAGAGAGAGATGGTGGTATCATAATCTTTAATCTTCAGGTAGATGATCGATAGATGGATGGATGGATGGATGAACGAATAGATGAACGAATGGATGAACGAATGGATGATGATGGATATTCTTATAAGACGGTACATGCACTACTCGCTGCCCTAGCATTCATTCATTAGTTAGTTTTCTCTTTTTCTTTGGGTTGACTCGTGGAACGAAGGAAGGGGGGGAGTGTAATGGAGGGATGATTGGACGACGAAAGCATGGTTGGATGGATGGATGGATGGATAGATGGGTGGAAGAACGGATACTGGATGGATAGGGATAGTGTATTCTGGAATTAGATGGATGGATGGATGAAGATAAATACAAAAACTCACCACCTCTGTGCCTCAATCCTCTTCACCCACCTCACCACCACCTTCAACCTCCGTCTGACACTCGTGATGCTCAACAGATGATATTTCTCCATCTCCGCGATGGGCAACAAACTCGCGAACCAGAACGGGAACAGCGCCGGATCCTCCGTCGGCGGATCACCATACGTGGCGAGCACACGCTCATGCAACCAGGGTGCCGACTGATTACGCATCTTACTGATGAATTCCGTGGCGATATTGAGTAATGATCGTGTTGGCAACCGGTCGATTTGACCCAGTAAATCGGATGGCGACGCTGGTGCTTGACTCGTCTCCAACGCTTCCATCGCTTCTTCTTGCACCACGGGAATATCATCCGTTG
>QQTW01004244.1_pt1 | contig 10712 bp, 8 predicted proteins | sample 1904831 | NCBI WGS metagenome assembly QQTW01 (sample SAMN09435610, study PRJNA476489) | Subsurface metagenome, whole genome shotgun sequencing project.
TCCCGAATGGTGTCTTCCACGTAGCGCACGATGAGTCTTTCGCCGATCCGCTCCGCCATATTATCTCTATAATCAAGGGCTTCCTGAAAATTGTGGCCCGTGTCAATGTGCACCAACGGAAACGGGAATTTACCCGGCCGGAAGGCTTTCAGAGCCAAATGCACGAGCGTAATGGAATCCTTACCGCCCGAAAACAGCAGCGCAGGTCGCTCAAACTGCCCCGCCACCTCCCGCATGATGTGGATGGCTTCGGATTCGAGCTGATCTAAATAATCGAGTTTCATTTGATAATGAGTGAACCGGAACGCCGGGGCGGAGCAAATGAGTGAAACAGCGGGTGGCTGACGCAAACGCTCTTTCACTCATTCACTCTCTAAGGTTTAAATGCTTCTTCGTGACTGTGCAATCCGCACTCTTTCTTCGAGCTGTCTTCCCACCACCATCGACCGGCACGGAAGTCTTCGCCCGGCTGAATGGCGCGGGTACAGGGCTGACAGCCGATACTGACAAAACCCCGGTCGTGGAGCGGATTGTACGGCACGTTGTTATCGCGGACATACTGTTTGACGGCGTCGAACGTCCAGTCCATCAGCGGGTGAAACTTGAACAAACTGTGGGCATCGTCCCATTCGAGCTGCGTCATGGTCTGGCGGTTAGGCGATTGCTCAGCACGGATGCCCGTAATCCAGACTTTATTGCCCGCCAGCGCCCGGTTCAGCGGCTCAACCTTGCGGATAGAGCAGCACTCCTTGCGGTTCTCGACCGAGTCATACATGCTGTACGGGCCCTTGCCGGTCATCAGGCTTTCTTCGGCGGTGCGCTCCGGGAAATACGCTTCTATTTTGGTATCGTAGCGGTCGTTGGTCTTTTTCCAGACCGAATACGTTTCCGCAAACATCCGGCCCGTGTCGAGCGTGAAGATGCGGATCGGGATGTCGTTGGCCAGAATCAGGTCGGTAATCACCTGATCTTCGTAACCGAGGCTGGTTGAGAAAATGACCTCGCCGGGGAACAGGTCGGCCAGCGTTTGCAGGGCGTCAATGTTGCTCAGGCCGCGCAACCGTTCGGCCAGCGACGTGAGGGTGTGTGCAGTAGGTTCGGCAATCATAGCTTTTGTTTCAACAATACGGCCTTGCCCGTCTTTGCTGACTGGCGGGCCGCGTCCAATATTTCCATGACAATCATATTATTTTCCAGCGATGTCAGCCCATCGGGTTTCGCTTCGCCGTGCAGCAGCCGGGCATAATAGGCAAACGGGTCGGTGGCAGGAGCGTCGGCTTGGGTAGCCTCGTCGGTGCGTTCGGTTTTGTCGTCCTTCAGCCGAAGGCGCATCCGCGTGCCGTCGATGGTATGGACGTAGCCCGTTTGGCCGTACACCTCCATGTCCTTGCGGGCAAACGGCCAGTTCCACGACGCCTGAATGATGGTCTGCGTTTTCGGGTAGGTCAGAATGATTGTACCCTCATCATCCACCTTCGGGTACACGTCCGGCTTAATTTGCTGTGTCACGGCCAGCACCGACGTCGGCCGCTGGTTGTTCAGGAGCCAGGTCGAAAGGTTGGCCCCGTAGCAGCCGAAGTCAAACAGGGCACCCGCGCCGTTGGCAACGGGGTCGGTGAGCCAATCGAGAAACTCACTCGTCACACCGATTTCTTTGGGTCCCTGGTGGCCATCGTGCACGACAATCTTGCGCAGATCACCAATGGCTTTGTCATTGTTGGCCAGCGCATAAGCTTTATGATTACTACCGTACCAGGTTGTCTCGTAGTTCGTCAGGAGTTGAACCGAGTGCTTCTTGGCCAGCGCTTCCATCTGCTTCGCGTGGTCAAAGCTTACCGCCAGCGGCTTCTCAACCATGACGTGAATGCCACGTGGGGCGCAGAGTTTCACCGTTTGCAGGTGGTCGATGATGCGGCCGAAATCGGTGACCGCTTCGGGTTTGGCCTTGTCCAGCATCTCGGCGACGGATGGGTAAACCAGACTGATTGGAAAGCCGTATTGCTTCGCGTATCGTTCGGCTAAGGTGCGGTTCGGCTCGGCAATACCGACGATCTCGATGTCTTTCTGGTCCTTCTGCCGGAATGCCTTGTTCAGAATGCCGTGTACGTGCGTATGCACCAGCCCGATCACGCCCACACGAAGCGTTTTTTGGGGAGTTTGGGCCGTTGCCAGTTGCGCAAAAAGCAACGTGAGCGGTAGCAGAACTAATAAACGCAGAGATGACATACTATTCGTTTGCTTCTTGAAGGATGAACTCGTACAAACTGTCGCTGGCCCAAAAGTCGGTTTGCTGTACTTTTTCGAGTAAAGGACGGACTGCCGGTATGACGTTTAAGCGCTTCGCTCGCAGTATCAGCCCCAGCGTACCGACGTACTTTTGCTGAATGGATTCAGCGTACCGACGAGCCTTATAATCGTCAACCAATACGTAACAGTCGCCGATCTCAGCGGCCAATGCCAGTACACTGGCTTCGCCCGCGTCCATAATTGCATCTAATTTGGCCTGTCTAACCTTGTCTACGGTGTCCTGAACCGTGATCCAGTCTGGCAGTAGGATGCCAAATTCACGCGCCACAACCGGTGTTGCATAGACTCGGGCAAATGATTGCTTGAGGATGTCGATCTCGCCAATTTTATCCAGCAAAATTATGGAAGACGTATCGGATACAACTAAGTTGTCAGATGACATGCTCCACTTCGCGTTTTAAATCTTCTACCGAGTAGTTGAATACCGAAAAGCCGAACCGGCCCATGATTTCCATAAACGCCCGCTTGCTGATACCCACGATGTCGGCGGCCTGCCCAAGTGTGATTTTCCCCTTGGCGTGCAGTTGCCCCGCAAGAAGCATTTTGGCCTCAAACTCTTCGATGTCGAGGTTATCGGGCAGGTTGATGGTCAGCGTTTTCATGGTGGTCCTGATTTTTGTATAAAACCAAGCAATGGCTCAATTCATTCAAACGCGTTCCTTCAACATCTCCGCCGATACGGTCACCGCCTGTGTGAAGTCGGCAATCAAATCGTCAACGGCTTCCAGACCTACCGATATTCGGACCAGACCCGGTGTGATGCCCAACGCGGCTTTTTCGTCGGGCTTTAGTTTCGCGTGCGTCGTGGTGTTGGGATTGGTGACAATGGTGCGTGAGTCGCCGAGGTTAGACGAGAGCGTAGCAATTTGCAGGGCGTCGAAAAAAGCACTGATCCGCTCGAAACCACCTTCCAGTTCAATCGTGACGATGGCCCCGCCCGCCGTCATCTGCGCTCTGGCCAGATCGTACTGCGGGTGAGAAGGCAGGAACGGATAGAGCACCCGCGCCACGTCTTCGTGAGCTTCCAGGGCTTCGGCCAGGGCCAGCGCGTTGCGGCAGTGGCGTTCCATGCGCAGATCAAGTGTCTCTAAACTCTTCGACAATACCCACGCATTGAACGGCGACAGCGACGGCCCCGTGTGCCGCGCAAAGAAACGGATCGGCTGAATCAGGTCGGCCCGGCCCACGACAACGCCACCCAATACGCGTCCCTGACCGTCCATAAACTTGGTGGCCGAGTGAATCGACAAGTCCGCGCCAAAGTCGATGGGCGTTTGCAGAATCGGCGTGGCAAAGCAGTTATCGACGTTCAGGATGAAGCCGTATTTCTCTTTCAGCCGTCCCAGCATCGCCAGATCGACTAATTCGAGGCCGGGGTTAGAGGGCGTTTCTAAGTAGACCATGCGGGCGGCCGGCCGGTCCGCCGGTGCGGTTCCGGTGTTCGGCTGTAGGGCCGCTTCCCACTCGGCTTCGGTGGCCGTAGCGTCAACGTACGTGTGGGTGATACCCCACTTGCTCAGGATCTGCGTGATGATCTGGTGCGCCGAGCCAAACAGGGCGCGACAGGCCACCAAGTGATCACCCGATTTGAGCAAACCGGCCATGCTCGCAAACACGGCCGCCATACCCGTGCCCGTTGCAATGCCGTCCTCGGCGTTTTCCAGCATGCACACTTTCTCCACGAACTCCGTGACGTTGGGATTTGAGAAGCGCGAATAGATATTGCCGTCTTCGGTTTCCTCAAACAGCGCTTTGCCCTGCTCAGCGCTCTCGAAGGCGAAACTCGACGTTAGGTATAGCGGCACGGAATGCTCCCGGTTTTGCGATTGCTTCGCCTGGGTGCGAATGGCTTTGGTTTGCTTTTGCATCGTTAATAAACTATAGACAGGATTACAGGGTTGACACGATTTTTTTGGTCAACAAAATGAGTAAATCCTGTCAACCCTGTAATCCTGTCAGAAAAATAAAATAATCTTCCGCATACTCACTAAGATCACGACCAGCCCGACCAGCACCATCATCGTCTTGACGGGCAGCCGCTGCGCTAAATGAGCCGCAATGGGAGCGGCAATCATACCGCCCAGAATCAGACCCAAAATTACTAAGCCGTAGTTGCTGAGTCCGGCAAACATAGCAAACACAACCGACGACGCAAACGACACAAAGAACTCGGCTAAGTTGACCGACCCAATCGTGTAGCGCGGGTGCCGGCCAGCCGCAATGAGCGTTGAGTTGACGATGGGGCCCCAGCCGCCCCCGCCAATGGCATCGACAAACCCACCGAACCAGGCCAGCAGCCCAATGCGCCGGACGGGCCGCTTCTTGATTCGTTTCGTTAAGGCTTTTTTAAGAATCAAAATTCCCAGAATGGCCGTATAGACTGAAATGGCTGGGGACATGTACGTCGCCACGATCTCCAGATCAGCTAATTTGGTGATCAGAAACGCGCCCAGCGCAGCCCCGATGACGCCCGGAATCAGCACGGCTTTAAACAGTTTGCTGTTGATGTTGCCGAATTTGAGGTGCATATAGCCCGACACGCCCGACGTGAAAATCTCGGAACTGTGGACGCTCGCCGTGGCAAATAAGGGACTGATGCCCACGCTCGTCAGAAAGGTGGTGGCCGTAACTCCGTAGGCCATACCCAGCGCCCCGTCGATCATTTGGGCCACAAAACCGGCCATGACAAAGTAAAAAATATCCGGTGTAATGTCGATGGCGCTGATAGCAAGCGTTAACCGGTCCAGGGTAAGGTAGCTGAACAGCAAATGCCCTACAACCATCAGGGCCAGCGATGCAAAGACATAGATAGCTATTTCGGTGCGGGTCCGACGCCGGAGCATCGGGTTGGGCAGTACGTCGGATGTGGTGACGATTCGCACGTTTGGGAAAGCCGCCCGAATAGCCTCAACCTGCTCCGCAGACTGATCCTGGCTACCGCTCAGGCTGATCGTTACGCCATTCAGGTCGAAAGGAAGCGCGTCTTTCAACGGAGCCTCCGCTACCGATCCGGTTGAAACGGTCTCATTTCCCTTCATAATGCTTAATATCTATCGACTTAATAGATTTATTCACTTACGAAAAGCGGCACAATTAAGTGCCGCTGTATTTACCGGGTTGCCGGTTGTGAAGTTGAGCAAAGGTACGGCGGGAAGGACTGGATATGCAAATGCGCGCGGAAAGGCATCCGTAATTACCCGATCAGGTCAGGGTAAGGATGCCATTCCATCTCGGACGTGGGCTATTCACCGGTAGTTCCGTTGAATCAACGGCCCCAAAAGATAAACACTGGCTGGTGTGCACACTAATTTGATTAGGCCGGTGAAAATGGGCAACGGTAGAGGTATAGTCTCTCAGAGACGGGTTTAAGCGCTGTTTTTAGTCAAAATAATATGTATACGAGGGACGAAAATCTGAAATAGTATAGAGGCTTTCTGGATATATGCGAAACAAACGTTTAATTTGTGGCAAATTGAATTGTAAAAATTAACTCTCTCAAAAGCAAATGAACAAAAAATTACTCATGTGCTTCTGCTTCCTGATTGGCCTTGTGGGCACGGTAGCAGCACAAACGCAGACCCTAACGGGTAAAGTAACCGACGCCAACGGGACGCCACTGCCGGGGGTTTCCGTATTGGTCAGAGGAACCAATCAGGGGGCTACCACCGATGCCGAAGGCACGTACCGCGTGTCGGCCCCGGCCAATTCCAAAGTGGGCTTCAGCTACATCGGTTTCCTGAGTCAGGAGGTTGCCGTGGGCAATCAGACCGCAGTTAACGTCACGTTGCAGGAGGACACCCGGCAACTGGAAGAAGTTGTGGTATCCGGTCTGGCGACGACCGTCAAACGCTCCAACTTAGCCAATGCCGTAACCCGGCTCGACAGCAAGGACCTGACCGGCTCGACCAGCCCCGTTACGACGGATGGTGTCCTGCAGGGTAAGATTGCCGGGGCGAACATCGTGGCCAATAGTTCGGTGCCGGGTGGTGGCTTCAACCTGCAGTTCCGGGGCGTTTCCACGCTGGGCGCGTCGGCTTCGCAGCCGCTGTTTATCGTTGATGGCGTCTACATTGATAACGGTCAGTATTCCAACGGCCGTTCGGCGGCCAACAAAGCAGCCGCTGGTTCGGCGGCCAGTTCCCAAGATAACAACGCCAACCGCTTGGCTGACCTTAACCCCGACGACATCGAAAGCGTTGAAGTGCTGAAAGGCTCGTCGGCGGCCGCTATCTACGGAACCCGCGCCAACGCCGGGGTTGTCATTATCAACACCAAACGCGGCAAAGGCGGCAAAACAACCGTTTCGTTCGGGCAGGACATCGGCTTCAGCAAAGCGCTCAGCTACTTCGGCGGATCCGACTGGACAGAGCAGAAATTGACTGACTACTTCTCGAATACCACAAACCCTAACGGTACTCCGAATCCGGCGGGTATTGCTCAGTTGAACGCCGAAATCGCCAAACTACAGGCGGCCAAAGCCAATGGCACCTATACCGATTGGGAGCGGGTTGTTTACGGCGGCACGGGTGCGATTCGGAACACGCGACTCGGTGTGACGGGTGGTAATGAGCGGACGAAATTTTATGTCAACGGCAGTATTTCGGACGAGACGGGTATCATCAAAAACACGGGTTTTCAGCGGTATTCAATTCGGGCCAATATCGATCATAAATTAACTAACTGGCTCGACTTCGGTATCAGCTCGAACTACATCGTCAGCAACAACGACCGGGGCTGGACGGGTAACGACAACTCATACGTTAACTACGGCTATTCGCTGCCGTACACAAGACCCTACGTAAATCTATATCCAGATGCCCAGGGTCGTTACCCGAATAATCAGAATGGGGTCGGTGAAAACCCGCTGGCCATTCGTGACCGGGCCACCAACAACCAGAAAAACAACCGGGTTTTGCAGGGTTTTACTGTGAATGCCCGCGCCCTCAACACGGCCAAATCGTCGCTGACGTTCCGGGTCAACGGTGGGCTTGATTATCAGAATGGCTTTGCCCTGATCTATCTGCCTGATGATCTGCAATCGCAGCAGGCTGAACCTAACCCCGGTTTCGCCCAGGACACCCGCACCGAAGTGTTCAACTCGAACATACAGGTTTCGGGTATTTTCACCCAGGCAGCCCTGGATGGTCGTCTGAACCTGACTACCTCGGTGGGTGCGGTTCGGCTGTACAAATACCTGCGGTCTAATTACGTGCGCGGTCAGGGTCTGCCAGCGGGCGTATCGAACCCGTCGCGTGGTCGGGTAGAAGACGGTTTCAGCGATTTCCAGCGCAATACGGACGTGGGTGTGTTTGCCCAGCAGGATGCCAATTTTGAAGATAAAATTATTGGCTCGGTGGGCATTCGTTTCGACAAATCGACGTTGAATTCTGACTTCGATAAGTTTTATGCGTTCCCCCGTGCCTCGCTGGCCGTCAACGCAGCCAAGTTTGGCTCATGGGCCGGTAATACCTTCAGCCAACTGAAATTTCGCGTGGCCTACGGACAAACGGCTGGTCTACCCACGTTTGGCACTACCTACTCGCAGTTACAGGTCGAAGCGGTTGGCGGTTTGGGTGGTCTGGTACCGTCGACTACTCTGGGTAATGCAGCCATCGGACCCGAACGGGCTACCGAACTCGAATACGGCCTTGATTTCGGTTTGTTCAACGGGCGGGTGTCGGGCGAATTTACGATCTACAACAAAAAGGTATTCGACCTGATTCAGCCGCTGACAACGGCCCCCACGACGGGCGTAACTTCCACGCAGATTAACGCGGCTGACCTCACTAACCGGGGCGTCGAGCTTTCGCTTGGGGCCGACGTGATACGGAGCAGCAATTTCAACTGGTTCGTGCAGCCAATTTTCTGGTTCAACCGTTCAAAGATTACCCGTTTAGCCATTCCCGAGCGCCTGACGGGTGGCTTTGGCGCTACGTTCGGCCAATGGCGCGTGAAAGAAGGTTTCTCGCCAACCCAAATTGTGGGTCAGCCCCGGACGCTGCCAGCCACCGACCCCGGTTTTGCTACTTCCTGGACTACCTACGGCGACGCGCAGCCACGGTACGAGTTATCGCTTAACAACCGGATCACGTTCCTGAAAAACTTTGAGTTTTCGGCCCTCCTCAACTACCGGCACCGGTTCACAGTGGTATCGCTGACGCGGTTACTGTGGGACGAGGGTGGTAACACATCTGACTGGAGCGAAACCGACGATGCGGGTAATGACGGTACAACGCCCAACGGTGTATACCGGCAGGGCGCCAATGGTTTGCAGGAGAACGGCGACCCCAAGCCGGGCGTAAATCCCAACATCTACAGTTTCCTGAAACTGCGTGAAGTGTCGTTGTATTACCGCCTTCCAGCGGCTGTGACCAAAAGCGCGTTCCGTAACGTGGTGAGCAGCATTCGGGTGGGCGTGTCGGGTAACAACGTGCTGCGCTGGACCGATTATACGGCGGGCTACGACCCCGAAAACTCGAACTTTGGTTCGCTGGCTCTGGGCGGTGGCGTTGACCTCGGCTCAACGCCGGCCGTTCGCCGAATGATGTTCCACATAGCTGTTGATTTTTAACTTGTTAAGACACTTGTCGTTTTCTTCTATCGTTAGTGTAGAAATAAAAAACATGAAAAAACATACCCAAATTTTGCTCACCAGCCTGCTGGTGGGTGGTTTTACGGCCTGTAATCCGTTGCAAACGGAAGAGGTCATTGACCCCAACTTTCCGAGTGTGGGTGCCGTTACCAACAATGCCTCCAAAGCCCAGTTGGATGCCCTTTCCATCGGTCAGTTTTCGCTGATTCGCGACGGAATCGCTACGTATCTGTGGGTGACGGGCACGGTCGGAAAAGAACTGTTCAACTACAATGGCACCGAATCGCGCTGGATGACGGAGTTGAACGGCGTACGCCCGATTGATAACTCGGCTTTCTACAACGGAGCGACTACGGCGTTTGGCTTGCCAGTGCGTCAGGCAAACATCACGCTGGCGTCCTTGGACAACACCTCTTCGGTGACGGACGCACAAAAGAACGGTTACCGGGGCATTGCCAACACCATGAAAGCCCTGTCTTACCTGTACATGCTCAATGTGCAGGGAACGAATGGCGTCCGGCTGAATGTAGAAGACCCGTTCAAACCCAGCAAAGCGGCCAGTTATGCCGAATCATTGGCGGGTATTGCCAAGTTCTTAGACGACGGAGCCACGCAGTTGGATCAGGCGGGTGCCGAGTTTGCCTACACGCTGCCGAGCGGTTTTGCCGGATTTAACACGCCCGCTGCATTCAAGCGGTTTAACCGGGCCATTGCCACGCGCGTGGCGATCTACCAGGCCGACTGGGCTAAAGCGGCTACGTTGCTGCCCCAGACGTTTTACAACGCTGCCGGTGATCTGGCTGTTGGTCCGCGTCACACGTTCAGCGCAACGCCCCCCGACCGCCCCAATCCGTTGCTAAATACATCGTCGAGCCAGATTGTAGGCGCGAAAGAGTTGTGGGATACCGCCGAAGCGGGCGACCGGCGTCTGTCGAAAGTGACGAAGCAGGCAGCGCCACTTACTTACACGTCGGGCGTAACGTATAGCTCGCCGTACCTGACCAACACCTACAAGCTGGCGAATGATCCGGTGCCCATTATTCGGAACGAAGAACTGGTCCTGATTGCGGCTGAGATTGCGGCCCAGCAGGGCAACGCGGCCGAAGCAACCCGCCACATCAACATCGTTCGGACGGCGGCTGGTTTACCCAACTACACGGGTGCCACCACTAAAGATGCGCTCGTTAACGCCATCCTGAAGGAGCGGAGTTTTTCGCTGTTCTACGAAGGCCATCGCTGGGTCGATATGCGCCGATACAGCAAACTGAACGAGATTGTTGTGCCCGCCGGTATGAAAGTGCTGGAGCGGCTCGAACGCCCGGCAGCCGAAGTGAACTGGGATAATTTCAATCCGTAGCATTTCATAATTAACCAACAAAAAAGGTCGTCAGAATGATTCTGACGACCTTTTTTGTTTAAATAGACCCCATATCCGCATACGTGATTCGAGGTTTCTTTTGATTGGTGCACTCTCGCAAGACTACCCAGCGGATGCTCCCCATTTAGAAAAAGGATGTTTGAACAAATTGGCGTTATAATAGCGTGCGTCAGCGGTCACCTCCTGATCCACCCAGGGAGGCAGGATAATGGGCTGATGTTCATCGGTCAATTCGACCTCAGCCACCACTAAGCCCCGGTTCTCTCCCTGAAACTCATCAACCTCCCAAATCAGCCCTTCATAAGCAATCCGGTAGCGAACCTTCTCAATGAGGGGCTGTTCGCACAGATGCTCCAGCAGCGCCAAGGCATCCTGGCCGGGGATCTCGTACTCATATTCAGCCCGGCTGGCACCGGCGGTTTTCCCTTTGATGGT
>QQTW01004245.1_pt1 | contig 10711 bp, 10 predicted proteins | sample 1904831 | NCBI WGS metagenome assembly QQTW01 (sample SAMN09435610, study PRJNA476489) | Subsurface metagenome, whole genome shotgun sequencing project.
CCGTCGGTTTTTGCCCGAGCGTTGAGGATTTCTTGGAACGGGGTGTTGGGCGGGTAGGGGGAGCGGTAGAGGAGGCGAAGGCTGGGGATGTACTGTGGTGGAGTGAGTGGGTGGTTATTGTGAGGGAGATAGGGAGGAGGAGGGGGGAAGATGGGACTCACGAAGGTGGGTTCTTCTTCTTCTTCTTCTTCTTCTTCTTCTTGTGCTGCTGCGGGGAGAGTGGAGAGGGTGGACATCTTTTTTCGGCTTTGTGAGGGAGAGGGGATAGAGGCGTAGGAAAAATAGAGGACGAAGGACAGCGTGCACGGAGAAAAAGAGGGTTCTCGTGAAAGATGCGGTGTGATAATTGCCGCGATCTATTATTAGAGCACTTCGTCACTTTGGGAAAGTGTTGGAGTGCATTTGGATAATCGTTCGACAGAAATCGAGTTAGTCTATTGACGCGCGCTCCTCTGGCATGCAGCCATGTTCCTGGTCTGGTCTGGTCTGGATCACCCAAGGGTTTTCGTCCCATGATGAGGCTGACCTGGAGAGAGGCAGGTGAGAGGGGAGAAAGGTGGCTGAGAAGGAGAAGTGGTTGGGAGACTTAAGGGAGACGGAGTCGTTTCTGACTGGGTGCTCTGTCTGTCCTTTGTCGTCGATGTGTTTGCCAGTCGGAGTTTATTTACGTGCCATATTTTCTTTTGTATTAAACAGCACAAATTCTTCTATGGGTCCTCTTGGTTTGAATATTCATAATAGCGCACCGAGATGAAACGCACACCGAGATGAGACGCACACCAAGATAGAAATCTTCCGAGTGCGGTAAGCTTGCGATAGTAAAGTCTTTTAACGTGGTACAATCGACACGAAGAGGTGCCACAATGATCATACCTATGCTACTACTTATCGTGTACCGCTCCTCTTCGCATTTTGCAATCGCGGAACAGTCGAACGCTCGTCTGTAATTTTCGGCATCCGGGTCTTAGTCGGGGAAACACTCCTAACGCAATAACTCATCTTTGAACCCATACTCAACTGCTTAAAGCCTCGAGACGTCCGTACCATCTTCACAACAGAACAGCTGCTCAAACATCTCATCACACAAATTCACTCCCCACTAATCCCAAACACCCGCTGCCCCTCCCTCTCCAGTCTCCCCAGCTCACCCTCCCACACGCCCATCTTACCCCCGAACTTGCGAAGCTCCCGGCGCCAAACCTCCCCAGCAGCCGAGTGCGAGAGCCCTTGTTCACACCGATACTGCCGATTTATCAGGCAGGAAAGCGAGAGCAGCGCCTGGTGGTCCGTGAAGATTTTTGAGATGTTGGGGAGTGAGACGAGAGCGTCGAACCCCTCTGTGAGGAATCGCGAGGAGTCTCTGAACCAGCTTGTGTGGCCTCCTTCTTGGAGTTCGTGCAGGTAGAGGAGCTGTGGGGGGAGGGGGCGTTAGCGGCGCGGGGGAAATGGGATGGAGGATTAGGCCTACGAGGAATTGTTTGCCGGGTGAGTCTGGGCGTGATTTAATTGAGAGTGCCATGGCAAGTTTTTGTGGGTAGGTACTGGGCTATGGAGAGGGTGGCAGTCCAGTTCTACGGACTCTGTATACTACCAGGAATGTGTGACCGGGCACTTGTTGGAGAGGTGATGTTGAGAATTCGAGAGACGGAAGGCCATATGATGGGTGGGCTCCCTCTGAAAAATCTTTCGGAAAGGAATGTCTGACTTTAAACATTCAAAGAGGCAGTTACCACAGAGTCGATAGATCGACTAGACATCCCAGGTTGACGTTACCACAGGGCAAATCGCCCCGTTCTGATACGGCGACCCCACTCTTGCCGAATCAGGTATTTTTTTTACCGACACCAGAACTCTAATTTTTCGTCAACTCAAATAATGTGCTCATTTGTGCGCAGCCTTGAACAACTAACATCACCCGCTCAGGCCACGAGAACTGCCCGTCGCGGTATCTAGTCTTGTAGGCTTAGCACACCGGCCTGATACTCCGTGAAATCGATCTATCGAAGACAGTACCGCCGTTACCAGTTGGTAACGACGGTCGAGTCTGGTTACATTGTCGCTCGAGTCCACAGGGCACGTCGGACAAGACAAGCGGTGCAACGCACCGGTGGAAGGTGACCAAACACAGTGAATTTGAACGATAAACCTATTGAAACGCCACCATCGAACAAGGAGAATGCCTGATCAAAACAAAAAATCACGCTATACACTGTTCACCGACAACAAGCGACCGCACCTCTAAGGCGATGCCGCCTTCTCCACCGCAACTCCATGCGAGGCTTCCAACCGTGCTATGAACATTTCGTGGACTTTGGCGGTAAGGCGAGCGATTTCCTGCTTCCACTGCTCCTGCACTTCTTCTTCGGCGGCCTCTTTGGCGGCCCTGAAGTGTTTGTCGATTATTGAGTGGATTAGGTCGTGCGCTGCGGGAGTACGCCAGGTAGGTGCCGCACTCGTTGTATCGGCCTGTGACTCTGTTAGTGTTGTTCCATTGAGGACGAGGAGAGAGACCAACCGTTGCGTTTGCAGCCTTTGATGCTAGAACTTGCGAAGTGAAGACCGGAGAAGACATTGTGAGGTTCTGGTAGATGGCTTTGTGCTGATGATTGGAATTTGAAGGTGATTACTTGTTGTTGAGGATGATGATTGCTTTCGAGGATGAGAATCTGCTTAGGAAATGGGGCCTACATCCTCTGTTATATATTCCCCACCCCCCCCCCCCTGTGAGTCACCCACCACTCTATGGGAATTAGCTCATAGCGAACGATTGCCAGTACCACCAAAAGTCTTGTCCGACACGCCCCAGGACAAGCGACGACACAACCAGATTCGACCGCAGTGACTAGCGATAACGGGCCTATCCTCATCGATATATCGGTTACAGTTATTGTCACGCCAGTGTTCAAACCCTAGCAGAGTAGATACGCCGTTGGGCAGTTCTCTTAGCCTGAGCAAGTGATCGTGTGAGACATGACTCCTGCTACCGGCCCTCGGAAGCCCCCTCACTTCCTCTATGACTATGACTCACCTTTCATCAACCGATCCACGGATCATACTCTCATTCGAACGCAATTCACTAGTGACCAGAGACGACCGCAAGCTAATAACTCACTCATGCAGAGGAGACTTCCATCGCTCGCTTCAGGCCACGCCATGTACTGGGTGGACCAGGCAGCGATATCGGCCGACTCTGCTAGCTGTTGGGACCGCTACGAGACTTTGGGAGCTGAATCGGTAGGCTTGCGGGTAATTCATGGACCTCTCGGGAAGATCTGGCATGTATTACGCCTGACGGGGAACGGACAAGCACGGCTTGGTGTGAATGTATCATGGAAAGAAGTCCAGACATGTTTCTAGCAAACATTGTCAATCTTTTTCACTTTCAGTATACAGAACAGCTATCGCAATGGCAGATAACACTCCATTTAACAATGTACGAGTGCTGTTTCGATTGACTGGATGGAAAACATCAGGTCTAGGTTTCCGGGGTCATTGTCCATCGATCTGACATCGGTGCTGCTTACGCCTATCCACTCAACACTCATATGTCCCGTTCTGGCAAACTACACTGTCACCATAATCCTCCAGACGTCCGATCCATGGCCTTCCGATACCGTGATAGTGAACAGACTCTGCCCGAAAGCTGTCAGACTGCAGGGGTCACCCATGAGATAGATTTGGAACGTTGCACTATTTAATTCTGATCAAAAGACGGAAAAAGCTAAGGCCTACTCCATTAGAACTAGCGCCCGCGTCATTAGTCAGTTTCTCTGTAATTCACTAGGTAATTTCCATAAGACTCCGAGATGGCAGAAAAAAAATGAATAACAAACCACCAGTTGCTCTCCAGTATTCCCCACGAGCATTTGAATGTGCCAATCGATCGGTCACGGATACCGGAGATATTCTATCACTTAGTTCCTTACCATACTCCTCCACCTCAGAAATTATTCCTTGCACGTCACCTTAGCCCCACCGGATCCGCAGTCTTTGAAGAACGTACAGTATGGTAACCACAATTGCAACTGCAATTACCGATGAGGTGAACCTAGTAGTAAGTTCATACTCAATCACCATCCTCTGTTCCTCAAAGAAAAGAGGCAAAAGAACTGACATCGGCTGCAGCGGATAGAGACTCCGACTTTCGCGTACAGCTTTCACATGTATCGCAATGGCCACAACTATAACTGGTCCATGTACGCCTATGAAATGGCCAACGACGAGGAACACCTTCGCTGGATAGAACATCAGCGTACGCTAGGAAAGCTCCGAGAAGTGCTTCTATCCCAGCAGACGAAGGTTGAATGCGAGCTTCAGGGATATGCTCGGGAAAGCCTTCTTCCGGCAGCATTGGTCCTTTGGAGTAAGGAAACGGCGGCGTCGGTTGCTAGGACCGACGGTTGGCTTCAAGAATTGCAGGATATCGGACGGGAATTGGGGAAAGACGGGAATGGCTATATCTGACTGATTCATTGCAACGCACTCTTTTTGGCGACGAAGTCTTCCGTGATACCTGTAACCGATTACAAGGCAAGAACGAAGCCCGAATCAAAAAGGATCTGTTGCCGGTAATTGTCCCCTCGGCCGAAACCCTTGCCACGCTTGGCGCCAAGCATCTCAATGTCCTCGTCGAGAGTGTCGATGAAGGCTGGAACAGTTGTATCCCCGTGACCAAACCTTGTCCGCAGCCGGACTATGCCGTTGGATTCGCGCGCTCGGCTTTCTCCGAGAGTCAGCTGATCCGGCTGCAACCGTTCATTGGCGATCCGTCTGGCTGCTCCTTTTTCTTGTCCACATATTACATGCACTTTCCTTTCCTGACTGTCGAAGTCAAATGTGGCACGGCGGGACTTGACATTGCCGACCGTCAAAATGCTCATAGCATGACTGTTGCGGTCCGAGGTGTGGTCGAACTCTTCAAGGCCGTAGGACGCCAGCAGGAGGTCCATCGGCAGATTCTTGCTTTCTCTCTCTCGCATGACCACGAGTCGGTAAGGATCTGGGGACACTATCCAGTGATTGCGGGGGACAAGACCACATATTGGCGTTATCCATTCCGCAAATTTGATTTCACCGAACGGAATGGCGCGGAGAAATGGGTGGCGTACACCTTTACGAAGAATATCTATGATCACTGGGTAAAGCCTCACTTCAAATGGCTTTGTTCCGCCATCGACCAATTGTCGCGTGATGAGCCCGCAAATTTTCAGCAATCCGAACCGCCGCTTTCGGAGCCTTCTGGCCTCTCGCAGCAGCTCCAGGATCAGGCCATCGTGCAGAATGCTGAACAGCAAGGGCCCATCACTCCCGACACATCCACGCAATGAGCTACCAAAAGGAAGAAGAAGAACTAATAACGAGAATTATGTGATCATCATTACGTTAATTGTATTTCTACAGATTCATACACGACGTCATGTTATGAACCGTGAACTCGCGGTTTGCCCAAATCGCCCGCTTGTCTTGCTGAAATGGATACACAAAGTCTCGAACTGTATGCCTAGCTTGTCAGAACGGACAAGTGAATGTTCATTGGACACGCGCGAGCAGCACCAATGGCCTTCTGTGGATACGACGGCCAGAACCTGAGCCGATGATATCTATTTAGCCGATCGGAATAGTAGTCGTGAATCGTACAAGCGAGTGCTTCCTGTCTCGGCGACCGTGCTTCATGATTGGGAGCGTAGGTGGTTACGGCATGCTCTTCAAATCGAGGTATCGATATTATGAGAACAAAAACTCTACCCCTCGACTTGTCGTGCAGCTCAACTTTCGTTGGTTAAAGTAGAGAAATGTCCTTCCAGCTGTCGTATTACGCGTATTAGGTCCCTGTAGTCTTGATGCATATCGGAGCTCTGAAGTCTAACCATGCAGAGGGCTTAGGCAGACTTTTCGTGGACTAAGGGGGTTCTCGGCTGCAAAAATACGTTTGCATGGGGGCGTTATAGGCAGAACAATAGCGATCAAATGCTCCATGAAGCATCGCAAGGTCTCAGGATCTATCACAGGATGGCAAAGTAGGTTTTGATGTAGCTTGGTCGTTGGCTAAAGAATGCTCTTTGGATGCTCCACATGAACTATGCATCTGTTCTAATTTTGAACCAGACCGGAAACACCAAGTCCGCATCATCAAATCAGATCCTAAGCTCCTCCTTTTCAACCAGGCAGCCAACATCATGCAAAAATCCTCCACCCAGCCGTCAACTCTCGCCCGCAACCCTAGCACCCCCTGACTCCAGACCCCGTACGCCGTGGAACCATCTCCCTGTGATATTTTTTTTTTTTTCCGGGATAAGAGATTCGCAATCAATCCCACACCGAGACAATATACGCATTTGAAGTTTTCCCATCGCTCGGACATGCTGCTCGTAGCGATCGAATTCTTTTTTGTCGTTGGATAGTTCGTAGGTGCTGATTGGGCGTTGAGTGCAAATTTTGTGGTTGGTTTTGAAGTGGTAGATGTGGAGCTGGAATGTGGTACTTTTGAAATGCTGCAGGCACGATTGAGTAGGGTATTGTTGATCCAGTGGAGGTTTGGGGGGGGAGTTACTGTTAGGCGGATATTCTCGGTGATTGCGGACTCGGTCTTGGTTGCCATGATTGTTGATGTCGACGATATCGGGTTTGGTTTGGGTGGTAAGGGAAGGTGTTACTAGATCCCTTTGCATGTATAGGTAAATAGCAGCGAGTGTGACGAAGAGCGACATGTGTAGCGTAGAGCTACAGACTGAAACGAAGGGCAACAGATGACCTACTCACCTCCCCCGGATTGCCAATGACGAATTGGTTGATTGTAACTTCAAAAGTGTCAAAAAATTCCTCGAAATTATCCTAGTAGTTCTGGGGTCCGTCCACGCCCTTGCAACCCGATAAATAAAGTCGTTCCTCAACCAACTACACCTTAAACTCCATATGCCTCCAAGTACTACCAACATCCGGTTTCATCCCCCTCATCTCCACCAAAAGCACATCCACCTTCCCAACCACCCCTCTCATCTGCTTATTCCACACCCTCTCCATCTCACCCAACCCCCCCGGCTTCCACCCCCTGCTCTTCCACGCCTGCCTTGAGTCTCATCAACCGCCTGACATCCATGAACCAGAGCGTGGCGTCGTCTTTTTCCCGTGGAGTTGCTCGGTACAAGGAGTACCTTGATAGATCGTAGAGAGCTGGGTCGATGTCGTGGAAGTCGTATGCGAAGTTCTTGGAGCAGACTTTCTGTTATTGGTGTTAGTTGAGGAGGAGGAGCGGATTTGGGGTGGAAGGGGGTGTACTTACTATTAGGGGGAAGCCCATTTTGTAGGGTATTGGGAGGGATTTGGTAGGGGCGGAGTGTTCGTACAGGAAGGGGATCAGTGGGTTGAGAGGGCGAGGTATTTTGCTCTACGATGTGTGATGATTGCTAGAAGTGATGGGATACCGAAAGGGCTTTGTTCAAGACAACAATGAGTGTCTCTACACAAACGCCGTAAACAGGCTTCATGCTGGAAGGCTTTCTCTGAGATCGAGAGCACTGCGCGATCTCTCGTGGTTGTACACTCGGGCGCTTGATTGCAAAAAGAATGAGGGTGTGTAATTTATAACGCATGAGAGGATGCAGACAATGATTCAACCATCTGCCTCATTTCCAATCCGTCGGTTCGAACCCTACCTGCCGCAGTGCCGCCAATACTGAATACTCGTACTCATCATCCCTCGTTTCTCCGGCAAAATTTCCGTCAGCCCATCCTGTCACAGACCCTCCGACGCTTCTCGAGCCGTAACTGCCACTTCTTGCCACGGGGACCCTTCGGTACAGAAGCATGCTTAGTCCACACCTGGCGTACTTCCTGCTGGATTCCCTCTAGACCTTGGTTCCACGACCCTAGTCTGCACACCAGATTTTCGATTTGCGCCTGCCAGATGGCTTCTCCTGCATTCTTGCGTTCTGAATCCGTGTTGCACTTTGGATGGGTGTCGCACTCTGAGTCCGAATTGCACTTTGGATGCGTTTCGCATTCTGAGTCCGTATCGCATTCTGGATCCGTACCGACAGAAATCCGGCTTCTGCACAAGGCCAGAATTTGGATGATTTGGACGCGATGCTCCAGAAATCGCTCAAACTCAGTACGGTTGCTGGGATGATGCTCGGAATCCTCGGCGAAGATCCCAAGACGATAGGCCTGGCGTGAGAATTGGTAGTGCAGGTCGCCAACATGTATCTAGTGAGCGTTAGCTATGGTAGATCTTTGTCGTTGAAGGACATGACTTGCCTCAATGGGGGTTTCCGGTCGCTGATTATCCATGATCGGAGGCATCTTTCGGCGTCTTCCGGCGTCTTTGCTGAGAGACTATTGGTTGAAGTATTCTTGCGTTCGGAAACGGTTGGGTTCGCCGAGGTAAGAAGAATGCTGGAAGGTATGCTGGTTTCGGGTGGAAAAGCGGAGCCGGCGATGTGAGGGTGCTCGCACAGGACGGTGGGGTCTATCACGACAAGAAATGCGCTGCCGTGGAATGCAATGGCTGGCTGTGGGACGTGCTAGCGTGCAAAGGGTATGGGTCTATGTCTACGTTGCGGTAAGGGACTGATTGATCACTATCCATTTCAGCCCCACCAAAGCCCCTGAAACGGCCGGCCCCTACTTCATGGGCCAAGCTGTTCTCATCAACACTGAAAAAGCTCTAGGCACTGAGGCTAGACAGCTAAAGACGTATTCGGAATGTATTTGAACCAACCAAGCCTGGTAAAAGATACCCCAGTATCGCTCAAAGCGCGTTTCCTATCGCAGCTGTATGTGGATCGCCTGCAGTGAGGGTCGAAGGTCAAGAGGCTTGGGTTGCCGCCAGCATCATTGGGACCAAGGCGCCGTAATTATTCGACGGCTGCGCCTTGGAAAGATCCAGGCCCATGTTCTGAAGCTCTTCCTGCAATCCTTCCACCTTGCGGAGCAGCAGAGTGACCTCCTGTTCCCAAACGACTACCGTTTCATTGACGCCTGCTGCTTTGACCAACCCCGCGGAACGCGTCCGGAATCGTGCTCGTGTTCCAAGTAGTGTTCGCAACGCAATCAGAGCCACCAAATCCGCGTCACAGTCTCGCATTACTATCTGGTTGGCGCTTATATACGCCATTGCTTCGTGGTCATTGCGTGAGCCACGGTAGAAGCGGTACGCGAAGTTTGGTGAGTGTACGGTCTCCAGCATACGTTAGCTTAGTGAGGTAAGCTGTGTATACGGTAGCTACACTCACAACACTTCGCTCTTCCAGCGTGATGCTCGGTGCCGCCGAGGCGCTTGGTAGGCTTTTCATTCTGTACTGCGTGGAGAGTTGATAGTTCTAGAACGACCCGGAAAGTTTCATGGTGACTTTAAGGAAAACCAAAGTTTCGGTTGTTGCAGCATAAATACGATTATTAGTCATCAAATGTACAGCGCGATTGTATGCAACAAATTCAGGGAACCCCGACGTATCGACATTATGAACTAAGAGCATCGACACGTCGACTGGATCAATTGTAAACTCTCACTATTTCGGATTCTCCTTCATCACTACGCTCCGCGCATCCCACCCATGATCATACACGCGAACAATCTGCCTCGAGAAAAGGTCGCGCGCCCTATTCGGTGGACGAAGGACTCACGTTCATATCCCACTTTGTCAATCGTCGCGGCCGTTGTTGTTGGCGTCACAAAGGACGGAATTGGATTTGGTAGCTCGTATACTGCTCTCGAGCTGAAATATACAACCACGAAACGAGGGAGAAAGAATGGAGTATTCTTCTGTCTCTAAACCCACCAGTGCCCCAAAGTGCTCTAGCAGAATGCAGCGAACCGAACATTAGCTCGTCATGAAATTATGGCCGCTGCCGATCCGCAATCGGCGCGCTCTTACTCCAGAGCAAAAGGCGAGGACGTCTTAAGAAACACTCGCAAGACATGCAGATTTTCAACGCGTGGAATTGCGGAAAGCCTCGTTGACATACGGATCCAAGTCCGCCATCTCCTTCATCAAGTCATCCACCTTAGCGATCACACCTCCAACCCCTCTCCTCCATTCTGCAGCAGCAGCAGGATAAGGGCCTGTCTGCTTTTCCCTGGAGACGTAGAGTTGCTTGCGGAGCTCGGAGACGTAGTGCTTGCTGTCCTCATGTCTGTGATATTCGCTGTGATTCAACTGGCAGAATTTTGTATGGGGCCTAGTCTCCAAACCGAGAACGCAGTACGATTTCGTATGGAAGCTGTATGTCAGATTGGGAGATTCAAACACCTTGGATGCGATTTAGTGGCGGGGGTTCTTACGCTGAAATGCGAGGAGTGCGCTCACCAGCATTTTGGGTTCTTTGCTTTCATCCATGGCTCGAGATGGAGCCGTCGGTGTCGGCTTGGGAGGTCAAGTAACGTACGATGGTCAAGGCTGTGTCGTGCTGTCGCTGTCAGCGCATGGTGACGAGCATATAGCGGATCATGACTGGTGCGGCAGTACTTCCCCACGATTGATTGATCCTTCTAGGCGCACCAATACCGCAGAGGCATGTAGCGTAACACAAGAAGGCTGGACGCACCCTACCTATCCTTCGTCTCAGGCCACACCATCATCTACCCGAGAACAGCATTCTCGCCCCTAGTCTTCACCTTAAAGAATTCGCAAAAGCATGCTCAATCTCCCCCTCAATCCCATCCAAGGTGTTTGAATCTCCCAATCTGACATACAGCTTCCATACGAAATCGTAC
>QQTW01004246.1_pt1 | contig 10708 bp, 9 predicted proteins | sample 1904831 | NCBI WGS metagenome assembly QQTW01 (sample SAMN09435610, study PRJNA476489) | Subsurface metagenome, whole genome shotgun sequencing project.
GTTGCCGGATACTTACGATAAACGCTGCCAATTAGGAGCATCTCGCCGTCGATTTGAGGATGCTCTGGCTTTACATAGTTGTAAACGCTGGTCCGGTGCAGTTTATATAGGGGGCTATGCAATTGAGTGTTCTCTGAAGTCGCTCATATGCTACCAGGAGAACGAGAGTAACTTCAAACGACACTTCAGCGTTTAAGCAAGGGCTACAAGGAGCTAGTATGCACAACTTAGCAACACTGTTCAGCAAAATTCCTAGTTTGCAGCGTACTATTAGCTTGGATAGAAGTGGTAGTTATGGAAAAGCTTGGAAGACAATTGCATCGGTGTGGCTCAATGATGAATTACGATACTCCGATAAATTAGGAGACGAATCAGATAGCACAAAATTTATTGAAGCAGTAAAAACGTGGCATCAGCTACTGCTGAATAAGCAAGGGGAAGCCTCTTGATAGACATATCAATGACACGTGAGAAAGTTGAGAGTCATCTGCTTCGAGAATTAAAGAGCCAAGATCCAGAAGCAACGGTATTTGTAAGGCAAACGTCTTTAGGTTGGCTTAAAATTCAAGTTGTGGGAAATTATTTTGAGGGCAAATCTCTATCTGAACGTGAAGAAAAAATTGACCATTTGCTTGCCTCTATAGAATTCAATCTTGGTCAATATCCTATTTCTGACTATAGCCTATTAACTCCACAAGAAAAGGCTGAGCAACCGATTGAGAGCATCCAATTGCCTCTCTGGTCAGATATATTGATGGCTCCAGACCCTAAGCATCAAACTTCAGTTGAAAAAGATACACCAAAGCGTCCACAGGTTGTAACTTTTTACTCCTTTAAAGGAGGAGTAGGGCGCTCTACAGCTTTGGGAATAGTAGCAGTTTTGTTAGCTAATCGAAACCGTCGAGTAGTTGTCATTGATTTTGATCTTGAAGCACCTGGGATCTCTATCATACTTCGACCGAATGCTGTAGATGAAAATGAAGCCAAAAACTATGGAGTTTTAGATTATCTTCACCAACGTCATCTAACTCCTAAAGAAAATATTCCCTCAATTGAAGATTGTATCCATCAAGTTGATTTACCTGGTCGAGGTGAACTTTTCTTAGTTTCTGCTGGAGAATATGACGAAAATTATGTTCATAGGTTGGCTGAGTTGGATCGTAGAACCTGGGCATCTTTTTATATGGGAGCAACAAACCCGGTTGAACAACTGATAAATGATATTAAAGAGCAAGTAGATCCTGATGCCATTTTGATAGATGCTCGCCCTGGTTTCAATGATACAGGTGCAATTGCATTACTTGATTTAGCAGACACTGGAATTATCTGCTTTTCACCAACCGATCAAAGTTTTAATGGATTACGCTGGATTATACAAGCTGCTCGCAAGCAGTCTGATTATCGAGGCAAACCTGACCTTCGCTTCCTGCTTACACCGATGCCAATTCTTGCCGAAGATCAGCTTGATGTCTGGATAAACAAAGCTGAGGATTGGATAATAGAGCATTGGGGACTGCCTGACGGTGTAAGTGTGGGAGAACTCTACTATAAAATCTTTTACAATCCAAGCATTGCAGCTTTATCTAGCTTGATTAGTACTCCGTCAAACCTAGTAAACGATTATTTGCCAGTTGTAGATGCCATTGATGCTAGTTTGCCAGATATTAAATCTGTTGCGCCCACTGCAACTATAGGAAATCGTGGAACTATTCTGGATGAGCTTGAGTTTGAAGCAGCAAGAGCGCAAGATTTACAAGCAGATAGCATTCCAACTATTTTTCAACGTACAGAAGATTTTCCAAAGTTTCTCAGCAACAGAACATGGTTGATTCGAGGTGCTAAGGGAACAGGTAAAAGTATTTTATTTAGGCTGTTTGTAGAACAACCAGATAAAGCTAGGGATTTAGCTAGTACTGATGTTGATTTGAAAAATTGCCAGTTTGTTGCCGCCCATGGCGAAACCAGATTAGGGAACTCAATCTTAAGTAGTGAAAATCTTGCAAGTTATGAACAGGAAGTTGGTGAAGATAGATGGGCTGTTTTTTGGTTGAATTACGCAATCTTGCAACTGTGCGTTAGCTGCCCTGATTTGTCTTCTGCTCCCGGATTGGATGATCAATTAGTTAGATTGAGTACTGACCAACTTACTCAAGTTTCGATTATCTCATGGCTAGTGCAGCGTACTCGCTCCTCTCAAGCAATTCCTCAAGCCAGTGACGAGTTAAAAAGTATTGATCGCTGGTTAAGTGAAAAGAGTAAGAGTGTATGGCTTTTATACGACGAGCTTGATGCTGGATTTGGATTTGGAGCAGGAAGCTACGCTCGACGCAGACGGGCGCTTGAGGCTCTTCTTGCCTGGTGGTTAGAAAGTGGAACAAGCTTAAAACGAGTTATACCAAAGATATTTTTGCGAGAAGATATTTGGAACCAGCTTAATTTTATCAATAAAGGGCACTATACTGGGAAATCACTGCGACTAAGTTGGGATGAAGCCGATCTTTGGCGGCTTGTCTTACGTCAGGCTCTACAGAGTTCTTCAAGTTTGAGTCGTGCTTTGGAACAAGAATTTGGAGTAACAGTAGATCGACTTGAAACGCTTGAGTTAGGACAATTGCGTAGAAGTCTATACCCACTTTGGGGTGAGAGAATGGGGCGTGGTAAAAAAGCCTTTACCTATAACTGGGTTCGTACAAGAATTGCAGATAGTAACGAGAATTGTTTCCCGCGTAGTTTGATTTTGTTGCTGGAAGCAGCAGTACGGAATGAGAAAGGCTTTTCTACAGAATATAGCCCTGATATTGTCTTGCGCCCGAGGGGATTAATTGATGCATTCCCCTATGTTTCTGAACAAAGAGTAGATGAAGTACGCAACGAGTATCCAGAACTTGAAGAAACTCTGGGTGGGTTACGAGGTGAGCGATCTCCTATTGATGAAAGTAGGTTATCTGTTGTCTGGAAGGTACTAGATAATGAATTGTCCCCTTTGATTAAGGAAATGGTAGATGCTGGAATTTTAAAGGAACGTTCTCGTCCTAAAGATCCTCCTCCCCGCGTCTATGCCGTTGCTGAATTGTATTTATATGGGCTAGGAATGGTTCGTAAGGGACAGCGCTGATACGTCGTCGAGAAGACCGTTTGTGGCTAGTGTCGACGATCTGTAGACTTCATCCTTCAAATGTTAAGGCTTGCCCCCTCGCTTGTGTATTCAATTGCCCTTTGTCATAAACAACCTGACCGCCTACAATGGTTATTACAGGCCATCCGGTGAGGTTCCAGCCCTCGAAGGGACTCCAGCGACACTTTGTTAACAGCTCCTCGCGCCGAACAGGACGGTAAGTATTTAGATCTACGAGAACCAGATCGGCATCATACCCGGGAGCGATCGCACCCTTTTGGGGAATACCGTATGCCTTAGCGACAGCTTTTGACATCCAGTTAGATACCTGAGCAACTGTGCAGCGTCCCTGCATTGCCTGGGTAAGCATCAGGGGGAGAGATGTTTCTACCCCAGGCATTCCAGAGGGCGTATTCGGGTATTCTTGGGCTTTCTCCTCCAGGGTGTGAGGCGCATGATCCGTGGCGATGAAATCAATCACGCCATCAAGCAAAGCTTGCCAGAGGACTTCGTTGTCATGAGGCGATCGCAATGGCGGGTTCATCTGTGCCAATGTGCCAATCTTTTCATAAGCACTGGTATTCAGTAACAAATGCTGTGGCGTCACCTCAGCTGTCACCCAGGTGGGTTTATCCTGACGCAGTAAGTCAGCTTCTTCACCTGTTGACATATGCAGGATATGTAAGCGACGCTGGTATTTTTTAGACAATCCCAAAGCCAACTGGGTAGCCAAAAGCGCTGCCAGGTTATCCTGAATGAGTGAGTGAACAGCTGGATCGTTGCTGCCGGCAAATTCCTGCCGCCGCTGTTTAATTCGGGCTTGATCTTCCGCGTGAACTGCAATTAAGCGATCGCCCTTGGCAAAGATCGACTCCAGCGCCGAATCTTCATCAACCAACAACTGCCCATGCATCGAGCCCATAAAAATCTTGATTCCCGGCGTCGGCTGGGCGTTGAGCAAATCGGGCAAGTTATCTGCCGTTGCCCCGATAAAAAAACCATAATTGACCAATGACTTCTGGGAAGCACGTTGCAGCTTGTCATCCAGAGCTGCCTGGGTAGTCGTTAAAGGGCGAGTATTGGGCATTTCCAAAAACGACGTTACTCCACCTTTAGCACAGGCACAGCTGGCTGTGAACAAGTCTTCTTTGTGTTCTAGCCCTGGTTCCCGGAAATGTACCTGCGGATCAATCACTCCCGGCAACAAAGTTAAGCCTTGGGCGTCAATTTCTTGAATAGCCGTTTCACTGGTGGTAGATGGAATCGACGCTGCGACTTGGACAATCTGGCGATCGCGGATTTGCACATCCCCAACCAAAAAGTCACCATTGGATAAGAGAATTTGAGCGCGGCGGATTAGGAGGCAGGGATTAGATGACATAGCAAGCAATGGTTAAATCAAGAGTTAGAGCGTGATGTTGACAAAAGCGCTTACATTTACTGAGTTGAAAAGTTATAGCTATAGCGCTCATGAAGCCTGTAACAATGTCAAGATTAAAATTAGCAAGGAGCGTTTCCTTGACGGTCGGGTTATTTGCCTTTTTTCTTTGCTTTCTTCAATTAAACTTATATGTCTCGTGTGCCAAAATCTGATAACAATTCCCGGCAACAGCATGAAACTCCCTGGTTAGGGGAACTCGGCAGGACTATTGCCTTAAGCATCGTTCTGGCTTTGGGGATTCGCACGTTCGTTGCCGAAGCTCGTTGGATTCCTTCTGAATCAATGGTGCCAACACTACAGAAGTATGACAAGTTGATTATAGACAAATTGAGTTATCACTTTACTAACCCACAGCGGGGGGACATTGTGGTGTTTTCGCCCACAGACAACATTAAAAAGGAAAACCCCACTCTTAAGGATGCGTTTATTAAACGAGTGATCGGGCTTCCGGGAGATAAGGTAGAGGTTAGGGGGGGACGCGTTTATATAAATGATCGGCCCTTACAGGAACAGTATATAGAAGCTGAGGCTCAGTATCAATATGGGCCGGTCACGGTGCCACCTAACTCTTACTTAGTGCTGGGTGATAACCGCAACAATAGCTATGACAGCCACTTTTGGGGTTTTGTGCCAGAGGATAAAATCGTTGGTCGCGCGATTGTTCGCTTTTGGCCCCCCAATCGCATTGGAGAACTCAATTAAAATAGAATCCATCAACAGAGGTTTTGACAGGTGAAAAGCGGCTTATCTACACTCGTTAATAGCGATCGCCTCGCCCAGAGCGTTGAAAGTCTGGCGCAAATTGGTCAAATCCCCAACGGTGGAGTGCGGCGGATTGCTTATAGCCCAGAAGATATCCAAGCTCGAAACCTTGTGCAGCACTGGATGATAGCAGCGGGTATGAGCGTGCGGATCGACACCGCAGGCAATATTATTGGCAGATACCCTGGAAAGTTTCCTCAAGCTCCTGCCTTGGCGACAGGTTCTCACATTGATACCGTTCCCAATGGGGGGCGTTATGACGGAGCATTTGGAGTTTTGGCAGGGTTGGAAGTTGTGCGTGTCATTAATGAGCAACAAATGCAGCTCATGCATCCCCTCGAAGTCATTGTGTTTACCGATGAAGAGGGGAGCATGATCGGTAGTAAGGCAATGTCTGGCAAAGTGAATAATGACCCCGCCTACTATCGTCGTTCTGATGGTACAAATATCCAAACGTGTTTAGAACAAGTTGGAGGCAACTGGGATCACATAGAGCAATCTCGACGCAGTTCAGCAGATATGGCTGCATTTGTGGAGTTGCACGTTGAGCAAGGTCCAATTCTGGAATCACTGGGCAAACAGATTGGTGTTGTTGAAGGAGTTGTCGGTCAAAGACGCTACATAATTACTGTCAAAGGCAGTTCAAGCCACGCTGGCTCAACTCCTATGTATATGCGCCAAGATGCTTTAGTAGCTGCGTCTGGGATAGTGCTGGCGGTAAATAAGCTAGCGAATACCCCCGGACAACAAGTGGCAACAGTAGGACGGATGGAGGTTTCACCAAATGCTGCTAACGTGATCCCAGGATTAGTAGAGATGAGTCTAGATATCCGAGACTTATCCAGCGTCCACATCGATAACTTAATCGAGCAACTGCAGCTAAATATAGAAGCGATCGCCGCTGACACCCAAACAAAAATCCACTTAGCTCCTGCTTTGCACAATGAACCTGCTTTGGCTGAACCTCACATTCAACAAACAATTGCTCAGGTTTGCTCTGAGTTGGGGCTAAGTTACACGCATCTACCGAGTCGTGCCAGTCATGATGCCCAGGAAATTGCCAACTTTAGCGATATGGGGATGATTTTTGTACCCAGTGAGGCAGGCGTTAGTCATGCGGAAACTGAGTACACTTCTCCAGAGCAATGTACCCAGGGGGCAAATGTCCTGCTGCACACGTTGCTTAAACTGGATCGATACTATGTCTTAAGTTAATTTTATTTGTTCTGTGCATCCACTTTATCACTGCGACTGACGGCGAGAAAGAAACTGAATAGCAGTAAGTGTCACCCCAATCAATACAAAGGAAAAGATGGTTGTCAGAGTACCCAAGGCATAAAGAGCCGGGGAGGTTACGTTGGTTGTCATGCCAAAGATCTCAAGTGGTAGGGTGTTTGTTTCTCCAGAAATTAATGAGGTACGGGTAAATTCGTCGTAAGAGAGGGTAAACCCAAACAGCCCAACACCAATCAAACTGGCTGCAATCAGCGGAAAAACTATCTGCCAGAACGTCGTCACATCACTGGCACCCAAGTCGCGGGCAGCTTCCTCATACGAAGGGTTAAAGCGATTAAATACCCCAAGCATGATCAAGAAAGCAAAGGGCAACGTCCAGGTTAAATGCCCCCCTAGCGTCGAGGAATACCAATGATTATCTAAACCCAGCAGGCTGAACGCAATACCAATTCCTAGAGAAACAAGAATACTGGGGACAATCAGGCTAGAGATCGTCAAGTAAAAAACAAAGTTTGCTCCAAAGAACTTATGACGGAACCCTAACCCTGCCATGACACTGATCACGACTGTAAGCACCATCACAATTAGCCCTAGCATGAATGATCGCCAAAAGGCATCTACAAAATTGCCAACTCGCTGCTCCTGAAACACTGCCTGAAGCCAGTGAAAACTAAACCCGCGCATCGGGAAAGTTAATTGACCCTCCGGTCCCTGGAGGGATAGCATAAAAATGGCTGACATCGGACCATATAGAAATAGGACAAACAGTCCAAAGAAAGCTGCCAGGAAATAGAAAGAAAGAGTTCTCTTTTTCTGTGCCATTGTCTACAGTTCCTTGCGAATATCAACTGCACGTAAAATTCCAGACACTATCAGCAGTGTGACGATCAGTAGCACTACTGCATTTGCCGCTGCGAGGGGATACTGTAAACTGCCAATCTGATTTTTGATCAGATAACCTACAGAAGAAGCTTGTCCACCGCTCATTAGCCGCACCGTGGCAAACTCTCCCATCACCAGCGTCACGATAAAAATGGAACCAATAGCAATTCCTGAGGCAGACAGTGGTAGAATCACCTCCTTTTGGATCTGGAAAGCGGAAGCCCCTAAATCCTCAGCTGCCGTAACCAATGCCCGATCAATCCGCATCATGCTGTTAAAAATGGGTGCCACCATAAACAGGGCATAGAGATGCACCATTGCGAGAATCACCGCAAAGTCTGAGAACAAGAACATCTCAACTGGCTTATCAGTCACGTGCAGTGCCATCAACGCCTGGTTAATCAATCCCTCCCTCCCTAAGAATGGAATCCAAGAAATCATCCGAATAATATTGGATGTTAAAAAGGGAATAGTACAAACTAAGAATAAAACAACTTGCCAGCGCAGGTTATCGACGTGAAATGCCAGAAAGTAGGCAACCGGATAACCGATCAGCAGACACAACAGCCAGACGCTGCCAACGAATTTGAAGGTATTGATATACGTTGATAGTGTAACTTTAGACGTAAAAATTCCCAGATAGTTATCCAATGTGAATCCGGGAGTCATAGAGTAGCCGTTGAACGTCCAAAAGCTTACCACCAAGATGGTTGCAATTGGAAACACTAGAAATAGTAGAAATACCAGGGTTTGGGGAGCAACCAGCACGTATGGCTGAAAAGCTTTCCAGCTTCGCAACATATTGTATGAAATTAGTTAAAGGCACTTGACAATTGGCTAGGAGGTAGCCGACTTTTCAGGGCGCGATCGCACAAGTTGAAGCTATCACTACACTAAAGTTGACCGAAAAATTTATGCTGCAACAAACTCGTTCCACTTTTGAATGAGATAAGTTTGTTCTTGCATCACCGAGTTCCAGCAGACGATGTTGCCAATGCGCTCCTTGAAGGAACCGCCGTCCCGCACTGCGCCTTTTGACTCAATTTTCTTACCAAATGGATCGACAATGTCGATAGCAGCAGGCTTACCTTCGTACCAGAAGTCCCATTCCTCAGGTTTCATGAACTTTCTCGCGTTCTCAGGAGCAGCGCTGTAGTAGCCTTGTTTACCTAAGAACCCACCAACCCAGCCATCAAGCATCCAGTTGAGATATTCGTAGGCAGCATCCAGTTGAATTCCAGAAAGATTTTTGGAAAGCCCAATGCCACCTCCCCAACCTCGGTAGCCTTCCTTCAAAGCACCGTAAACACACTGAATTCCTTTTGCTTTCACGGCAGTAACGGCGGGCGACCACATCGATTGCAGTACCACTTCCCCAGAAGACATCAGGTTCACTGACTCATCGAAGGTTTTCCAGAAAGCTCGGAACTGACCCGCTTGTTTTTGCTCGGTCAAGATCGCACTCACCTTGTCAAGTTCTTCTTTGGTCATGTTGCCTTTATCACCAAATTTCATCATCCCCATTGCCTCAATGACCATGGCGGCATCCATGATGCCAATAGAGGGGATATCAAGTAAAGACGTTTGTCCCTTATATTTGGAGTCAAATAGTTCTGCCCAGGAAGCAATCTTCTTTCCGGTTAGATCGGGGCGATACCCCAAGGTGTCAGCGTTGTACTGAAACGGAATCAAGGTTGCCCAGTCAGTTGGTTCGCTGGCAAATTCCCTTGAGTTTTGATTCTTGACGAACATTACTTTCCGAGGAGCTGTTCCCTGGGAGGTATTGACTTTTGCTCCTGGGTAGAGTTCTCCTGTAGTGAAGATGGGCGTAATTTTGTCAAATTCTTTGAGCCGCTTAATATCAATCGGCTGCAGATTACCAGAGGGCATCACTAGCGGTAAGCTGAAATATTCACCATCAAAAATGTCGTACTGTTTCGGTTGGGTGATAGCAATCTGGTTGTTTTCCTCGGTACTGAGGGCACGCATTTGGATCTTGAAGCCCAAATCCTTTTCCGCCTGCTGGCGGATCTCATTAATCTGAGCAACACCTGTGCCGATGAAGCGTAGGGTTACATCCTTGATGTTATTTGTGATCACCGTAGGTCCACTGCTGGACGTGGTTTCTTTTTTGGGGCTACAACTAGCGGCTGTGATAAAAGCTCCGGCAGCCAATCCAGTTCTGATCAGTTTGCGTCGACTAATCTTATACATAACTTTTAGTGAGGTAGGAAAACACAATCGTCCGCTGACCAACTCAGCCTTACAAGTTGCCCTTCTTGCAGGCGATTGGTATTCCAATCAGCTGTACGGACTTTGTAGAGCAGTTCTTGTCCAGTTGCTTCTGCCATTAAGGAAACTCGCGTTACGTAACCCGTTAGTTCAACGGCAGTAATGCGAGCTGACACATGATTGGTGGGAGCAACCTTGGCAGAAGGGGTAGATGAGTAAGGTTCTAACTGCATCAGATCAGGTCGCACTGAACAAGCAGCCATAGTTCCCACTGGAACAGCATACCCCCGGCAGAACAGGGAGCCAATGCCCTCCACTTCTAACTGAATTAGATTTCCATCAGTGTCAGAAGCACAGTTCAACACAATGCCAGTGAAGATGTTGTTGTCTCCCATGAATTTGGCAACAAACTCCGAAGCTGGGGTATTGAAAAGCTCAGTAGGAGTGGCAACTTGGTCAATGCGACCCTGGTTCATTACCACAATTTGATCGGATAGAGCAAATGCTTCTTCTACGTGATGAGTCACTTGGATGAAGGTCATGCCAAATTGTTTCTGAATTTTGAGGAGTTCAGTCCGCATCCGCACACGTAAGTTTTCATCCAGTGCGCTCAGGGGTTCATCGAGCATCAAGACTTGGGGACGAGTTATTAAAGCTCTTGCTAGAGCAATGCGCTGCTGCTGTCCTCCGCTCAGCATACTAGGTTTGCGTTCAGCTACATGGCTTAACCCAACTAATTCCAACATATCTCCGACTCGGGTGCGGCGATCGCTCTCTGGCACTTTTCGCATCTTCAGCCCGAACTCGACATTCTGCCAAATAGTTTTATGAGGAAATAGAGCGTAGCTTTGGAACATCATCGACGTGTTCCGTTTGGCTGCTGCTATGTCATTAACACGGCGATCGCCGATGAAAATATCTCCACTGGTTACTTCCTCGTGTCCGGCAATCATCCGCAACGCAGTGGTTTTCCCACATCCACTAGGACCTAGGAGACAGCAGTAAGAGCCTGCCGGAATATCCAATGTTAGACTTTCTAC
>QQTW01004247.1_pt1 | contig 10707 bp, 9 predicted proteins | sample 1904831 | NCBI WGS metagenome assembly QQTW01 (sample SAMN09435610, study PRJNA476489) | Subsurface metagenome, whole genome shotgun sequencing project.
GTCAGTACTTGGGATCCTCGAACCTTTCAGCTCTTCCCTCGACATCCACCTGATCTGACTCCCACCTGATCTGACTCCCAAATATCTGACACACGAGACCATAAAAAACAGAAGCCTGATATGGAAACCCCCACCGCACTTTGGTAAACTCCCCTCTCCGGGCCTTTCTCAGGAATCCCCCCATCGTCAGCAGCTAAGCTACCTACCTGCTGACCCCTTCCCTTCCGGCTCCGCCCGATAAACAGACCGACGCGTGCCGGGCTACATCCAAGGCTACGTGCGCCGATTCTGGCAGGTACGTGAAAAGTCCGAGCGTGTATCCTGGCGCACGTGTGTGTGAGTGTGTATATGTGTGTGTATGTGTGTGTGTGGATGTCGAGGGAAGAGCTGAAAGGTTCGAGGATCCCAAGTACTGACAACCAGTAGGCGAGGTGAGTGACCTTCCATCCTCCTCCCTCCTCCCGGGACGGATCCACGTGTTAGACATGTATGGTGACTGAAACGTCAATCGATCAACCAACAGCCAAGACCACCGAGGCACAGCCGAAGCGCCAGGACGGGTAGTCACCCTGATCGAGCGATCAGTCTGGCAGACGATGGGCGACGAGGTGAGGATCCCCCAACCTCCGACGCAGCCACGCGAGCCAGATATCCGGACTGAGACGGCAGTGAGGTCTTAGCAAGCCACAGCCACGGAGGAGGTTGAAGAAGACCGAGTCTGGGGCACAGCATACCGAATCCAACGCGCGCAAGTCGCCTCGGTGAAAGCGCACCTGGACATCCGCGAAGTGAACGGCTACAGCGTGCGCTACACCGACGTCTACCCGGCCGATGCGTTGCGGCCGCCGATCAGGTGCATGCTCTACATCGGCCTGCCGGACAATTCGCAGTTCGTCGGGCCTCAGCGTCCGCAGGCCTTGGCCGAGCATATCTGGCGGAGTAAAGGGCCGAGCGGGGAGAACAAGGAGTATCTGTTCATGCTGGGGAGGGCGCTGCGGGATTTGGATCGGGACAGTGGCGATCGGCATGTCGAGGATCTTGTGAGGAGGGTGGCGGGGATGGAGGAGGTGGAGGGGCGCCGGGAGGGAAGGGGGATGGGAGGCGAGGGTGGCGAGACCGATGTCGTCGAGGCTCGGTTCGTCGAGGCGATTGACACGGAGCTCACCAGGGTCGGCATCACGGATGAACAGGAGGAGGTGGAAAAGGTGCATCGGTGACAAAAAGCTCGACTCAATTTTCTTCGTTCGCAACACACGATGACCTGGGAAGCTTACAAGCTATCCGGAGAGGTTGGGTTAAGCCCGCGTACGAGTGATATGTGTGACGGTGCAATTAGAGAGCTGATCGATCGTGAGCGAGGGGATGATGAGCCAGAAGATGATGTGAAGTCTGCGTTTTGGGGTGTAGTGCCGTGCCAAGGAGATGTGAGTGGGGTTGGGGGTGCAAGTAGGTGAGGTGACAGGTGTGGTATCAAATCCAATAGTAAGAAATCCACCGCCCCCGAGTCCATGCGTGAGAGAGAACCGAGAGTAACAGCCGTTTCGAGTATTCAAAGAGAAGATCAGGTGAGTGGTGCCTTGGGACCAGGTGACCGTCCATGAGACGGGAGTCTCGGACGGTGACCCGGTGTCGAACACCCCACATCGATCCGCACAACGTCAACCTTCCACCGCAGTTCATCTAAAGCCATTCCGTTCTGTTCCGATCGTTCCGTTGTCATTGTCGCGCAAATCCTGGGTTGTGATGAATACTGTCGTGCTTGATTTACCAGCCGCCTTGTCGGCCGCCACCGGACGAACCCTGGTTGTCGTAGCCTCCTCCACCTCCGCCGGAGTAAGACTGACCGCCGCCGGAGTAGTGTTGACCGCCACCGCCATAACCTAGAGGATGTCAAAGACGTGACCTCACAGCAGCGGACGCACAAGCGAGCAGGTCACTTACTGCCACCGCCGGAGCGACCTTGGTCATAGCCGCCACCTCCACCTACGACACGACGTCAGCAACTGATGATCCGAGCTGTCAACGAGAGAAACATACTATATCCACCTCCACCGTACCCTCCACCTCCACCACGAGCGTTGTAGCCTCCACGGCCACCGAAGCCGCCGCCACCTCCTCCACCGCCGCCACCTGAGCCACGCTCAGAGGCCTTGTCGACACGGATGGTTCGACCATCGAACCTGCTCCCTCGTCAGTGGTTGTTGACGGATGGGACGCTTAGGATGGAGAAACGATAACTCTCTTTGGCACGTACTCAACATTGTTCATCGATTGGATCGCCGCATCGGCATCCGACTCTTGACCATAACGAACGAAACCGAAGCCACGGCTACGTCCAGTATCACGGTCTTTGACGACAATCTGATTGCACGGTGATCAGACCTTTGTCATCGCTTCGCACAATTGGGGGAATCTCGAGCTCACTGCTTCTTCGACCTGACCGAACTCCTCGAACTTGGTGCGAAGTGCGGTATCGTCGGTGTGCCAGGCCAGGCCACTGGACGCGAGTCAGTCAATCGACCTGCGCCAGCGATGCAACGAGCCCGGTATCGATGGACTTACCCGATGAACAGTTTGGACATCTTGAGCTGTGATGTGGCGTTGAGCCTTTATTGAAGGTGCAGTCTGGCAAAACGTCTCAACCACCATCTCTCACACACCATACGCGCAGCAAGTCGCCAACGACAAACACACGGGACGGACACGCAGACGGTAACGAAAGTACAGCGAGGCAGAACATGGCTGGTGGTACGGGAGTGGAAAAATGGATGGAAGGATGCAAGAGCGCAGGATCAAATGGCAGCGGGAGGTCTAAGAGCGACGGACGAACGAACTTCTCAAGGGTTATCTTGTCGGTTGTCGATTGTCGTTTTGTGGTCGATTAATCAATCGACTTGGATGATATGATCGCACGACTTGGAAGAGTCGAGGTGATCAATGAAGGAAGAAAGGACTGATCTGTCTTTGCGACAGAATTTGGTTGTGTGGGGAAGGGGTTTTTGATGAGAGTGAATGGGAGAGTGGAAGAGATTTTATCAAAAAGGTGAGGATGGATGGATAGTGGGGTTTTTTAAAGGGAATGAACGACTACTACCAAGGTAGTTACAACCAAAAGGTAAGTAAGTACTTAAGTAGTAGTAGTAGTAGTGTTAAGGTTGTGGAGTCGCGATGACACCTAAGTAAGTAAGTACCTTAGGGTCGAGGAAGTGGTCCGAGCAATCTCTGTCCAATCTTTAAGCCCGTGAGCGAGATGCCCCTCAGTATACGTACTACTAGTAAGGCAGGTATGTACCGTGAGTGATGGGTACAGCGCCTAACTACCTAAGGTACAGTACCTATCTGTTTTCTCTAGGGAAAAAACACTCACAGGTAACTTAGGCGGGGAAATAAAGACTGCAATCGTTTTGTACCTACTGCCATTGCTAAATGAGGGGGGTTGTATCCATGTAAATACCTTACTTACTGTACGAATTCACAGAATGTACGGATATCTAGGTTAAGATATATGTGCGAGGTTTGTGACATCTTGCGCCTGCCCTGCGGAGCTAAGGGACGATGGCACACAGTAGGCACCTACCTTACCTCAGTTATCTTAATTACCTACCTATCCACCTCAGGTACTCACCTCTACGTCAGGGTACCTTATAGCCCATAAACCTGGAAGTCTTTCGTTCGGAAGTACGAAAGGAACTTTACTTCCTCGGTCATGAGGTACCTACTTGAGATCAGGATCAGGTACCTAATCTGTAAGTAATAAGGCGGACGGATCGTGCATGGGCAGGCTAGGAATTGCAGTGCGCAATCTGAATCGCATCGAGTCGTACCTACCTTCCCTGACAAGAGAAACTTGAGGGTACACAAAGGGTTCAGACTCTGCAGGAGGGGATCACGGCAGATGAAAGATTGAAGTTACCTGACCTCTAGTAGGAGGTGGTGTAATGTACCTTACCTAGATGAGTAAGGTAACTGACATCAGCGAATCGAGATCAGGATCTGGAGGGGATTCCTCTGAACCTTGGCGCGGCTCGGTAACTGGGGCCATCTTAGCTAAGCATTTATATGTCACGGTTGCAATGGATAGGGTAATCAACTAATATTATAAACTGAGCATCACCAAATGGAAAGTGGTCCTCAATACTATTGTGTGACGGCTGTTGCATTTACTTTTTCTTTGCTTCAGGATCCATAAGGAGATTGCGGAGTATAACTTGAAAGTACAGACTCTAAGGTAAGGTAAGGTGAGGTACGACACACTTCGCTTGCAGTTCGCTTCGGGTTGTCAGGGTCCTCCTCTCCCTGGTGCGCGTGTGAATCAACGAACGAACACTCCCTGATAATCAGATCTCACTTTTCCTCATCCTGGCAGACTATCCGTTCATGTGACCACGATATTGATCTCGGCTACCGCACCTTCACTCCTGAGAGATTCGGACTTCCAGGAGAGATCAAGTTATCTATCATACCTACCAGGTACCTACCGTAGGTAGTACTACTACTCAACTAAGTACCGTATCTACCTTACCTACCTTATCTGATCTTATCTTTTCTTTTCTCACTTTTCTTGCATGATATACAGCGTTCCTTTGCCTCTCATTGTGCCTGACTGTGTCCGGATGAGAATCGTGCTCGAAATCAAGATCGTCAGTTATCGTCAAGCCATCCGATCGTACCACGATCCTGCACTGATGTTATATATCTCACCCATGCTGTGCAATGATGAACAATTCAATGAGCGGCTACCGTACTTGTTGTTTTCTCGGCGTGCATGTAATGGAGATTGAGATTGCGACTGATGGCGGCGATGGCAGCAGCATCTTCGGAAGCTTAGAGCTGCAGACTGCAAGCCTGTCGAGCCGTGACAGATCCAGGACCCCTTATACCTTCCAGGTTATGCTTCCCTTCGGATCTCGTGCTCACTGAGGTAGTTATCAGAGAGGTCATGCTTGACCGTTTCAAAACCTTCTTTCCTTGGATAACTACGGCAAACGATTGCAACAATCTACCTTACTCCTTCTAACCTAAGTTTTCATGTATCTCCAGATTACATCATGCGGACCGGCAGCAATGTTCTTTCCGTACCTACCTAGGTACCTACCTTAAGTGGTTGGGTTCGGTTGGTACTTCTGACGATGATTCTCAGGGATGACTCCCACGTCACCATCTCAACGCATCCGGTCCCTGTCTTAACCCCCACAATATCACAATCGCTCATGACGATTGTTCGTGGCGGATGGCCGATAGTGGGTGCAGTGTGCGTTGCATGCTGTGTGACTGAAGAATCATGCCGCCGACCGGTGACAGACCTCGCTCGCCTCGAGATGCCATCAGGGACTGGCTCTCCAAGACCGAGGCCGAGGCACACGGGCCGGAAGATGAGTTGAGGGGGCACAAACCTATAACCGATCTCAGAGACGTGCCCATGCAAGATAGTGAGGCGCCAAATCACAGACATCGTGAGTTCTCGGTCGAGTCGGAGCATCGTCCTGACACCCTGGTGGTATCACCGCGACTAACGTCAACCTTCTGTGCTTCTCATCTCACAGGCAGAAGGTCATCGAAGCGCGCCGGAGCAAATCTGGCTGAGAGCTTGGGATTGCAAGCCCCCTTCCGTAGTCTTGCATCGATAGAGCACCACGAAGGTCATCCTAGCCCGTCTCATCATCGTAGACGCAAACGGAGACGGTGTTCGACCTCTACTACTAGTTCCTATCTAGACCCTGTGGTGATCCCTCCGAAGACTACTGACTCGGATCATCCGGGTGGGCGTCATCGATCCAGGCGCAGGTACCCTAGCACTGGTGCGGGTGCCGCGACCGAGATTGGGTCGGTGGTTTCCAGTCACACCGTGTTGGCTCCTGAGCAACCCGAGAAGACGTACGAAAGACGACCACGACGTAAAACTCGTGAAGATCGTTACGATCCAAAGACGGATAAGACGAAGCACACAAGAGACGGCAAGGAGGACACCACGAAGCCGCGTAAGCGAAGGCGCAAACGCAACTCGGAAGCTCAATTAGGGCATGCTCATGGCGCGGAGGACTCTTCGAGATCTCGTCTAACGGTAGGTTCTACACCGCAACTTACTCAGGCCCGTCGAAGCAATTGAGACCGAGCTTACTGACTCGACCTCTCCAGTTGAGACCAGTACACGGTTTGGGTCTTTTCATGAAAGGAAGGGCGTCGTCACCCATCAGACGTGGATGTATGTGAATCCTACTGGTGCTCTGACGATGGTACCGCTTCGGTACACAACTGACTTGTCAGCAGTGCCAGATCTCACCTTCTCCGAGATGACCTTCCTGTCGAACCGCAGAGACCGGACCAAGGAGCTCAACGAGCCTGCGAACCAGAGAAAGGAGAAGAAGAAGAAAATCTCATGCAGCGAGGAGGAGATCTCCCGCTTCTTCGAATCTGGGAGGCGACCGCTGACCGAGAGGGCTGCCAATCGTCAAGATGGCCGGACCGAAAGAGGTGGAGATGCATGTCGCAAAGCTCAACGCCATCGTCAGCCTACGAGACCTGATCGGACTCACCGACATCGTCCTTCGTGTCCACCTGTCGATCTGCCCGAGAAACCGTTTCTGGGATTCGGCAATCGGGGTGCCAATTCGATGCATTCCCCGGTCCTTGATGATGCGGTCACGAAAACCTCGCCATCTGTGAGGCTGTCGCAAGTGGCACAGCATACTCCTGCACCGTCTACGACTTACTATACTTGGTCAAGGAGTGGCAGGAATTCAAAGCCACCAAGCCTGCATGAGGATAAGACTCCCTCAATCACCTATCCTGCACCGTCTAATTCACGTCCCCGTGCACCTTCAGTTACCGAGGTGGGGCAGCTCGATCGTGCTGCTCTCCCAAAGTCGCCTGCGCCACTCAAAGAGGCCATATCAATGCTCGAGAAATCGTGTCATTGTCGTGTGTCACCAAGGGAGAGCTCGCAGGGAGCGCAAAATCATGCGTCCCATGTAACAGCACAACAGCTTCGTGTTGACGCTATAACCGATCCTCCATGTGACAAAGAGGAACACAAGGCTGGCCGTGAATTAGCAGAGCCGCCTCAGATCGCTGAGGATGTGGAAGGCGAATCGACGAAGAAGCCACCAGAATCACAAGGATCGCACATAACGGAAGTGCAGCAGAATGTGACAGTCAAACCTAGTCTGTCAGAGATCAGGCTTGCTCGGACAGGAGCGCCAGACAAAGAAGTCCAGACCCTCGGTTCTCTTCTCGACGCCTGTCAAACCACACCGTCTGGCTTGAGGTCGATAGCCAGCCACGTTCCACTGCAGGCAGGGCATAACAAAACCGGTCATCCGGAGACTGCCAAAGCAAACAACACGCTGTCAACGGAAAACGCTAGGGTCGCTGGCCAGGGTGAGGGAATCCCGCGCGAAAGCGAAGGATTCGAGATACAGCCCGGTGGGCCGACAGAAGAGCCTGCGAGACCACTCGAGCAGAGCGCGGATGTCCGGCCGAGCTCGCCCGGATTGGCCCACCGGGGCTTCTGGCGGGATCAGAAAGGGCTACCCAGACTGAATCCGGTCGGTCACGGTCCCATACGTCCGCCATCGTCGACATACGGACTCTACACTCAGCCGCATGGAATGGCTAGTCGCGCAACGGCTCATCAATCGCGGACGATCGATCACGGCGGTCATGGTTTGCAAGATGGCGGATGTCTCCTACCACCAGGCTCTGCATTTTCACACCCGCCGCAGATCGCACCAACAACCACTGTCCCTGACACCAATGCGCGGTACGATCCTGCTTGTCTGCCGCCTTACGACCACAACACTGGCGAACATCATTCCGCTCGAGGGCACGGTCCTCGGGGGCAGATATCATCTCGAGCGGGCGGATTGGAGTCAATCTCTGACGCGAACGATCACATATACGAAGCTGAACCTGAACCTGATGACGCATACGCGCACTGTTCCGATAATCAATTCGACGAGGAGATTCGACTCGACGATGCCGACTGGCATCAAACCATCGCATACCCTGACGGGGCTCAACGAGACCGGTATGCTACCTCGCGCTCAGGCAATGACCGGCTCCATGATCTCGGCATCCTGGCGCGAGACGTGCAGGACGACGACGACGAGATGCTCGACGATCCTTACGCGCACACGGGTTCATACTAAGGAGAACTTCTTCGCCATGACGATTCTTTTCTTGTTCCTGACGGTACCCGTCGAGACCGAGGTTTCCACTCGACCCGGTGGACGGAAAACGCGATTGACGTATCCGGACGGGACGATGTTCGGGGCGAGGAAGCGGGGCGTTCTTATGGAATGGATGGGAGAAGGAATGCGAACCGCAACCAGGATCATGTCGCCAGAGGGGATTTGGAGGGAGGAGATGGGGACGGGGATGAGTTGTCCATGGCTCGGTTCTGGCTTCCTCATAGACTCTACTAGATACCGTTTGTCCCGTTTTGGAAGGATATGTTCATTGATGTGAACTGGTTGATTGATTGCTTGCTTGCTTGATTGGCTGGCTGGCTGGCTGGCTGGGTTGTACAATCGTTCACTTTGTTTGCTTGCTTGCTGGTTGGTTGGTTGTTTATCTTCCAACGTTGCGGTCCTCAAAGGGAAGCAGAGGTATATAACATAAGAGACAAACTTCGAGCATCACCACGTTCTCATAGTCCATCATCGTTACTGCCCAGCTCTGCTGCCGATCCCGATGCTAACACGCCAGCACAAGCTCTCGCCTCCGATCGTACAAACACAACTTGATTGATTTGTTCGAACAATAAGACAACGACAAAGGAAGAGCCACCCATTTTCCGAACAGACGGAATTAGAAACCGACCGCAACACTTCAACACCAAGCAGACGATCGAACATCGAGACATCAGACCCACCAACAGGCCGTCCAACATTCCTCAGTACAGTACAGTCGCGCAGGAGGATGATCCACCGAACATGAGGTAACGTACAGGAATCCAGCATCCAACAAACGGAACACGCAGACAAAGCTCTCCCAGATCCAGCCAGCGGGATAGGGCTCGGACATCTACCACCTTGCTAATCCCCCGTTTTACAGAATCCTTGCCCTCCCCCGTCCAGCCTCGTCGGACACTTCACGTCGCTGAGCCGAGCCGAGAAACCCGATCCCGGTCCCGTCAGCCAAGTGATGGCGGAGCGGCCGCTGGAGTCGAGTCTTGGGTACCTTACTTTCTGGTATGGGGTTGAATCTTCAGCCGGATCATCACGGTGCGGTGTTGGACATTGCCTACCTTTCCTGGCAAAGTCAACTCCGGGCTGGCAAGGAACGGTATCAGTTCGTCCGGGCAAGACCTGAGAGAGCAGCAGCTTCGAACGGTGACAACCAGGCAGGGCGACGGCCTTTACAACAGCGATGCAGGATTGTTGAGATCCGGACACAGGCAAGCACGGCTGTTTCCGACGTCTCCGCACCGCGCGTGGGCGGGTGATGCACCGAAGCCGAGACGTGCGGCGTGACTAAACCAGGCATTCCCACGACTAGATGAGGATTACACCCGTACCTGGTCCGTCTGCCTGTCTGTCCGTCTGTGATCATTCACACCGTCCGTGCACCGACGGTCCAGAACCGTGTCACTGTCTCCGTGTACGTGCCGCAGTCATGGCGGCCTGCCGATCAGGTCACAGGAAATATTGACCCGCGGCGTGCGTTTGGCCGTCCGGATGACTTCGTACGAGAAGAGCTGCGAAACACACAGACGGTCATCGTGACGCGGATAAGGAACGTTGTTTGCGTCTTAGTATGGCCCGGTTCTTGGACTCGCAACAGGAGGGTAGGAAATCGGGACCGTCGGAAGAGGAAGGGAAGCCGGGAAACCGTTGCCGCGGCATGGGTGAGGGTAGTATCGGCGATAACTGGTCATTCGATCTTCGGCTCTGCGGGTTTCGGCACGGTTAGAGTGATTATGGAGGTAGCACAATGGCCGCTTCGTCGTCTACACTTCTTTAACACATAAGTAAAACTGGGACTTTTTCTGTGCAAGGAAGCGTAATGCTGGAACGAAGGGAGACGGTATGGACTGGCAGAGACGTGATGGAGGAGAGTCATTTTCACCATGCCGCCGGCGATCTGAAGCAACTCGATCGTGACCGGACCGGGCTTCTTCCAATTAGGAAAGGGCGCATCTGGGTTCCAGGTCACGGCATGACGTTGATGTTGGGTCGGTTTCCAGTCTGGGGACCCAAAACCTGGTGGAGTATGATCTCGCTGACAAGTCGTTGATTGGAACCCCGCCACTGGAACCATGGCCACGGAGAAATGATGATGGGGTAAGTAGTACAAGCCTAGTCCGTGAGGATCCTGCGCTGAAGGCAGCGTGTCAACGACTCTCTCCCAGTGCACGGCCCGTCCATGATGGTCTCGACAGTTAGCTGGGCTTGTGAAACAGACGGTGTCATCACAGCAGCTTTCATCAGGCATCCAACAGCTCTTGCAGCTCATTTCGCCGTTGAGACAGTCCCCTCGGAGTCATCGCTCTCGCCGTCATTCCACATCGACGGGCATCCTGTCATATCTGTTGGCTACCACTACGTCCCAAGGCGACGACCTCGGTCCGGTGTCGAGACCGTCTCCGTGCTCGCATCCACTCATCGACGATGACACCATATTCCATGGCTTCACCGGAGGGTTTGGAGGTCATGGAGAAGCTCCACCCTATCCAGCGCCAAAATGCATACGGTAGAACACCCTCGT
>QQTW01004248.1_pt1 | contig 10706 bp, 7 predicted proteins | sample 1904831 | NCBI WGS metagenome assembly QQTW01 (sample SAMN09435610, study PRJNA476489) | Subsurface metagenome, whole genome shotgun sequencing project.
TGGCTTTTCCACCACTGGTAATCAATCTGGCAATGTTCAGACCCGAAGTTGATCTCCCGGGGCTTGAACTGATGAATGTGTTGGACAAATTCATCTGGTAGCCGCACCTGGTGCACTTTCAGATAATGCAACAAGCCTTCCGGATACACATAGTAACCATCCGTTAAATCTGAACACCCCATATGGATTTCCTGGCAACGAAAGCGACACCAACTATAGCCCATCCAATCGGCAATCGATTTCCCCTGCCTTAAATGCTCCATCGCTAGTGTTTGATCTTTCCAGTCAGCGTCTACAAACCAAGCCGGGTCGGGAAACTCCCTCTCCCAAATACTTGGCCAGTAGCCGATGGCGATTAACTTTTCCGTCTTTTGGGGAGCATTGGCTTGTCTGAATTTACTCAGTTTTTCTTTATGAGCCTCCAGAGTGATTGGCTTCCTTGGTCGATATTGCCTGTCCATCAACTATTAGTTTTCTGCTTCAATTGCCGGTAACGACTCAAGGGCCTACGCACACCGTGCCGTTGCGGTGAGGCTATGCGCTTGGCAAGGCCGGTTGCCGTTTAGGCCCGGTGTTATGGGCAGAACTTATTCTTCTTGATGCTTTTCCAAATAATCCAAAAAGTCATCATTCTTCTTCTTTTCTCTTTGGAACCACTCCTCTTTTAACTCTTGGTAAGAACTAAATTCGGCGAATGAGGGTCCACCAATAAATCCCATTTCGTAAGCTGGAAAGTAATCTTTGGTTTCCTCAAGAAATTGCTTCCGTTTTCTTGGATCGTCGGCATCTTCATCAACATCATCTTCGTGAGCAACCCGAATATATTCAGCACCGCACTTTGAGGTATGAAGGGCTAAAAATTTAAATGTTTCAACTACATAGAAATTGCCCCAGCCCCAAGCCTGACGCGTGTACATGCCACCATATTCTTGGCATTTCTCACATTTAAATGAATAGCATGTTGACATATTTCTTATTTCTTTTTGCCCATAACATATTAATAAACCCAACTGGCATGCCTAGTTGGGTTTATCCATGTGTTGGGGTGAAAATGATGCGTTTTTCAAAAAGTAGGTTAGTAGCCCTTTCCATGTAACTGCTACTAGGTTAGAAGTAGGATAAAGCTCCTTAAACCTCCACTAGAAGCCTTTTTCTTTTTGATATAGCTATTTCCTTAATAGGTAAAGGCTCCTTTCTTCAAGATACTCACCCGTAACCGGATTTGCAACAGCCTCTTTGCTATAGTAGTTAATCGGCTTTGAAAGCCAAAAGTAAACCGACTTGAGCTCTCTCTTGGGGCTATCTTTCCCTTACAGATTGCACTAAAGCTCGAATGGGTAGTACTTTTAGAATTGGGTTTATTACCCGTTTTTACGAAATAAACCCTACTCCTACTGAAAATAAACCCAACTATCCTTTCAGAATTACTTACTTGGCTAAGTATAGTCCTTAGCTTAGATAACAACGAAATAGCAGAAGACTACCCCCTTTAACCTCTTCCCATTGACAATTCCAGGATTAGAAGTAGTAGGGAGGAAAGAAAGTCCGAAAGCCATAAGCTAACGGATGCCAATAGTAGAGCTGCGTGGAAGAGGATGGTAAGGGGTTGTACTTTGAGGCCAGGCTTTCCAGTACCCGGTTAGGTCAGGATGTGGCTGCTATGTATCAGGAAGGACTCATCAAAGGACATGACATTGTGTACAAGACCATCAAATCAAGTCGGCACAGTGGCTATACATTTTTGGAAGAGCTGCACCTATGGGCCGGTAGTGTAGTTGTAAAGATGGATGAACAGGAAATGGAAGCCAAGGAAGATCCTTACGAGTCAATACATAAATCCTTCAGCCTGCTCCATGCTACCATTCAGCGGAATATTGACCGGTTAGCTGCCATAGTGGACACGATGGAGTAAGCAAGTTTTTCACATTATAAAAAGACTAAAAACAATGAAACAGGTAGAAGCCCGAACGGAAATGTACGGGAGCAGCTACGGCATGAAGATGGCAGGCGAGGAGTGGACCGTATCCGATGGGCTGGCCATCGATCTTGGGCAGTCCGGAGTGGTTACGGTACTGGGAGACACTGACCAGGCGCCGGATACTATACTTAAATTCCCCGAGCCTTACCAGCCTGCAATATTATCGACCCGGTGATCAGTACTGACTATCACTGGCAGAAGTGGAAGTAAGGGAAGAGTTTATGTACACAGTAAAAAGGCAGCTGTTTGAATTGCTATTCAGGGGTTGGCCTTTTTATTTGGGTAGCTGACTCATCAACCGGCTTCAGATGTACTAACCGGCTTTGACTGAGTTTTCTTACGTAACCATTTACGCATAGCTTTTACTATTGGGTCCTTAGTAAATCCCTGGTGTACGTTATCAAAACCTCTAACTACCAAATAAATGCTTGCTGTTAGGAATGCAATATAAAAATCACTGCTTGCCTGAGTGGTTGAATAATCAGCTATTTTATGCTGCGCAATGAGTATACCCACGACAGCCTCGCTAAGCCCATAAACACAGCGAAACCTCAACCGAAAGAAAAAAAGAACTGTGCCTGCAGTTAAAGTAAGCAATGATACAATAATTGGGCCCCAGGTGCCATCCGTTACATGATCGATTCCCCACAGAAACAAATCCTTTATTGCAACTCCAATTGAGTAATAAAGTAACCCAATAAAGACTCCTCCAATCAAGGCAGGGGCTATAATGAAGACAGCCATTCCTATGGTGAATAGCCAACTTTTCCCTATTCTTCGTTTATCTAATAAAATAGCTGCTAGAGCTATTATAGTAAAAACCGCACTGATTAAAAGCGAATACTCCCAAATGTCAGCCCAGGGGCGGGCTATGAAAGTGTATATAAGAAAGGGGCCAAAGCCGACGAGAAACAGAAAAATATAACTTCCAGCGGATCTCTTTTTTTCTTCACTCATATAAACAGTATAGTTTTTAATAACCCATTATGCTCCAACTACCCTGCCTTTATCTTCGATGGGGCATTGCTCCAGGCCCTAAGCAGTTCATCGTGGGCCACCTTCTCAGTAATCTTTACATACTTCATCATTGTTTTCACGTCCTTATGGCCGGTAAACTTCATTACTACTTCTGGCCGCAATCCACGCTCTAAGGATTGAGTAATAAAGGTACGCCTGGCCGTATGGGTATTCATCAGCTCATACTTAGGCACGGTACTATCTACCCTGATATTGCCTTTATACTTCGTGTAGTGAACGGGCTCATTAATGCCGCATACTTTTCCTAGCTCTTTCAGGTAAGAATTCATTTTTTGATTACTGATAGCCTTGGGAAGCTTCCGGTCATACTTTTCAATAATAGCCCTCGCATACGATGAGAAGGGCACTACTAGCCGGTCACGGGTTTTTACTGTGGTAAAATCAATGTGGTCTTCTTTTATGTTTTCTAGTTTCAGGTTGGAAATATCAGAGTATCGTAGGCCAGTAGCACAGGCAAATACAAATAAATCCCTTACCCGGTCTAACCGTTCGTTTTTTCTAAGGTCTGCATCAATCAGCTTCTGTAGTTCTGCATTAGACAGGTAAATAATATCCGTATCCGCTTTAAGTTTTTTAAAGTCCCGGTGCCGGAAAGTAGTATTGGTATTGATTCCTCTTTCGGTTAAATAGTTAAGGAAGGTCTTCAGGTTCTTGATAGTTTTACCAATCGTATTATTTCCCAACTGCTTACTGCCTTGAAGGTAGTTTTTGAATTTGTCATAGAAAGCCAAATCAATCCCTTCCAGGGTAATCTTTAGCCTTTTTTCCTGCTCAAAGGCTTTTAGGTGATTGTAAGTATTACGGAATTGGCGAATGGTTCCAGGAGTTATAGTTTCACTCCGTTCTTTGATGAAGGAATCCAGCATTTTAAAGAAGTCCCGGTCTACTTCGTGCAATTCAGGATTGGTAGACAGTTCATACTCCCGTTCTACGGCTTCCAGGGTTGGCGACTTCTTTGCCAGCTGCAAATCACTTACTATCTGGTCAATGGCCCTTTGCTTAGACTGAATAACCGAATTAATGGTAGTATAACCTTTGTAGGCCCGTTTAACGCATTCCGCGACCTCATCCCAGTACTTCACCTGTATTTTCTTGCCGGTATTAAACAGCTTGATTTTCCTATTGTAGGTATATTGTACGTAAATAGTGGTCTCAACTTCCCCTACCATCTCCGGCTTTACTTCTTTAATAAATTCCTGAATAGACTTTTCTTTTTCCTTGGCGGTTTTACTGCTCCAGCTAGTGTCATAATGCTGCTGAGCCAGGGTAATGGCTACGCTTTTCTTTGCCAGGTCGTTGCGAATTTTAAGTTTGGTGGTTGCCATGGAGGAAGAATTTTCCTCAATTTAAAAAGTGTAAAGCAAAGTGTAAGACAAAATGAGTAAAAATGTATTAAAATGTTTTTCCAGGTGAGATAAAAAGGGGCTTAATTAAGCGTATGAAAGGGTATTAGATGAAGATAAGTAAAAATAAGGTAATGGGGTAATGTGTCCTAGTTGGACAACTTAAAAGCCCCTCCAAATCAAATGGAGGGGCTTTTTTATTATCACGTAAAAGTGTAAAGCAACTCGTTAAAACTATGGTGTGGTAAGTGAATAGTAGCCTGTTTTCCAAGAGGGTAAACAAGTGCTTGGCACACGGCAAACAAATAATCTTTCCTTCCTAAGGCAACGGACCGGATCAAGTTCTCAATCATGTTTTTATCAATCTCAAGTCTGCCGTCCTTGAGATACCCTGCAATAATTTTGCATTTTGAAACGAGACAGGAGGTGATGGCAAGCTTTATCAATCGAACTTTTACGTTCTCGCTGCATTAATGCGAAGTGCCGATTGGATTTCTCCGGTATTAACAAAGGGCGCTTGTTGAGCAGGAGAAAATCAACCCACCCAAGCTGTAGCCAAGCCAGAGGCTTCCAAAATAAGCGGCTAATACAGCCTAAATGCGGAAAATCCCTATAAAAACAGGAAAAATACCCTTATTTTTATTGGCGTGAATCTAGTAAAAACAGGCACAAATCCGATACTAAAAGGCTTAAAGGAAATAGCAGACCAAAAGCTACAACCAGCGAAGCTCAGCTTTTCCCTGGCAATAGTCTTTTTTTACCGTCTGTAATCAGAGGTGAATGCGATAGATGCAGGCGTTCGGATTTAGTCACGTAACGTTCATACTCATCCATTTAAATATTAATGTTCCTTTCATGAAAAAAGTTGCCATTGTCGGAGCCGGTCAAGCGGGTCTTCAACTGGGTTTCACGCTGCTAGCCCAAGGGGATCAGGTCCAAATTTATACAGATAAGACCGCCGAGGAAGTCTTCAACGGCCCGCCGCTACCAGTTCCAGTTCAATTTTACCCTTCCTTAAGTTACGAAAAGGACTTGGGCCTCCGTTTCTGGGAAGAGGAACGGGCCAGTCAGGTGGAAGGAGTTCGCTTTAGTCTCTACGACCCAGCGGGAAATCAGGCCCTCTCAATTCAAGCGCCCCTGTCACCGCCAGCGCAGACGGTGGATCTGCGGCTTAAATTCTCCGTATGGATGCGGGAGTTTGAGCAAAGGGGCGGCCATATTGTAATTAGCCGTTTAAGCATCCCACTCCTGGAGCAACTCACTGATGCCTTTGACCTGGTGGTGGTGGCTACCGGGCGGGGTGATACGGCTAATCTTTTTGAAAAGGACCCCACCCGGACAGCCTTTGATCAGCCGCAACGCAAACTGGCCCTATTTTACGTGCGGGATCTGCGACTCAATTATAGTCAATCAAGTAACTGCCAAGGGGCTAGCTTTAACATTATGCCCGGCTGCGGGGAACTGCTAAGCTCTCCCTTCCTGAGCAAAAACAAGGAAAGAATCTTTTACCTACTGTTAGAAGCCGTTCCTGGCGGCCCCCTGGATGTTTTTGATGCGAAGGCCCCGGTGGAAAAGCAATTAGAGGCAGTCAAAGACTTTTTCCGGTCAACCTACCCATCCTTGTATGAGATGATTCGGGCAGCCCGCTTGGATGGGGCCGGCGAATGGGTCTGCGGGGCAGTAACGCCAGTAGTTAAAAAACCGATAGGCTATCTGCCTTCCGGACGGGCCGTAATGGGTATTGGCGATACGGTCATCGTTCATGACCCGCTCATGGCGCAAGGCTTAAATAACGCCGCCAAAATGGCGGATTTTGTGGGGAAAGCCATCCGCCGTCAATCGGGTAAGCTCAATGAGGAATGGATGCGGCAAACCTTTGAATCTTACTGGGAAACGGCCCGGTATAATACACTGTTGACCAATACGATGCTGGGTGTTCCTGCGCCCCACCAGATCGAAATCCTGGGAGCTGCCAGCCAGAATCTTTCAGTAGCCCGAGATTTAGTGACCGGCATCGGTGATGCCCGGCAGCTTTTCCCTTGGTTTTTCGATGCCCGGGAGGCAGCCGCTTACCTTATGCGCCGGCACAATCAGGCACTAGGGCAGTAATGTCTAATGCATCAGGATTTCCCTTTTAGGAACCCAAAGCGCGGGCTTTCTCAAGGATGACTATACGATAGTTACTGTTAAGGCAACTATCGTATAGCCCTAAATGACATGGAAGAATAGTACTTTTTACATTACATTGGATCTACATCTGCCACAATGGTGGCCTGCTTGTAACGCTTCATCAGAATGATTGCTTGCATCTCCGCGCGGAGCAGGTCTTTCACGGCTTTCAGGTTTACGTTTTCCCGTTCCAGCTTGATGATAATGTCCTTCAGGTACTGCGCCCGGATGCGGTCGACTAAAGGAGATTCGGGGCCCAGCACCCGGTCACTGCCCAGTTTGTCCAGCAGCCGGTTAGCCAGTTCCTGGGCGGCAGCTTCCGCCATTTTGGGATCAATATGCTTGATGGTGAGCCGGATCATCCGGGTATACGGAGGATAGTGAAACTTCTGGCGTTCTTCCATTTCCCGTTCGTACATCCCTTCATAGTCATCGGCCAGCATCTTCTGCAAAATGAGTTGCTTCGGATCACCCGTCTGGATGATCACTTTGCCCTGCTTATCTCGCCGCCCAGCCCGGCCGCTCACCTGCGTCAGTAGCTGAAAAGCCCTTTCGTGAGCCCGGAAATCAGGAAAGTGAATGACACTATCGGCATCAAAAATGCCTACCATGCTTACCCGGTCGAAGTCCAGACCCTTGCTGATCATCTGCGTACCAATCAACACGTCCATTTCACCCGCCTCAAAGGCCTGAATGATCTGCTGATAAGCGTTCTTCTGGCGGGTAGTATCCAAGTCCATCCGTCCCAGTTTGGCTTCGGGAAGCAGTAGCTTCAACTCATCCTCAATCTTCTCGGTGCCGTAACCAATCGTTTTGATTTTAGGCGTGCCACAGGCCGGACAGAGAGCCGGCAGCGATTCGTGGTAACCGCAATAGTGACAGCGCAATTCTTGGTTATGCAGGTGAAAAGTAAGGCTTACAGCACAGTTGCCGCAATGCGGAATCCAGTTGCATTCTTCGCAGGTTACGTAAGGCGCATACCCGCGGCGATTCTGGAATAGAATCGTCTGCTCATTACGGCCCAGTCCGAGCCGGATTTCGTCAAGCAACACAGAAGAAAAACGGTGCTTAATCTTTTTCTGTTTCCGTTCGCGGCGCAAATCCACCAGTACGATTTCGGGCAATTGTGCTTCCCCGTACCGCTGCGCCAGTTTTACGTACCCGTACCGGCCGCTTTGGGCGTGATTGAAAGACTCAAATGCCGGGGTAGCCGAACCCAGTAATACCTTAGCCCCCTGAAATCTGGCCACCACCAGGGATAAGTCGCGGGCATTGTACCGGGGAGCCGGGTCATGCTGCTTGTAAGAAGCTTCGTGCTCTTCGTCCACGATGATCAAACCCAGGTTATCCAGGGGCAGAAAAATAGCCGAACGAACCCCAATCACAAATTGATACTTGCCGGAAAGAATACCCTGCCATACTTCCACCCGTTCGTTATCCGAAAACCGGGAGTGATAAATGCCCAGCTGGTCGCCGAATACCTTACGCAACCGGTTCACAATCTGGGTAGTAAGGGCAATTTCGGGCAATAGATACAATACCTGAGAGCCACTATCCAACACTTTCTGGATCAGGCTGATATAAATTTGCGTTTTGCCGCTGCCCGTTACGCCGTGCAGCAGTACCGTATCTTTAGTTTTAAACTCCTCAATGATTTTAGCTTCGGACTCTTGCTGCGCCTGGCTTAATTTTACCTGGAAGTCGTTGATCGTATTCAGGTCTTCGAACCGGGATTTAATAATGTCAAACTCCTCTACAATTTGATTTTTGATCAATGTCTTAAGAGAAGCCGTGGAAATTTCATCCTTAGCCAGCAGGGATTTCTCAATACCTGCCTCGTTCAAGCCAGGGCTTTTCAGCATGGGTACGTGCCGCAGGTACTTAAGTACAATATCGAGTTGCTTGGGTTTAGAATCCAGGATCTTAAATAAAGCTTCCAGGTTATCCCGATGCTCATAAATGCGTTTCAGGCGAACCTTCTTCACCACTTTAGGGCGGTATTTCTCCCGTACCTCTTCAAATAAGATCACGGCCCGCTTACCGGTCAGCGATTTTACCACTTTGTGTACTTCTTTGGCCCCGAGCATCTTCACCGCCTCGTCGTAGGGTAAGGTTTGCTTCTGCCGGACGGCGTCTAACAACATCACTTCTTCTTCAGTCAGGGGCAACGGATTGGCATCGAAATCCGGGTTATACTGTATTTTGGATTCACTCGAAATTTTTAACCCGGAAGGCAGGGCCGCATTCATCACTTCTCCCACCGTGCACATGTAGTAATCAGCCGTCCACCGGAATAACTCCAATTGACGGGTAGTTACTACTGGCTCTTCGTCCAGTAACTCCAATACGTACTTAGCGCTGTATTTCTGCGGGGGAAGGTGATGGATTTTAGATACGATGGCAGTAAGCACGCGGCTGGAACCAAATTGTACGACTACCCGAGCCCCTACTTTAATGATGTCATTCAGGGAAAGAGGTACCCGGTAGGTAAACAGATTGGGTACGGGCACCGGTAGAATCACGTCCGCAAAAAGGGTTACCCGTTCCTGAGCATCAAAAAGGGACTGTGACCCCGTAAAGGAATTTGGCGCCGAGTGCATACCTAAAGTTAAGGCTAAATTTTAAATGTTGAGGAGTAAATGGGGATGGGAAAGGTGAGAAGAAAGTAGCTAGATGATAATAAATCCAGCGTTTACTGGCTGAAAATCAATAGATACCGGTATAATGTGCATTCAGCCATAAAAATCAATATGCATAAAAAAACCGGCTGGTTCCTGAAAACCAGCCGGGTGAATTAAGAATTAAGAATTTAATTACAATTGCTGAATATCAATTTTGCGGTGAATCTTGCTATTATCTTTAAAAGGCAGGAATACTTTCAGTTCGCCGTCTTCGTAGACTGCTTCAATCTTGTCTATATTGATAAACGCCGGTATTTCAAATGAATGGTGAAACATCGGTATGCGTACCGGGTTGCTACCAACCATGTCATTTAACTCTCCGGGCAACTCAGAAAAGACAATCAATTTATCAGTATCCACAAATACGTTAAAAGATTCTCCGGCTACTGTCGGAGCGGATACATGCAGTACAAAGCCTCCCTCCTCTTCACTCAGCTTCAAAGTCGTCATGCAAACACCGCCATTAATTGTATTGAGTAAGTCGATAGGACGAATGAATTCACTCAATATATTTTTATGATTTAGTTTCATGTGTTGATCCTCCATTGTTAGCTACACCTTCAAATAGTCAAAAACCATACCGGAAGATGCTGGCTCCGCGTTAAGTTATGTCATACCTGTTTATACGCCAATTTGACGCAGGTGTTACTTCTTTTAACCGGTAATTTGCCATATAGGCAGAAATTTATTTATAAGTAATATCCAAGTACTGGTCATGGTAAATGGTAAAGGTTAAATGAACAAAGCGTAAAAAATTAGTAATTAGTGTTTATGCCTGATCCGTTAAGGATTCGAAACTTATCAAAGTATTCCTTGTATCCGAATTATACATGCCGCTTTTTTGATTTACCCCGTTAATGGCTATTTTTCGATAATGGTTCATCGGCACATGAGCACATCATCTTCATCAGCACACCAACTTATGTCTTCTCCGAATCTTCCTCCGCTTTCAGAACGCATGCGTCCGCAGTCATTTGACGAGCTGCAGGGCCAGATACACCTTACTGGCGAAACTACTGTTTTGCGTCGGGCTTTGGCCAGCGGTAATGTGCCTTCTATTATATTGTGGGGGCCTCCCGGCGTTGGAAAAACTACTCTAGCGCAAATTATTGCCCGGCAAGCTGGATTACCCTTTTATACCCTAAGTGCAATCAGTGCGGGAGTAAAAGACGTGCGGGAAATAATTGAAAGAGCAAAGACGGAAGGCAAAGCTATTTTATTTATTGACGAGATTCACCGTTTCAATAAAAGCCAGCAAGACGCCCTGTTAGGAGCCGTGGAAAAAGGTACTATCACCTTAATTGGCGCTACCACCGAAAATCCATCCTTCGAGGTAAACGCTGCGTTGCTTTCGCGATGCCAGGTGTATGTACTGAAGCCACTTTCGGAAGAAGAAATGGTAGCCTTACTGCAAAAGGCTATTGAACAGGATGAAATGCTGAAGCAGCAGGATATTGAGTTGAAAGAAACGGCGGCCTTGCTGAATCTTTCAGGCGG
>QQTW01004249.1_pt1 | contig 10704 bp, 6 predicted proteins | sample 1904831 | NCBI WGS metagenome assembly QQTW01 (sample SAMN09435610, study PRJNA476489) | Subsurface metagenome, whole genome shotgun sequencing project.
CCTCCAGACAAAAGGAAGAGGAAGAAATTTTTTCATTAGTGGTTGTACAGGTACATTACATATCAGGATACATGGGGCCTATGATAGAAAGAAAATTTTTAGATGTTCCACCACCGGATTTATCCCGGCATATAAGACTCCCTGAAATGGTTGCATGTCGTATCTGGGTTTGCGTATCGTAACTTGTTATTTCCCCCCAAAAACCCCAGCTCTAGATTCCCCCCAATTATGATGGCGATGGGGTGCTGGCCTGTTCTTCCAACGCCCCGCTAAATGAATTTTTGTTTCTTTCAGGTTCCAAAGGAGGTCATAGAAGGATTAAGGAGATGACACTAGCGAGCAGTAAGGCTGCAAAGGAACCGGTGAAGGCCTTGGTGGAAGGAGAGCCGCCACTTAATCCTGTTGGGGTAGATGCCTCAGCACCGGTTCGTAATGGAAGCGTGGATGATGAGGTTCTTCGTGCTGTCGAAGTTCTTGCCGCTCCTGCGGCTGGAATGGTGGTCGAGGCGAAGCCAACACCGCTGGGTCCTATGCTGATGGCCTCCCCATTCACTACAATAGTTGTCGGGGTTGCAGAAGGGCCGATGTTATAGGTTGTCCCAGAGATGACAACTTGGGACGCTCCGATTCCGAGCGTAATACCATTAACTGCCGTAGTGGTCAGGCTAGAACCCTGGAGAGTAGTTGAAGCGAAGCCGATACCGCTTGGGCCTATGCTTATAGTCTCCCCGTTTATGACAATGCTTGTCGGGGTTGCAGAGGGGCCGATGTTATAGGTTGTCCCAGAGATAACGACTTCAGATGCTCCGATTCCAAGAGTAATACCGCCAACTGCTGTCGTAGTCAAGCTAGAGCCCTGGAGAGTGGTTGACGCAAATCCGACTCCATTCGGTCCAATACTGATAGTCTCACCATTTACCACGATTGTCGTCGGGGTTGCGGATGACCCAACTTGGTAGGTTGTGCCAGATATCATAACTTGAGATGGCGCAATACCCAACGTGACATCACCAACCACTGTAGTAGTAAAGCTGGAGCCTTGTAAGGTGGTGGATGCAAATCCTACTCCGTCAGAACCAATACTGACGATCTGACCATCTACCACAACCGTAGTGGGAGTAGCGGAGGGTCTAATATTATATGTTGTGCCTGAGATAACAACAGCTGAGACGCCGATGTCGATAGCGACGCCAGCGATCGCTGTGCTCCTGAACTCCGAGCCCGTCAGGGTTGTTGAGGCGAAGCCTACTCCATTAGATCCAACGCTGATCGTCTGTCCATTGACCACAATTGTGGTAGGTTCTGCAGAGGGTCCAATAGAATAGGTTTGTCCAGAGATGATGGCTTGACTGGTCCCATCGATTACAACTGGGACGCCACTAATCTCAATTGGCGCCGGTAGTCCTTGAGAAGAACCACTAGCAGCCGGAAGGGGTACAGTAGTTTGAGGGCCAACGATTTCAGATGCTGCCACTGTGTAGGACTGGCCATTTACAACCACAACCCTAGGCTGCCCGGACGGCGGAGGTATGGGAACGACCTGATTTCCAATGACGACGTCTGAAGGGTAGATAACAATTGGAATTTTCTGGCCTGACTGACCGGACTGGCCTGACTGACCGGATTGGCCGGATTGACCTGACTGACCGGATTGACCTGATTGCCCTGGCGGCACTGTTGGAGCTGGAGGAGATACTGGCGCGAGTGCTGTATTCATTTTCATTATGTTGGAAATAATAGCGCCAGGATTGAGAGGTGCAGGATTCTCTTGATTCTGTTTTCCTGAGGATAATCCTGGGGCCGGTCTGGAGGGATTACCACTGTTCGCAGGGGGTGTGGGAGTTGGCCTTGGCATCCATGACTGATTCATGATTGAGGCGATGATACCACCAATTCCTGGATTTGGATTTCCACCATCTTGATGCTCGTTGTTTTGATTGTTTTGGTTCTGCGCACTACCTTTGTTGTTCGGCTTGTTGTTATCCTCACCATCATTGTTGTTGTTATTGTTATCATTATTCTTGTCGTTGTTGTCGTTCTCCGTACTGGGAGGGTTGCTGTTTTGGTTGTTATTACCGCCGCTGGTTTGCACGGTCTCGTCGTGATCATTATGGTCTGGCGTCGGACTAGTAGTTCCACTAAAAATTGGTGGAGCTGTTGTTGTAGGATTAGTGTCCCTCTCTAAACTAGTTAATGGCGCATATCGTATGTCAGACGGGACTGGTGTATATGGCACTGGAATCTTGCTGGTTACCACGATTGTCGAAGTAAAAGGCTCCACAAGTTGTGTTTCCGCCGGGGCCTCACCGAATGAAACTAAGACAGTCAATGCATCCGATTCTCGTCGTCCGGATGGTGTCGACGATTTGGTTATGCAAGGAGGTAATGGATACTCGATTGGTGGAGTGGTAATGGTTTGATTAGCGGCAGTCACAGTGACTTCAAAAAACTCGGTGACGGTGTGTGTTACGATCTGGATCGGCGTAGATAGCAGTGTTATTTCTCCTGAACAGTCTGAGATGGTGATGCTGTTATTTGTGGAGGATGGACGATTTGAGGGGAGACGGGTAATGGTGCCGTTGAAGCTGTCCGACAGCGTAATGTTTGGAGTAGGGGGCATGGTGTAGGAGGTACCATCTACTGAAAGACTATCTGTTGTAGAGACATTTTGCGAAGTTGTGTATGATGTATCTGTCGATTGACTCAACGTTGAACTTAAGCTTGCAGTACCATTCGTCTTTATATTGTCACTGGTCGTCGAGGAGGTTGGCGAGGAGGTTGTCGAGGAGGTTGTCGAGGAGGTTGTCGAGGAGGTCAGGGACAAGATCGGGGATAAGGTCGAGGAGATTGTGGAGGAGTTGGTATAGAATGGGGATAGGGAAGTCACTGCGGAGCTTGAGAATGAAGTGTCGTATTCATCTCGTGGGAACAGTTTTGCTAGAAATGGTGTCAGGGTTTGGTGCCGGGCTTTTGTGCAAGAGGGGGAAGTACCGGCCTGTTGACCAGCGGTAACAATCGCAATATTCGACAGCGCCAGCGCGCAGCCGCAGAAGCACAATCGTACGCGCATATTGACTGGAGGTTGAGACAATAGCGGAACGTCCTCTGTATTCTGGATATCTTGTAGAGTAGGAAAATGCGCGGAAAGAAGGACTAGAAACGAGCGGAAATAGAAAATGACCTGTTCATGGCTTATGGTCCTGTTCCATAATAAGTGGGATACCCAATGAGCCAAACGAAGGTAAGAGGATTGAAAATCGCTACAAGTATTCAACGGGAGAGTGGAACAATATTGGAGTCGTAACATAGTAATATCATTCATCCTCGGTTCTGGATACCATGTGCACACCTTGGGACATGGGGGGTGATTTTTGAGTTAAGGTAAGGCCTGACAGCTAAATTAGTAGTGATGGGGGCTGAGTTCCGGCTGCACCAAGCTCTTTTCCTAGCCTACCAAGTATATGGGAGGTGTTGTTTGAGGCCAGCCATCAATTCCTTACCCGCACACTCCTCGACACTAAAGCAGTCTATCCAGGTGGTCAGGGAAACACTCTCACTGACTCTTGAAAGATACCACGAGCTTCTGTTGTTGTATCTGTTCTCTCCTGTGCTTTCTGGTGACTGTTGGAGGGATGTTGTACATCATCGGATGTGGACTTCTCAGCCAGATTTGACATCTCGGTTGTGTATGTACATAGTAGTATGTATGTGTGCATGCATCCAACCTTGCATGTATCGTGCATGTATGGGTGTGCTTGCATGAAAGAAATATAAGCAAGTTTTCCGTTCTGACATGGATGCGACCCCTTCAAAGTGCAGCAAATAAACAGCAGTCCACGTGTTTTGCTCTGCTTTTGTCAACATTAACATGCGAACTACTTGCTACTGGGCAGCTGGGGCGGAAGCATCTCTACAACGTCTATCGACATCCCCCCCAGGGTGGCGACATAGGTCGACAAGAGAGATAAGTGGTCTCACTGGACATTTGGCTCTAACTTAATTACGACTCTTCATCTAAGCAGGGCTCTTCGGGCCGGAATGGTAGGACTAAGTTAGTGGTGGATTCTGCATGAGCCTCCGAGCAGAGCCCCGATCGAAGCCTATGTTTAACCAAGTCAGCCTCGTGGCTTGCATCACACAAAATCGCGCATTGCATCTGTCGTCCCGACTGCTCTGGATCGCCTGGTGATAGGCTGTTAACCCCCTGCAGTAATCCAGTAAGTCTCCTGGTCCTGCCAACCCTGTGCCTAAAGCAGCCTCTCATTCTGGCCTGAAAGGTACGAGGGCTGGTTGCACAGCATCCATCTTGTCCATCCTTCCGGAAAGGAGTTTACGAAATACGTGAGGATGTGGTCTCACTACCACCACCAGCTTTTCTCTCACTACTATGTGCTTACTACTACTATGTAAGTCCTGGGAGTCACTTACATGGGCCCGCAAACGCGTTCTGCTATTATTTAGTTATCTGTAACTATCAGTCGTGAACCACAATCTGCGGGGGCATTGTTGCATCCTCAACTTTGCATTCAAGAAGATATTGTTTCGATCATGAGCACCACTTCTCAGCAACTATTGCATGGGATCTACGCCTAATTTACAAATTCGCCGCTACGCTCCGCCATCCGGAAGCTTCTGGCTTTCTGGCTTTTTGTCTCACGACACGAGCTGCCCGTCATTCGTCAATCGGTCACTAAAACTGCCATTGCCAAGCTGCTCCGCCAAACAACAAGGCCCTTTTGGTCAGCGGTTATGACGCCAAATGAGGTCTGATTGGCTGGTACAGCACGTCGAGCAACAATAGTGGCATAAGCAGCCCCTCTGGTGCTGGTGATCCAGACTCCTGCACGACATCCCCTGCCAACTACAAACCCCACCCAGCAGTCATTTTCGAGCAGTTTCAAATTCGCGACTTCTGGGATACCTCTCTGATTAAGCGAGTCTGCATTCCAACGTGCGGCCAAATCGTGCCAATCGACCGGCTCCGGCGTGATATCTGACTCGTGCGCCTGTGTTCGCTAAGGTGGACGATGGATTAGGAAGAGCTCGGACGTTGTAGGACTATTTTCAAGCGGCCTGCAATGAGGGACACCGTGCAAGATAGAGCAACATGCGTCACTATAGCATTGCAACAGCAATCGCACTGCTGAGTTTGTCCGGTTTCTCGAGTGCTGCGAATCCTCAACCAGTCCAGGTACCTGTGAGTACAGAATGGTTCGTCTACCTGCACCTGGAAAAACTGTTCAAAATTCTGACGGTGCCGCAGGTTCGGATATGATGGAAGTTGGAGTCCGTACGTTACAACAGCTTCATGTAGACATTCCACTTGCTAACTTCCTCGTTGCAGAGTGAACATCCGGGTGGGCTCTCCACAGCAATGGGTATCATTATTCCCCAGCACCCTAAGTCAGGAAACCTGGGTGATAGGAGCATCTGGCTGTGATGATAGTGGGTTCTGATGCCACCACATTATTCGCGGTCCTCTTGCTGACTCCTATCAACCAGCTACCGCATGCATATCCAAGAGGGGAGGATTATTCAGGGCAAATGAATCGTCGACATGGACCTCGATAGGACCATATGCGTTGAACTTCCAGCCTGAGCTCGGCGTCACCGGATCGGCGGACTACGGACTGGATACTATTGCGATTGGGGATGCTATATCAGTACCGGATCAGATTGTGGGCGTGATGAATAGCACAGAGTTCCTTCTTGGCTCTCTCGGCTTGGGGATAATACCGTCGAACTTCTCTTCTAACCAAAACCAGGCAACATTTTTGACTAGCATGGTGGAAAATCAAAGCGCCATCCCCAGCTACAGCTACGGATATACGGCTGGTGCTTATTATCGTAAGCTTCTATTTAGTCTTTTAGAGAAGGACCTAACATTCGTTAGGCTTGAAAGGGGTTCCAGCTTCTCTCACCATGGGCGGCGTTGACCTCAACCGGTTCGTTCCTAACCAAATATCTTTTGACATGGCGAACGGCTTTGAGCCAGTTGTCTCTATCAACGCGATATCAGTCTCCTCTAATCCTCTCTCGACTTCGGCCACCAAACCAAATTGGACTCAAGAAACATTCTCTCTTCTCCATAGTTCTCAAGCTGAGCTCTTCACCATCGACTCCTCGACACCATTTCTTTGGTTGCCAGAAAAAGTATGTGATGCTTTTGCCATGGCTTTCAATCTAACATATAATGAAACCCTACAACTCTACCTCTACAGCAACGGAACCGATCCGAGTGTTTTATCAGATTGGAACATGACCTTCACCTTCACCCTTGCGGATCTGCCAGAGTCATCTAAAACTGTCGATATAACCTTGCCTTATGAAGCTTTCAATCAACAATTGTCCTTCCCGTTCCCTGCCTTGAATACTACCTTTTCCTCTCCTGCAATCAACTACTTCCCACTCCGCAGAGCTTCCAATAATACGCAATTCACCATTGGACGGGTTTTCCTGCAGGAATCCTACCTGGCTGTTGACTACGAGAGAAACAATTTCTCCATCTCACAAGCGAAGTTCGCCAATGATGCCGTCACTCGTGTCAAGCTGGCCAGCATAACCAGACCCAAAAACAGCATATTTGCAGGCCCAGCCAGAGATGCGGCTGATGGGTTGTCAACTGGCGCCAAGGTTGGTATAGGAATTGGCGTTTTTTCAGTCGTGGCCGTCATTGGATTGTTTGTATTCTTCTACTTCCGAAGAAGGCGAAGTAATGCTTCTGAAATGCCCACGGAAAAGAAAGGCATGTTCAGGCGCAAGGGCAATGAAAATAAGGGTTCAGCGGCAATAGTTACTGAGCTTCTCGCAGACAAACGCCATCCGCAGGAGGTTTCTGCAGACAAATCAGCCTGTCGTTTCGAGCTCCAAGGCAACACGCCAATTGAAATGCCGGCCGAGATACCTTCTTCTTACTACGCTGCCGATAAGGCCAGAAACACGAGCGCCCTAGCCGAGCTAGGAAATCAAAATTCGATTTCGAGAAACTCCATAGCTCCACACCTAAATCGTTCCCCACAGTCTCCTTCATTACCACCATACTCCCCCGCCCATGTCGGAGGAAGGTCAGGCAGCAACGTCAGTCCCAGCAGCACTTTTTTCAACCCCAGTGGTCCTGGTTCGGGCACACAGTCATCCGGGATCAGCGGCATAAGTCCGCATGAACCCAGCCCAGCAAATCATTCTCGAAAAGGTAGCTACGGTCTGGAAACAGGCGCATCACGCCTTCAACCCCACAGTCCTCATGAGCCCAGCCCGCTCATTCAACCAATTCAATTGGATAATTCTACGAGCCAGTCGCATCTAGCCCTACCCCGATCACAGGGAGAAGAGGCTACAGTACCCAGGAGGAGCATTAGTAGGGGTAGCAGGTTTAGAGAGAAGGGTATCAGTGCTGAGCCGCAGTCATCACAGCCAGCCGCACCAAGATTCAGCTGGCAGGACGGTTGAGGATTTGCAAATGTACAATGGGCGCTTGCATATCATTATTTAGCGGCAGAGGCGTTGTAGAATTCACCATTAACGTGTCGGGCATTTTCCGGCGAACCATGTATGATTGGGGATATGAAGGCAATGTCTACAAGGGTTGGAGGAGTCTCGTGGTTGGCAAAGGCCATCCTCATTTAGTTGCGACTCAATCGCATTTACCGGTGGTACTCTAACGAAACAGGATGATATAAGAAGAAATACCTACCTACTACGTCTTCTTAGAGACTACACCACTGGAGTGTCCAGACAAGTCAACCCTCGAGTCTGCTGTTTGCGTAATTGTGAGGTGATCAAGCACGATGTGAAGATCAACAGTCATGTCCAATTGCCCGATAGAGTAGGTAGCAGTGGTTGAAGGATTTTAATAATTTGGTGAGCCTCTTGTTGTTTAGTAGTGGCCCTCAACCTTCCTTACACCCCATTTTGCAGATTGTTAAGCAGTATGCTTTTGGCAATATGCTTCGGGGGGACGGCAAACCCATTAAACTGCACTCTTTTCTTATATCAAGTAACCAAGCAAGCATCTCAAGAACGAATGCCCCCCGAATTGCAGATTCCCAACCTTCACCATTATTACCTCAGAAACGCACTTCTTTTGGGGGAAAACAGAAATATTGGTAGTCTGACGATGGCATCACCTTGTTATCGTACGACGTCACCTATCCTTATGGTTACAGGGGGCATCGTTGACGTCTGCCGCATACAAACTTTGAGTGGTTCAAGATCTTTATTTCTAGTATAGAAACTTTTTGCAAAAATGCGAGACGGAGTATGCTGATCTGTCGATTTCTTTACTTTGCTCAATCATGATTCTTGGACTTCATTCGACTTGAATACCAAACTCTGTAACTTCTTATGTACTGGCGCTGAGCTAACAATATTTATGCCACCGCCTCGTAGTAATACTTACCGTGAAATGGTTAAGATACCTTGAAAAGGAGAGGAGATGTTCAGAGCAATTGGAATGAGAATCTCAGAATACCAATTGTTGGCCTACAAAACAGGTGATTGGACATTGCCGGAGTGTGTTCCTGGCTGCAGGAAGTTATTTCACACAGAACCGTAGTAGATAACCCGTTTCACCCTTGTGCATGTACGGATTATTATTGATATCTCGCCTCCCCATTATACGAGGAGAATCCCAAGGGATCAACCCTCCTGAAATGGGCGTGGCACAGAATCGTGTCTTACAGATACAATTATTATATGAACAAGGTCTGTAAAGATGCCAACCCTCAGAGTTCAACAACCAAACCGTTCTGTAGAAGAACACCACATCGAGAATTTTGACCCTACATCTTTCTTTACCCTCCACGACTTCAACTCGGACGGCCATTGGGATGTCAGCGAAGTTCGCCTCTTCTACGGGTTCGACTCTGATCCCAGCCCCGGGTTCGAAACCACTGAGGAGCACAAAGAGCAGGCTGTTCGCGACGTGTTTGTCCTCTTCGACCCGGAAGAGACGGGTAGGATTTCCAAAGAGCAATGGATGAAGCACTATTCTGAAGGGAGGCGGTTACCGGACTTTGGTTTAGGCCCGGGACATCATGGAGATGACGAGTATGAGTATGAGATTCATCACTTTGAAAAGTTTCATGGAGAGGATACCAAGGAGGAAGATCTGACACATCCGGAGGATATTGCGCACTTTAAGAAACACGATCGGCTGGAGGATGAACAGGAGAAGTTGGCGGCGTTGGAGAAGATGCGTATTGTCGAGGGCAACATACCGTTAAAATTTAGGAAACAGCAGTGAGCCGAATTTACATGGTTTAGAATTCACAATGCATCTAGACGGTGCCCGGTAGGAGAGATGAAACCGGACGGGATGGCCTGCAATGTGTAAGTTGTCCATTTTCCATTACTGCAGGTGATATTGACGTGGGCTCTATATGGATGTCGAAGACACAGTGCATAACTCCAGGCGCATAAGTCTTCACTTGCTCGACATGCGAGCATGAAGCTGTCTTCGCGTCTCCAAGTTGCGAGCGGAAGTGCAGGAGAACAGATTCCCTCTTCCTCTCGATGTCCCGAATGTCCACGTTTTCATGAACATGAATCCAACCACCTTTCTTCTGGTCGAGCATATTTATCGCGTTATTCCACGACATTCTCGAAGTTGGCAGCAAACCCAGGTTGATATGCCGGATGTCCAGCCGCGAGCTGCTGTCTCCAGATCCCACCAATCTCTCACCCAGCGCCTTGATCTCTGTCAAAATCCCTGCAGCCCATCGATTATCTCCCTGAAACACCACCATTCTCAGTTTCGAGTCCTGGCGCAGCTTCGCAACCAGTACCTGAAGCGCATCCTGCCCCATCCTTCCCTCCTCATCACGTACCAAGCCCCCATTACCGACACTCAAAACCTGAATTGCCCATCCGTTCCCCTTACAGCCCCTTCTCAGCCCTTCCACACTCCACCCATTGACCTCCCAGCCGAACACCTTCCCAACTCCCCTCCTCAGGTACGAGAAAGCGAAGTACCCTATCCCCACATACATATCCACCACCGCAATCTCCTCCAAATCCTGCCCCAGTATCCCATCTGCACCGTCGAGACCGTCAAAAGTCCCTCCGCCGAGAATCCGAGCTTTCTCGCTGATATTGCCACGACTGAACATGGTCCATAATGGAGCCCATGTCTGGAATATACTGCCATTTTGGGTGGTGTGGACCCAGAAGGCAACGGAGAAGTCGGCCTCCGAAGGTTGAGCGGAAGGGTCATCATCACCGCTCAGAAGACTCCGTGGTCCGAAGTCTCCGAATAGTAGAACTAGGCCTGACGGAGTTCTAGTGGTGTTTGAGATGCCATCCGGGGTCGAGGAGGAGATTGGCGCGTTGCGTGCAACGTGAGTGATGCCTTGGTGTTTGAACGCTTCTACAATAGACTTGTAGAAGATTTGCAAGGCTTCAGGGCTGAGTTGTGAGATGAATGATGTCCAAGTTGGTGTGGTGGAGAAGATATTGGCAGGGAGGAGTAGGAGTGGTGGATATAGAGTGTAGCGTTTTGGGGCCGCGGACAATAACGAACCAGAATTAAGCTTTCCTCTTTCTGCGGCGTCCTGATCAGAGATATACTGGTTGAGAAAGGAGTAGATTCCTTTTTGTAGCGGATTGTTGTGTTGAATACGTGGCTTTTTTGGATGTTGAACTCTGAGGGTTGGCATCTTTACAGACCTTGTTCATATAATAATTGTATCTGTAAGACACGATTCT
>QQTW01004250.1_pt1 | contig 10703 bp, 10 predicted proteins | sample 1904831 | NCBI WGS metagenome assembly QQTW01 (sample SAMN09435610, study PRJNA476489) | Subsurface metagenome, whole genome shotgun sequencing project.
GATTTTGGCCCAGGATCTCTGATTCTCCTTCTGTGCATCAGCAGCCATTGCTTGACTGGGAGTGGCAGCGATGTTCGCCCAGGATTTCTTGGGCGTTTGGTCTTGCGCTCCGCACTTATCGCCCTGGCATTCCAACAAACGCAGATTCTGAGTGCGTGGTGAATCTATGATAACGCGTTGTGCTTCACTGGGAAACGCAGGTGATTGGGGAGCATAACGCACGGTTTCTATGGACGACTCCGATGGAGTTTGCCCGTCATCTTCGTGTCGTGTAGGAGTCGAAAGGGGATGGCTCGCCTGCAAGCCAGCTCCAGAGGTCAGAACGTTAGCAAAGGCAGCGGCAGCCTTTCTTGCTCGTGCATGGTTCATCAAATCTGCGAACGGACCGGAGCTGGTCTGAGGCGGAGAGATATCCATCATAGCTCTTGGCTTTGTTGGTACGAAGTTCGGTGCCGGTGCAACGCCCCATGGAACTAAAGGGGGATCAAGGCCAAACCCACGTCCAACAATCAAGTACCCCTGAGAAGCATGAGCGAGAGCCTCCGGACTGTCATAGCCTAAGCCAGGAGGGAATACTGGAGCAGCTCTCGACTCGTTCCATCCTGTGTCGGGCAGGATTCGTGACGGCCGTTCTTTGCACGCCGGCTGGATGTCTTGATCATGATTGACAAGGTCGAAGTCTACCGCCACATCCATAACAATCTTGGTAATTTCGATGGTTGCTTTAGCTACCTCATTCGCCTTGGCGGGAGCTACTTCGCGAATCTATATTGAGATATCAGAGATAAGCAACGGCAGCAAAGGTGGGCAATCAACCTACCTGTTCGGTTACGCGCTGTAGGCGTTCTAATGCATGTTGGAGGTTCGTGTAAACGTCATCCTCCTGCTCGTGGGATGCCATGACAGGTGTATGCTTTGAAGAAGGTCAGCCGTATAGCCTATGACTGAGAAGCAGGACGGCGGGGCGTGTGCCTATCGACCTAGCGAGTCCCACCGAGACTGTGCTCAGTTATGGCGTCCTTGATGTCCTTACGGGGATCCTCGGCCGTCTGGCTGATATACACGACAGGAGCTACGTTAGCAACTGCAACGCCAACTATCTTCAGAGTTTGTTTCGTGACGGTTTTCCAAGGTGCTTGTGGAGTCCGCACTGGCATCCTCCTGTATGGACACGTTCGTGGACGTGGAAATTGTCGCCAAATAGATTGCAGGATTGTGAAGTCCCCTGTTTTCTGACGCTAGCTCTAACCACTGCTCTAGGCCTATTTCTAGGATGTGTTGACCCTCTTGGGTTATGAGATGAATGCTAGATGCACGGTGAGCAGAGTGTTAAGTGGGTTGTGCTGCGTTGTGTGGTTAGGTCTAGCCCTGGCTCTGGAATTCCGCTTTGGTGTGCAGTCAGAGTGCAGCGACTTCGGATTGCAGGTTTAACGTGGGACGAATCGAGATACAAGTATGGAGGTTGTTTGTGTTGTGTTATGGTAGTCAAGAAATCCACGGTATTCTAACACTCGCTCTAACACTCGCTCTAACCCTTCGCCCTAATTCTGCACTCAGAGCGCGGCGACCCTCTTTGTTTCGAACCACCGCACCTCGATTTTCTTCCGCTCTTCGCAAGAGATATTTCATGCACTCACCAACTGTACCCCAAACAAGATACTTATAGACCTGTGGTATGTCTACAGCTTCGGACGATATCAGCTCTCGCTCTCCTTCTTTCGAGCCCTTATTTTCACGTTGCAAGAGCTCACAGCTAAGCTCGTCAGCCATGCCCAAGAGTTGTGCATACACCATGCCTATCATTTTTCGGCCTTTCCGAAGCTGCTCGTTGCGAATGGATTGAGCTTTCTTCACAGAAGCATGGTTATGGGAAGCTAACACGAGGTTCACGTCCGGGAAGTCGTGGGTCTCTTCGCCGTCCAACGCTTTAACGACCGTACCATACCTTTTCTCGATCAAGCACTGGGCAATCCCGTCATACATTGCATCTGTATCTTCCTTCCTGGGCCAGATTAGATGCCTTGGATCGCTGCCGATATATGCGCCGCGAACAAGCTTGACCCCCAACGTGAAGCGGTGTTTGCGAGCGTCCGCCAAGTGCTTCGCAAGCACTGCTGGTGTGGCTTTGAGATACGCCTGATACGTTCCATACACCACGGCTCTGCCAGGGGAGCGAGTGTTGTACCTCTTCTGGAAATCGAGAGTCCACGTATCGATCCCAGGTTGTACTGCTTGTTGTTCTGCATCAAATAGCAGACGGACGTTCCTCTCTGCTGCAGAATCGCAGATTGCCACGATAGCTTCCTGAAGAGACTGATCTGGTGGCAACACATTGATGAGGCAATCTAGCGCTTTCTGGCCAGCGCCGGTAAACCTGTGTCATGCTTCAACGAATAGTTCCATGGACCTGGCTAGCAGTGAACCTACTTCAAAGCCACAAAGTCCCCTTCGCCTGTCAACGCTATTGTCTGCAGCGTCGCCTTCTTCCAGAAGTCCACTTCTGCGTCTGTCTCGGGGAAGCTCGTATCTGCCTTTCTATCCTTATCTCTTGTTTCTGCGGACTCTAAGACAACCTCTTTTGCATATCCAAGTATCACGCCCTTATACCCAAGGTCTTTGAGTCTTTCTCTCATAGTCTGTATTTCTTCCCGCGTCCCTCCAGCACAGAATTGAGCGTAGAAGGTCTTCTTTAGAATATAGTGAAGCACGGGGTTGCGGTCGGCATTGAAGATAGGTGACTTCGAATGGGCAAGGAAGGAGAGGATAGACATGGCGGGTCGGAGCAGGATAGGGGAAGATGAGATACTGGTTGTTAGCAGCGAGCGGATGAGGTTTGGAAGAGGCAATATTGATAGAGGTGGGTGGGCTTGCTTTGGAATATGGGGTGAGCAAGTTTGAAGGGACGCCGACGCTTTTAGGGCCGGCTCGATGGCAGGCTGGCCTCTCCAAGAGCTCTGGTGTCTCCATCGTACTTTCGATCCGCCTCTAAGGCCCAATCCTCTGCTTGGCAGGACCCATAGCTGTTTCGCTCTGCAACACATTTTCATGATTCATAGGAGGGACGGAACAGGTGGGAATCGATGCAGATTTGTATGGGATAACTATAGTATGGTTCATTGGTTTATGTCACGTAGGACTGATAAGGACGTCATTCGTCGCCGTGGATAACCGACACGGGTTCGTTGCCAAGGCCGAACTTTTCGGTGTCGCACAAAGTATTGATCCGCAGAAGATCTAATCTTTTGCCCCTTAGAACGACATAGAAAACGGCATTAATTTGTTTTCATACAGGTGGTAAATGAATGACGATTTCCAAGAGATCATAATATATTGTTGGCATTGTGGAGGCCTGTCTACATTGATCTCATGTACTATGATCCAGCCACCGGCAGCTATTTGCGACCTAAAAATGTGCTTAGTTTTGGCCAGTGCTCACCACCTATCAAACAAACACCATGATCCCGAGCCAGGACCCAGCATATCCATTGGATACCCCTAGACTTGGCAAGAAATGCAGCCCTGCTCTTCCTCGGTGCTATTCCAGCTTCCGATTAACGCGAGGGCTTGCAAGGATAATACGCCCTCGACCTGACATCGACCCAGCATCGTGTACAGTCTATTACTGGAGCCCCTCCATTATCCCTTTTCCTCTTCCTTTATGACCCAATCTGGTACATATTCGACACCGAACGCTCCCAGACCATCCAGAGTCTCCTGGCATCTCGATCATTCCACGTCCAACCAGTTGTTGCTCGAGGGACCGTGGACTCTGGCTCGGCTGCATCCATATAAATCGGCGCAGTCTATTTGCAAAATCCGGCCTCGTGCTCTCCAATCTTGAGCACTAAGGCACTGTTTCGCCGCTCGGGTCTGTTCCAATCGAGTTCTTGTATTTTCGATCACGTTCTTTGTTGGGCGGCCTATCTTTTGCCTGTGGATCAGCGGTATTTCCTCCGGAGCTTTGACTCGAAATCTTGTTTTGGAAATTCGAACATCTCCAAATGAGTGCTTTTTGAGAGCCTGGCCTGTTGAGACGCTGACCAATTGATCGTGGGGTTGAGCATAAACAGTCAATTGTCTCTCACATGATTTAATTCTTTCACCCACGGTGCGACTACAATTGGGTTCCTTTGCTAATGCTTGCTACGACAGATGGTTGACGAATGGAAACAGTGGGCTTGAGTTAAGAGCCTCAAACGAGAAAACTCAAGTCACTATTGGACGGACTGATAAGTAGCCCTTATGCGCTGTGCAGTGATATCTCTGGAGCATTCTATGTATGATGGAAGCTGTCTGAGACGTCCGACAGTCTTGAACGTTGCTTGAAGGATCTGAGCAACATGCGAGACCTGTTAAAAGATGAAAGGTGTTTGGCTGAGATGAGGAGAGTCGGATTCGAGATTCTAAGTAGTACGCAGAAGAAAGGCGAATTTCATTGATCGACTGGTATAACCCACAAGGTGATCATGATAATGTAAATCATCATAGATCTGGGGACGCCCTATGGTACTGTGGTGATGTACCGTTCATTGAGACATAGAAAATATGTCCATTGGAGAGACTGTGTCGAACTAGGAACACTCCAAGCAAATAGACGGTGCCCTGCCCGGTTCCATCGTTGTAAATATGCCATCCAGGTCAACGGCCTCGATTACAGCCTTGAAAAACAACAACGTCGTGTACTTGGAGTCTTGTTTAAAGTATGCCTCAAAGGTTACCGACCTTGGTCAACAATGCTGTACACCAGATGCCCGATTGGTTTTCTGCTTCCATTTGACTGCCTCCGGGTTCCTTGACTTCAACGCCACAGCCGATGACCTCTGACCGTATATAACCTGTGTTACAGCGCTCAGTTAAATGTCATCAATAGAGGTCCTACATGGTCACCACGTACCACTTCCCCCGGTGAGTCTCTCGATACGAAATGTAACTTCCAAGTGTCCGTGAGGAGACATGAGCGGTTCTGCCTGCAGCGGGGAGCAGTAAGCTTGAAGATCAAGCAACTGGATCATCGCGGAGTAAGGTTGAATTAAGACGTTCAGGACTGAATCACTGAGGTGTTTTGCGGGGTACTTCATGAACTAGCTAGAACGTGAACAGTATTTTGTAGAAGAGCTGCTCCATTCTGACAACAAAAAGGGTAAGGCTGAGTGGAAGGAGGAATGAGATGTGCAAGCTTGATATAGCACCTTGTGTTGAGAATGGTTTTAGCTTGAATGTCGCATGTCTGAATTATCTGTGGCGTAGCAAATCCTAGTAGGTGTCAATGTAGACTAGGTATGTACCAAATCAGTACAGTGAGGGGAGAGAGTGCCCCAAGAACTAATCAAAAGAACCCCCCGAACTCCTCACTACCATGACTTAAAAATCAACTTCCTATTTCCTATTCTGTCTCATCCCCAGAATTTGCACCATCCGGATGAAGATATTGAGAAAGTCCAATTCCAGACTGATGCTCTCGTTCACAGCGTCTGTCTGAATCAAACCTCGTTCAGCCAGTCGAGCGTGGTGCAGAATCTTCTGCACGTCATATAGAGTGAAACCACCTGTGGTAGCAAGCGTCAGTAAAGAAATCTAACTATAGCATTTGATGTGGAAATTACCGAAAACGGCTAAGCCGCCATATAGCCAGATATTCTCCGTCCACATAAGAGTCCTAGCAGCCGTGGCGGGAAGCACCAAGGGGGCAAACCCGGAGATCGCGACAATGGCCACGCCAGCGAGGAGCGGGCCGCCGAGGTAAAGGTATTTCTCCTGCTTAGCGGTCGCGCCGACGAAGGCGATGGACCCCATCATACCAAGGGTGTAGAGCCCGGCACGTGCGAGGAGCGCGGGCTGCAGGAACAGAAGTGGCGACAGGATGGCGGCTTGGGCAACGTTGAAGCCCGTCCATAGCGCATATTTCTGGACGTAGCTGCGAGATCCTGTCAGTAATGCTGTGGATGGCGACTGCCATGATGGAACACTTACTTTTCCGGAGCGGTGTGGAACGTCCCATACATGGTCCCAATACTCGCCACCAAGCTGATGCCGACGACGGCCCACGGATTCGCGGCCATGAGCCGGTAACTCCATCCATTCATATGTAGTGCGCGCGCAGCGACACCGATAACCCCAAGTCCCAGTCCGGTATGCATGAAAGTCTCGTTTAAGAATTTCCGCTCGAAGGGTGGCATTCCCCCATCCTCTCTCGTCTCGCGGTTGAAGAGCAGATTCGTGGCAACCAGCGTTGCGCCAACCAGTCCAGCTCCCACTAACAGCTTCTGAGTGAGGTTGCCAGAGTCCGGCCGTGAGACCTGGTACGGTTGTTGCATGTAGTTGCGGCGAAAAGCATTTTGGAATGAAGCTCGTGATCGGACGAGGGTCGAGGTGAAGGTGGATTTGGTGCTGAAAGGCGAAGATGTTTGATATGCTCGGATCGGAGTCGATGATGTGGTCTTTGGGATCTGTTTGATCGCAGTTGACAGAGCTAACGGGCGCCGTAGCACGAATGCCATTGTGACTGATGATTGTTTGTGATTTCTGGAAATTGATGGGAGGGGGGAAATGGGAAGAGATGACGATGGAACTCTCTTAACTGTAACTATTCCGGTGGACGGAAACTTCCAGAAGCGCACATTCTCGCCCTTTCTAACCCTTGCTTCGTCACATGCTTGAACCTGTGTGAATTGATCAACGTGGGCTTTTGAATGCCTTTCTCTCTCTCTCTATCATGTGTCTAAATCTACTCGTAGGACCATAAGCTGGAATATTTTAGTCTCTGTCATCGTACAGAAGCCATGTGGCTTAATCAAAGTTCGCTTGAAATGCTTGACAGAACGCACAATGTGGAAACTCCATGCTCTAAATGTCAATATGCCACACATTCGCCCCCTAAAAACTGCCACCAATAAATAATAATCCGCTCCTCATGTCACCGGCGTGGTATTTTATTCCCAATCGCATTCACCGGCAACAGTCTGGAAGACAACTCTTCTTGGGCTTTTAGTCACGCCGCCAGCCTCCAACCATTTATGGACGTTTTTGCATTGACTGATGTCAAAAGCCTCGAGTTGGTGGCATCCGTCCACAACGGCGTCAACGCCAGTGCCCGTGACTCTTACGCACCCTCTGACGGAGAGTTGGCGGAGGTCGAGCAAGTGAAGTCCAATGCTACGTAGTGATGAGTCGGAGACAGCTGAGCCACAGAACGAAAGGTTAAGGTTAGTCAACTGAGGACATCCAAGAGCGAGGACCTCGGTTGCGGTATCAGAAAGCGCGCAACAGAAGGACTGTATTGTCGTTAGCATACATTTCGGGACACGGACCTAGCTGTCGTATGTACGTACTAGATTGAGTTCTCGAAGCGTCTTAGCAGCGTTGGTAAGATAGACGATAGCATTGTCAGTCAGATACGTGCAATCTGCAAGACAAAGCTTGGTCAGCTTCGAGAAATGAACAGCACCCCAATGCTGAAAGCCCTGGTCCGTGATCGTTGTGCATCTGGTAAGGTCGATTTCCTCAAGGCGCGAAGCCGCATGACATGCCAGGTGGGCCATCGATCGGTCAGTGACATGCTTGCAGTATGACAAAGTTAATCTCTTCAGCTTCGGACAGCCGAAAACAGTACCGGGTGGGGGTTGAGAGACCACGGACCCATCCGCAGATCTTGTGCCAGACCGATGGCGATTGCCACTCGGCGGAGTTCCTTGGACAACCCAGCCGACCACGCGCGCGAGAAGGGTATCGCTGACTTTCCTGCAGTTACTGAGGTCCACTTCTTCTAGCCCTCGGGCCTTGTTCGCCATCTCCAACACGGCGTGTGCGGTAATATCCCATACACTCTTCATTTTCCAACACGTTACATTTTGACCACAGTTCGAAGCAAGCGTAGTGAACCCGCCATCACTGATATGAAAACAATTACTAATGTCAATCCTCCGTGGGCGTTGGCCAACGAAAGGACAAATATAGTTAATCAAGGCTTCGTCTGTTACTTTGCGATTGTACTCGGTGAGACTTAGGGAATGAAGAAGGTCCGGCGACCTGGAGAGAATCCTAGACCAGTGTAGTGAGACAGCGCGCATACGCATTAGCTGAACGACATCTAGGTATTGGAAGACTAAGACCAGTATACCGTCAGGCAGAAAGCCCTTGCCGAACTCGCTTGGACGACGCTGAATGGTCTTTGGACGCTTGGGCGTCAGGTGCTGTTCGGGCGGGGTGCTGGCATGCTTGGGTTTCGAAGGTGACGTGTTCAGTCTAAGCGTCCCTGGCGGCGACGGCTTCCTGTGCTGGTTTTCGGATCCTGCTGGCTGGCCGCCTTCGGGCGGGGAAGGAGCTAGCGACCCTCTTCTTGATCTCGACCGGATATTTTCCAGGTCAGCATTCAGAAACGGATCGGGATCGAACGGTTCGATGATGGGTCGGTCCTCTATACGGATTGGCTTATGTGGACTTGCCGGCTGTGTATGACTAAATGTGACTTTGGGAACAGCTTGCTTCCTGGGAGTCTTCGGCTTGGTGTCCCCAATGGCAAGCTCGGCAATAGGCGGGGTTGCATCAAGTGCATCGGTCATAAGAGAATCGCCATCGCAGGATTCCAGACGCTCCTTTGCAGTTCGCTCCACCTGTTGTCGTATATCCGAAGGAAACCGCTTCCAGAGCTCCGATAGAATGTCACCTCCAATCATCAGGCATTCCACAGAAGTCACTGAGCGCACCGTTGCCGTTCTCCTGGGCGCTAACGACAGACTGGCGACTTCGCCGAAATATTGACCCTGCTTCAGCCGTGCCTTGACCTGAAGACCCCGTTTTGCCGCCTTCCGATTCCCATTGATCAAGCCATTGGCAATCAGAGTGAGCCCCTTTTCGTCCACCACTTCGACCTCCCCTCGAACAATAAAGTAAACTTCTCGGCCATATGTGTCTTGCCGTATTATTTCAGTAAAAGGTGGATATGTTCGTGGTTGTGCATTAAGACCTAGAAAATGAAGAACTTCGGGAGGTAGGCTTGAGAAGAGTGGTAGCTCCTTGAGTAGCTGCCGCACATTCACCAGCCCGCTTCCGAGAGCACTTGAAGCAACTGTTTCTGCAATCCCGGGGGAAGGTGACTTTCGTTTCTTGTGATTATATATCCCATTACTTCTGGAGCCGTTGTCATCAGACATCGTCACATCCTCGCCCATACCATCGTGCGGTCGTTTCTCTCCACGAATCGGCGAAGTGGGAGTGAGATCGGGAAATACGCTACTGTTCTCTCGCTTCTTCCGTTCAAGGATCACCAGTCTCTCCTGAGCTTCCTCCCTGATAGCGCGCTCGACCTCTGGGAATTTTGGTAGCTCTTTCCGCAAGTCTTCCTTCTTCAAGACCACAAGCAGACACCTAGTTCGGGCAACGATGGTCGCGGTCCGAGGTATATTCATCAAAACTCCAATCTCCCCGAAGAAGGCACCCGGCTTGAGCTCAGCATACGTGCTCTCGCCATCCCTTGAGGTCACCGCAACGGCACCTCGGACCAACCAGTACATCGCCTTCGCCTCATCGCCTTCGGTAAGAATGTAGTCGTGTGGGGAATGAAGTTGCGGCCGCAGATGTGATCCAATCGCCACCAAGAAGGATTCAGGCGCAGACAAAAATAACGGGAATGAACGGATCCGATCGAGTAGATCGAGGGGCATACCCTGAATCTGCGATACGGTCAAGGGAGACGGCCGAATCGGTCGAGCTGGGTTGGTCTCGGAGTTAAAGGTACGAATCAAGGAGAGAGCATCTGGGATTGGTGCAGCACCGGATTTGCCGGCAAAGGTAGTGCCTCCACCACTACTCCGGTGATGGCGGCGCATGCTTGTCCAATCGATGTTGTAATACTAGAAGAATGAATCTTGATATCAAGCGCTGTACTTTGAACGAAACGGCCGAATACTCGTTCTTGGCTAAAGAGATGTCGTCGATGTACTGTCGGAAAATCTTGTGCAGCACTGCCCCGGGAATTCAAGATGTCCACATATCGTCGCCTTGAAGAGTGCAACTATTTGCATCCGTTACCCATCAGGCGTGCCCGAACCATCAGCCTGTGTAACCGGCGGCACATTTGCCGAAAGATCTCATTGGGATGGAGGCCCCAGCACACACCTTCCCAGAGTATGACAGCAAGGCGACACCTGGGATGAGTCTCCGCGAGAGTTTCGTATCCGAGCTACCCACTGGTCAAGCGTGGGACTGCGAGACTGAGGAAGTTTATGTGTTCAGAAGATCTTTCGTAGTGCTCCCTTCGATTACTGGCCACAATGAGGTTTAGCGTTTTTCTTTGAAAATTCTCTTCGCAGGGCTGGGTGTAACAGGTACGAGTCGAAAGGTAAAATGCAACGGCGAACGGCACTTTTGAATTTGTCCTTTGAACGGCCTGAACGCGTCAGAGCAGGGCGACGATTGAGGCGGTTAGCACATGGTACATGTCAACCCTGCAGCTGCAGTCCCGAACGGCGAGTGTGGAGATGGCTGAGCAAAAGCAATCAGGCGATGGAAGGAATGACTGAGATGCTACTGCTGGGGTTTGCAACAAGGACGGGAGTTTGTCAAGCAACCAAAGTGCCAGCCCAGTACAAGAATGAGGCAAGTGAATCGGGTAAGACACTTGATCCCAAGGTCAAAGAGATGTAAGACAAGAAGGTTCATGCGATGAATGATGTGGAGTTAAGTTTTCAGCGTGCAAAAAGTACCCT
>QQTW01004251.1_pt1 | contig 10703 bp, 10 predicted proteins | sample 1904831 | NCBI WGS metagenome assembly QQTW01 (sample SAMN09435610, study PRJNA476489) | Subsurface metagenome, whole genome shotgun sequencing project.
TACAATGCGGAAGACCTGGCCAGGTTTGGAAATATTGGTGAGTACCAGAAAGAACTGGGCGATAAATTTTTTGCCTACTACGGTGAAGTGTTCAAGGACAGCGCGCTGAGTGCGCGCGAGAAATCGCTCATTGCATTGGCTGTAGCGCATGCCGTTCAATGTCCTTACTGTATTGATGCCTACAGCAGTGATGCTTTTGAGAAAGGGTACAGCGAAGCGCAGATGATGGAAGCGGTGCATGTAGCCGGTGCCATTAAAGGCGGCGCCGTGCTGGTGCATGGCGTTCAGATGATGAACAAGGTGAAAGAGATAGCCATGTAACCCTGCTATTACCAACATCATCACGAACTCTTAAGAATACGCAAACAAAGCCCAGTGACAGACAAGAACAATACGAAATCGCTAAAGCGCAGGCACCACGACCTGGCGGAGGCTGCCAACCAGGTAAGCATCCTGGAGGATGAAGCATTGTAATAATGATTGCTCATGCGCTTATTGTATTTTATAGTTGTTTAGTTCAAGTGTCCAGTCGTACTTCTTAAAACGAATCTTTGGATCGGCATCCTGCGGAATGAGGCGGTGCTTCTTCAAAATGGATATCATTCCCTTCTTACCACCAAAATCAGCCCGGAACCAGCTCATTAATGCAGGCAGCTGAACAATGTTTGTTTCCGGATCAAACGTTACTTCGCTGCCCAGGTACGCCCTGGTGGCAGTTTCGAGCTGGGCATCCAATGCTTCCGGAGTGTAATAGGCAATGGGCGGGCAGCTTTTGGCGCCACAGTTCAAGGCAAAGTGAATGCGGTAATCTACCGAATCGACCCGCAATTCCCGGGACCGTTTGGAAGGGAAGATCTTATTCAAGTATCCAAGGCTCCATTTCACCTTTGAGCGGCGTAAAAAGTCGTGCTCAATTTCATCAAGGCTGAATGTTCTGCCGGCAACAGGTATCTGCTTCGCTTTAAAAAAACGGGAGCGGTTGCTGTATTTTTCCGGGTCTGCCTTCAGTATGGCATTCGTGAAGCCATTATAGATATTGATCCAGAACGCTTTTTTATCCCTGTCGGCTTTAAGTGCATCCTGCAAACTTGTGTATGGTATTTCGTTCAGCGCTGACTGGATCCTGGCTAAAGTACCACCTGCTTTTGCCGCATAAATAAAATCCTGCGAAAGGAGTACGAGCGGATTGCTGCTTTTACTGGCTAAAGACACAGAAAGATTTTGTTGCGGGTTTGTTTTTGCAAGCGGTGTTGCCGGTGCCGCCACTTCTTTGTTGAGCCAACTGCTTATTGATGCGTCAGACAAGTCTTTTGCTTCCGAAAGCAAGGCCAGTACAACGCCCTTATCGTCCAGCACGATGCTGTATGGATAGGAAGGTGGTTGAAACAGGTCCGTGATAGACCCATCTTTATCGACCACCAGCGGCAGCGTGAAGTTAGGCTGCTTTGCCAGGAAGGTTTGTAATTTCTGCTCTTCTTCCACCGATACCAGCACAACCTGCAGCCGGTCGCTGTAGCGTTGCTGCAGCTCTTTCAGGTGGGGTAAGGCCTTGATGCAGGGAACACACCAGGTGCCAAAGAAATCGATGACGGTCAGATCTTTCTTGATCTTTGAAAGCGTAGTAGCAGAAGTGGGATAGTTCAATATCCTCTTCATTGTGAAATCCGCAACCCTGGACCCCTGTGCATAGGGTTGCTGCGCCCGGACAGGAGCAGTACATGCAAAGAGAAGGATAGCGTAGAACAACTTCATGTAAAAAGTTTAGGGCGGGAACGGATTGTTTGAATATACGTACATTAGGCATCAAAAGTTTGGGTCACAACATGCAAGATCAACTGGCTGCTATTAAAGAAACGGCTGCATTCCTGCGCAATGGCGGAGCAGCTGCACCGCGTGTTGGCATCGTGCTGGGTACAGGACTAAATGCCTTTACAGAACACATTGAAGAGCAAAAATGTTTTCCTTATTCCTCGATACCCCATTTCCCGCAAACAACCGTCCTCTTCCACAAAGGTCAGTTGATCTTTGGCACCGTAGCTGGCGTACCTGTAGTAGCCATGCAAGGCCGGTTCCATTACTACGAAGGTTGGAGCATGCAGGAGATCACTTTCCCCATACGTGTAATGAAAGAGTTGGGTATAGAAGTGCTGATGCTCAGTAATGCTGCCGGTGGCATGAACCCTGACTTCAAAAAAGGCGACCTCGTGATTGTGGACGATCACATCAACATGCTGCCGGATAATCCGCTGCGTGGTTTGGGTGATGAATTTGGCAATCGCTTTACCGATATGAGCCAGCCCTACAGCCGCCGTCTCCAGATATTGCTGCAACAGGAATTTGAGAAACAAAACATCCCGGAAAAGATCGGTGTGTATGTAGCGGTGATGGGGCCTAACCTTGAAACCCGCGCCGAGTACCGCTGGCTGCGGCAAAGCGGTGCCGATATGGTGGGCATGAGCACGGTGCCTGAAGTGATCGTAGCCAACCAGCTGGGCTTACGCTGTGCCGCTATTTCTGTAATCACCGATGAGTGTGATCCCGATCACCTGAAGCCGGTGGACATTGCAGAGATCATTGAAGTGGCCGGCAAGGCAGACGCAACGCTTTCCACCATTTTCCGGAATACGATTGCTGCCCTCGGCACCTAAATAACCCGATAGACAGCCGCCTCATTATTGAGGCACCGGGGCCTCATTTAATGTATTCCAGAGCAGGTCTTTTAATGCCTGGATATTGGTGTTGGTGAGCGAGGAAATGAAAATGGTAGCTGTATTCTGCGGCAGTTCTTTCGCGATGGCCTCCTTCAGTTCATCGTCCAGCATATCACTCTTGCTGATGGCTATGATGAACTGCTTTTGCAACAGTTCGGGATTGTATTCTTTCAACTCATTGACCAAAATCTCAAACTCCTTGCGATGGTCCTTGCTGTCGGCAGGAATGAGGAAGAGGAGAATGGAATTGCGTTCGATATGCCTCAGGAAGCGGTGCCCCAGCCCTTTGCCTTCAGCCGCGCCTTCAATGATGCCCGGAAGGTCGGCAATACAAAAGCTTTTATTATCGCGGTATTCAACAATACCCAGGTTAGGTGTGATGGTGGTGAAAGCATAGTTCGCGATCTTGGGCTTGGCTGCGGTCATTACGGAGAGTAGTGTCGACTTCCCTGCGTTGGGAAAACCAACGAGTCCTACATCCGCCAGCACTTTCAGTTCCAGCACTTTCCAGCCTTCGTTACCGGGCATACCCGGTTGTGCATGTTCCGGTGCCTGGTTGGTAGGCGTTTTAAAATTCGTGTTGCCCAGTCCGCCCCTGCCGCCAGGTTGCCAGATTACCTCCTGCCCGTCTTCCAGTATCTCCAGTTCCACTTCGTCTGTTTCCTCATCGCGGGCAATGGTGCCCAGCGGTACTTCAATAATGATGTCTTTACCGAAGCGGCCGGTGCAGTTGTTATCGCCTCCATTCTGCCCGTCTTCGGCCAGTATGTTTTTATGATAGCGCAAGTGAAGCAGGGTCCAGAGGTTCCGGTTACCCTTTAGTATGATATGTCCGCCGCGCCCGCCATCACCTCCATCCGGTCCGCCGTAGGCCGTTAGCTTATCCCTGCGGAAATGTTTGATACCAGCCCCGCCATGCCCGCTTCTGCAGAACACGCGTATCTGGTCAACGAAATTGCTTCTTTCCAAATCAGTTTATTTTATGCTTCTTTGCAAAAGTATTGCACCCATAAATGGAATGATATGAAAGTTTTAGTGCTTATAGCCGGACTTATCTCTCTTTCACAACAGGAATGTTCTCCTAAGCTCGGGGCAAATGGCCTGCCTACCTGTGTGCAGGAAAAGATCGATGCCATTAAAGGTCAGCCCCGCTGGAACCCGCCTGCGCAGGTGGATGAGTACCAGTACAAGGGCAAGACCGTTTATCTTTTCAGTGCTGATTGCTGTGACCAGTACACCACGCTGTATGATGCCCAGTGCAATATCATTTGCGCACCTTCGGGCGGTATGACCGGCAAAGGCGACCGCAAGTGTACCGACTTCAATGAAACGGCGAAGCTTGTGCGCACCGTATGGAAGGATGACCGTTAGCCCTTTGTTTTCGGCTCAGTACTTATTCCATCTCTTATCCTGAAGTCTCTACGTACCAGGCTCCATTTGCGGGCTGCTGCTCTTCTTGAGGCATAGGCCTCTTCTAACCTACAGCAGCGCAGCATTTGAAGAATTAGTCCCCATCTGCACCATTCCTTTTATTTTTGCCGAAATCGTAGTTGAAATGAAATTGTCGCACCTGTCGCATACGCTAATTGGCTCGGAGATCGTAAAACTGGGTGGAGAGATCCGGGAACGTATACGGCAGGGAGAAACCATTTATAATTTCACAGTAGGTGATTTTGATCCATCCATTTTTCCCATACCCAAAGAACTGGAGGGCGAGATCATTGAAGCCTACCGCCAGCACTTTACCAACTACCCGCTTGGCGAAGGCAATCTCGATCTGCGCGAAGCGATTGCTGCCTTTACAAAAACCTTCCAGGGCCTGGACTATGGTACAGACGAAATACTGGTGGCATCCGGAGGCCGGCCGCTGATCTATGCGCTCTACCGCGCCATCTGTGATAAGGGCGACAAGGTGGTGTATGCTGTACCAAGCTGGAACAACAACCACTACACCCATTTTGTAGAAGGCGAACATATATTGGTTGAAGCAAAGGCAGAGAACAACTTCATGCCCACGGCAGACGACATCCGCCCCCATGTGCAGGAAGCAACGCTGATCTCCCTATGCTCACCACAGAACCCTACCGGTACTACCTTCAAAAGAGAAGACCTTGCTGCCATCTGTGAACTTATTGTAGCTGAAAATGAGCGTCGCGGTGATGATGAAAAGAAGCTCTACCTCATGTACGACCAGATGTACTGGCAGCTTACCTATGGCGCCATAGAACATTTTGACCCGGTTTCACTTAACGCTGGCATGCGCCCTTACACCGTTTATATTGATGCCGTAAGCAAAGTGTTTGCAGCAACGGGCGTACGTGTCGGCTGGAGCATGGGACCTGCGTCGATACTGAATAAAATGAAAGCGATCCTTTCGCACGTTGGAGCATGGGCGCCGATGGCAGAACAGAAAGGTGTAGCACGTTACCTGCCGCAAACCGACGCCATCAAGGCTTACCTCGAACATTTCAAAAGCGAAGTGGAAGAACGGCTCAGCCGCATTTACGAAGGCCTGATGAAGTTGAAGGAAGAAGGATTGGGTGTTGATGCCGTAGCGCCGCAGGCTGCCATTTACCTCACGCTGAAAATAGATGTGGCGGGACGGAAGCTCGAGAATGGAACGGTCCTCCAGTCACAGGCAGACGTGACCTCGTACCTCCTGAAAGAAGCGGGACTTGCAGTGGTTCCTTTCTATGCTTTTGGTGCGCCGAAAGATTCACCCTGGTATCGCCTGAGTGTAGGTACCTGTAAAAAAGAGGAGCTGGATGAGATGCTGGACAAACTGGGTGCTGCGCTGAGAAGACTGAGCTAGTTCTTATTGATGAGGAAGAAGAAGGGCTTTAGTTCCGGTGTAGCGGTAGCTTTCAGAATCTTCTTTTTCTTATTGGTGATCTTCAGCCTGGTGGCTAATTCATGTGCGTTGCAAAATACTTCTTCGCGCTCTACATGCAGTAACACGGCGTGCAGGCATTCTATATGTCTTTCAAATGCTTTATCAGATAATGATGCTGCTTTCAGTAGAACTAAGAGATCACGATCGTGTTGCTTCATGCTGCACAATTAAAGAGGTCACTGTTTAACGAGGATTGGAAGGACATCCGCACTTGCTGCCTTTGCCTGAACCGGAATAATAATTCTTGGAACAACTACTTGCTCCCAAAACAAAAGTCAACAACAATGCCATGTATAAGGTTTTCTTTATCATAATGACTTTCTAAATTAACTATTTTACGCGCCATTTAGTATCTCTTTGCCCTTCCAGTAAAAAAATTAACATGGAATCTTTCTCTTTGCCAACGCAGCCCCGTGTTCTGGTAGCACCACTCGACTGGGGCCTTGGACATGCTACCCGGTGCATTCCGCTCATTCATGCCCTGGAGGCTGGTGGCTGTGAGGTACTTCTTGCAGCCGATGGCAGCATAGAGGCGCTTTTACGTGCAGAGTTTCCACACCTGAAAATATTACCGCTGAAGGGCTACCACATTAATTACGGAAAGACAGGATGGGAGCTTGTTGCCAAGTTGCTGATGCAGGTGCCCGCCATTATTGAGGCTATGGACGAAGAACACGAATGGCTGAAAGTAGCAGTGCGGGAACACCGGATCGATGCAGTAATTTCCGACAACCGCTACGGGCTTTATCATGAGGAGACCACCAGCGTGTTCATTACGCACCAGCTGCTGGTGAAAACCACCCTGGGCAATGCAGCCGATGAGTTGCTTCAGAAACTTCACTACCAATACATCAATGCCTTTACCGAATGCTGGGTACCCGACCTTCCAACAGGCCCCGGACTGGCTGCCGATCTTTCCCATCCGAAAAAGCTCCCGGAAATACCGGTACACTACCTTGGCCCGCTCTCCCGGTTAAAGGGCGGATCCGCTTCCGAAACAAAGCACCTGTTGGTGCTGCTCTCTGGACCCGAACCGCAGCGCACACTCTTGGAAGAATCCCTGCTGCTGCAACTGGAGCGCTACACGGATCCTGTGGTGTTTTTACGCGGACGACCCGGAGGGAGTGAACTACCAGCAGTGCCATCCAATATCCAGATTCTGAATCATCTGCCTGCCCAAGCGTTGGAGCATGTAATGAGGGAGGCGCACCTCGTGGTAAGCAGGTGTGGCTACAGTACCGTGATGGACCTGCTCATCATGGGTAAAAGGAGCATCCTGGTTCCTACACCCGGACAAACAGAACAGGAATACCTGGCTACGCACCTGATGGACCAAAACCTGGCGCTCTGCATCCCGCAATCAAAACTAAAATTGATGAATGCGCTGGAACTGGCCCATTCCTTTAACTATGCCCAGCCACTTTCAACAGGGGATAGCGGGTTAACAACGACGGTGCAGCGCTTCGTTACGGAACTGAAGAATAGAAAGCGTGCAACGCCTGCATCATTATGAATCCATACACGTCCTCATTTTGAAACATACCACGAAGGCCCACCTTGCTGTGCTCGGAACGAACCTGTTCTTTGCAGCCAATTTTAGTTTTGTAAAACTGATCTCGCCTGCTTTCATCAAACCCTTTGCACTGAATGGTCTGCGCGTTGGTATTTCGGTGCTCCTTTTCTGGGCGCTGTGGCTGGCGGGCAAAACACCTGCCCGCATCCTGCGCAAAGACCTCGGCCGCTTTGCACTTTGCGCCCTGACCGGAGTTGCCATCAACCAGATGCTCTTCATCAAGGGATTAACGATGACCTCCACGGTACATGCCTCACTGCTCATGCTGACAACACCCCTCCTCATTGCGGTCTTTGCCTTTCTGGTGCTGGGAGAGGTGGTTACGGGGAGCAAGGTTGCGGGGCTGGTCCTCGGCATCGGTGGTGCACTGCTGCTCATTCTGTCGAAAGAGAACAGCGCCCATGCGGCCAACTATTTACTGGGTGATGCACTGATCCTCGTGAATGCCATTTCCTACTCGGTCTATTTCATCCTTGTAAAGCCGCTGATGAGCCGGTACAGCCCGATGCACGTGATCCGGTGGGTATTTACAATAGGACTGTTTATGGTACTGCCCTTTGCCTGGAGTGAACTGCGCGAATTCGAACTCCAAAGGTTTGGATGGGAAGAACTCGCTGCCCTGGCTGCGGTTATTATTACCGGCACTTTCCTGGCTTACCTGTTCAATGCTTATGGTATCCAGCACCTGGGCGCAGGCATTACCGGAACCTACATCTACACACAGCCCCTGTTTGCGGTACTGATCGCTACTTTCCTCCTGGGCGAGGAGCTGTCGGCCGCAAAGACAATCGCCGCCATCCTGATCTTCACCGGCGTGTACCTGGTCAGCTTCAGAAAAGGGAGCACCGACCGGCCGGAGCAACGATAGGGGCCACCCTGTTGGTATCAGTGGCCTCCTATCGGGTTTTTAGGATAGTCGAAAAAGAGGAATTTCTTCTCCGCGGTTTTGAAGTCCGCCCAGGTATCCGTGTCAACGCTCACGGCAAAGACAGCGCAGGTAGGCATATCATCAACATGCACATTCGTAAGCGTATTGACAAAGCCGGTGATGCCCGGGTTATGAGAAAACAGCGCTACTGAGTGGTGATTATCGGAAAGGGTTGATACTACTTTATAAAATGCTTCGGGAGCTGCTTCGTACAACTCGGGTGAAAGCTGAATGTCGTCTTTTTTCAGGTCCAGCTCTTCGGCAAATAGCCTGGCAGTTTTGTGCGCCCGCCTGGCGGGACTCGAAAGGAGGTGGTCTACCTTCAGCTCTTTCTCTTTTACTCTTTTTGCCATTTCCGGCGCATCGGTCTTACCACGTTCGTTTAGCGGACGTTCAATATCGGGCTGAGCAGGTTCCGCCCAACTGCTTTTTGCATGCCGGACAATTAGAAGTTTTTTCATATCTGTGCTGTTTAATGGGTTAACTTAGGAAATGCGATGGTATATCCTTGCGCTACTGCTTTTCCCCTCCTTTCTCTTATCTGCACAAACTACATACAAATGTACTTATGCGGATACACTAACCGTTCGGCTTCCTGCAACGGCCCTGAATAACATGACGCTAAACATCGGGGGCGATCTTCCCGACAGTGTAAAAGCACAGGTGGCGTCCATGGTGCGTAAGCAATTTTCCATGAAGCCGTTGGTTCAGTTGCAGCAACGGATGGTAACCGCTATAGCAGATAGCACGGTTGTTGAATTCGATCCAAACAAGGTCGTCAGCACCGGATTCAATATGAAAGTGCCCTACCAAAAGATGATCCTTAAAGGAGGGAAAATAACAAGCGTCTATGGTAGTGACAGCAGCAGCATGGACTTACCTCGCGATGAAGCGCGCCGCTTTATCGCTACCGGAGCGAGACAAACGATATTGAACCATGAATGTGCGGAGTATAAAAGTGGGCTTGTCACCATCTGGGTGACCAGTGCTTTGCCTTCGTCTATTAACCCGGGAATAAAAAATGTGGATGTACCCGGAGCCATCCTCGCTTTTACGCTGGAAAGCGAAAACTTCACTACGGTTTCCAGGGTTCAGGCTATTCAATCCGCCAACAAGTGATCGCTATCAATACCCTCTTGCATTCTTTCCTTCCATGTAATTCATGAAAGCCTTGTTCACTACCCTGTTGCCACCAGGTGTTGGATAGTTGCCCGTAAAATACCAGTCGCCCAGGTTATTGGGGCAGGCTTCATGCAGGCTTTCAATGGTTTGATAGATGACATCGACCGGTACATCGAGGCCCGGAGGTGTGATCAATTCGGCGATCTTATTGGTGATCTCCTGGTTGGAGAACGACTTGTATACCTGCTTCACCACATTCACTGTATGCAGCTGGTCCGAAATTACCAGCTCCTGGCACTGCTGGTAGAGCTCTTTCAGAAGCCCTTCGCGACCGGTCTCCGTAAGCAGCGTGATGGCTGCATTAAAGGCAATAAAATCGCCGAGCTTGCTCATGTCAATTCCATAGCAGTCGGGATAGCGTATCTGCGGGGAGGAAGAAACGACAATGATCCGTTTTGGACCCAGTCGTGCCAGCATACGGATGATGCTTTCCTTCAGTGTAGTACCTCTTACAATGGAGTCATCAATAACTACGAGCGTGTCCAGGTCTTTGCGCACCGTTCCGTAAGTAATGTCATACACGTGCTGCACCATCTCGTTGCGGCCCGTATCCTCTGTGATAAAGGTGCGCATCTTTACATCCTTGATGGCAATCTTTTCCATCCGCACGCGGCGGCTGACCATCTCCGTTAGCTTCTCCGCATCTATCCTGTCGCCCCAGGATAATATGCGTTCTATCTTAATTTTATTGAGGTAGTCTTCACAGCCTTTAACCAGCCCATAGAAAGCTACTTCAGCTGTATTTGGAATAAACGAGAAAATTGTATTGCGCAGGTCGTAGCCGATGCTATCCAGCACCTGCCTGCTTAAATTGTATCCGAGTGCGTTGCGTTCCTTATAGATCTTTTCATCTGAACCGCGCGAAAAATAGATCCGCTCAAAGGAGCAGGCCTTCCGCTCTTTAGGTTCAATGATCTGCTCAATGGTCACCTCCCCCGCTTCACTTACGATAAGAGCCTGGCCGGGCATGAGCTCCTGCACTTCGTTTTCCCCTACGTTAAAAGCGGTTCTGATGGCAGCCCGTTCAGACGCAGCCACTACCACATCCCCGTCCATATAATAGTAAGAAGGACGGATACCATGTGCATCGCGAAAAACGAAACTGGTTCCGCTACCTGTTGCACCCGCCACATGAAAGCCCCCGTCGAAAAGTGCAATGGCATTCCTCAAAACGGTTGCTATGTCGAGATTACCCGGAGCTTCCTCATCCGCTTTCACCAGGAAGTGATAGATGACCTCCATCATGGCAGCGAGGTCGCTCTGCTTTTGAAACGTGCCTGGCTGGAGGTCCACTACTTCAAACAGTTCTTCAGTATTGACAAGGTTGAAGTTCCCTGCCAGGGCAAGGTTCAGCCCCGGAACCGTATGCCGCTTGATAAAGGGATGACAGAACTCCACATTGTTCTTGCCCTGTGT
>QQTW01004252.1_pt1 | contig 10703 bp, 13 predicted proteins | sample 1904831 | NCBI WGS metagenome assembly QQTW01 (sample SAMN09435610, study PRJNA476489) | Subsurface metagenome, whole genome shotgun sequencing project.
GTGTCCCATGTCCTCAGGCTGCTTTGTTCTGTGTTCAGCACTCTCCGAACAAGCACTATCTAGACGACAAATTCTGATTTAAGGAAGAAAGTTGAGCTTGGCTTGTCTGGAAGGAGCCGCTTCACTCTCCCCCTATGCGGTAGAGATGTCCCGTTCCTGAAACCACATATGTTAGCCTTAACAGTATGGGGTATCTCCAATGAGAACAGGCGAGAAAACGGCGACCTTGGCTGACGTAGCGCAACTGGCGGGCGTCTCGCAGCAAACCGTCTCCCGCGTGGTCAATACGCAGGGGCAGGTATCGGCCCGCACCCGCACGCGCGTCATGGACGCTGTCGGACAGTTGAACTATGTGCCCAACCGTTTGGCGCAGGGATTGGCTCGGCAGCGCAGTCAGTCCATTGGATTTGCGACCAACGATATTTCTCTGCACGCGCCTTCTCAACTCACTTCCGGCATAGAGCGGGCAGCCAGGGAAGCCGGCTTCAGCTTGATCGTGTCTATCGTGCCGGGCTACGGCCTCGCCAGCGTGACCCAGGCCGTGCGCGCCCTCAAAGAGCGGCAGGTCGACGGCGTGCTGATCAACGCCTCTCTGAGCAGCATGGACGCCGCCGAAATTTCGCGCCGATTTGCCGATGTGCCGTGTGTCTTCCTCGATGTCCCGCCTGGTTCCCCCGTGAATGCTGCGCTGCTCGATCAGTACCACGGCGCAGCTCTGGCGGCCCAGTATGTCGTGGAGTTGGGCCACACCCGGATCGCTTGCGTCCATGGGCCACAAAACGCGGTGGCTGAACATTCACGCCTGCAGGGGTGGGTGGATGTCTTGCAACGTCAAGGTCTGGCGTTGGTGGCCCAGCAAGAAGGGGATTGGAGTCCAGCCAGTGGCTACGCCGCCGCAGGAGCGCTGTTGGCCTCTGGCATTCCATTTACAGCAGTCTTGGTCGGGAACGATCAGATGGCGGTCGGCGTATTGCGGGCCCTGTGGGAGCGCGGCCTGAACGTACCCGGCGACGTGTCGGTCATCGGCTACGACGACACCGCCGAAAGTGCGCTGCTGATTCCGCCGCTGACCACCATCCGGCAGGACTTTCCCACTCTCGGACAGAAGGCGTTTCACCACCTCAAGGCCCTCTTGAACGGCCCAGAACCGACCCGAGTGACCCTGACTCGGCCTGAATTGGTGGTGCGTGCCAGCACTGCCGGACCGCGCCTTGGCCAACGCCTCCAGTGGCAGGAGGCCTTACAGGTCGTGCAGCAGCACCTCTGGAACCGGCGAATGGAAGGGGAGGGGGCCGAGTGAACGAAGTGAGCAGGTGTCCCAAACGTGATCTCGAACGGCCAGCACCACGTACCGACGGAGTAAGGCGGCGAGGCCGCCTTACTCGACTGACCCTGCTTGAGCTTATGAACATGGGAAGGCTTGTGCGGGGAATAGTGACTGTTCAAGCTGCTGTTGAGACCAAGACGGTTTAGGCGGCGCCCGGCCTGATGCGTTCTTCAACGGTGCCTCTGCCATCTGCAAGACTTCCACCTGCGGCAGCGGGCGCAGGAGCATCTGCTCTCCAGGCTGTCTCGCGCAAGGTGCAAGGTGGCCGAACAGCGGGTGCCTGAGCCGCGCTCCAGCCTACGTTCGGCCTCCTGTCCTCTGAGAGGGAGTGTGTACCCGCCTCAGCCAGCGGATGAGTCCCTGGATGCTTGAAGATAAAATCCCCACCTATCAGCACACCGACCCTCCAGGCCTCGCCACGATCGACGCTCTGAAGCTGGAAGGCCTGCAACCTGCGGACAGTCAACCCGTGGCGGCCCTCTTCAAGCTTTGAAGGGGCGACCGCGAATACCTCTGTGGCCTGTACCGCCGAGCAAAGGGCAAAGCAGCTCCCTGAGTCTGCGTTGATCCGGGCCGAACTGTGCCGTCCTTCCTGCAGAGCGGGCATCGGCTGAGGCGACGCTCCACGCTGCTCAGAGCAGCTCCGTTCCTCTGAGGTCGAGCAGGAAGTCATTGCAGCGAACCGTCACCGGCGTCCGTAAACGTTTTGCGCTGGGTTATGGGGTGCCTGCTGTGATTGGGGCTGAACTTCATGTGTGCAAAATTGACTCACCCTCACCCGCAGGGTGTGTCGTTGGTGCCCGGATGGCGTGCAGCAGGGAAAAAAAGACGCCCCCGAAGGGGCGCGGGCAGCTTCAGAAGACAGAAAAGATGCAACTCCGAAAAGACAGAGTGAACCAGTTCAGCATCAGCTGGGAACAGGAGGAAGACGCAACTTTTCAAGGACGGCATCTGAGGAACCTCACTTCCCGCCTCCTGTCGATCTCTCCTCGCGATAACGTGATTGTTCGGGAAGGCTGGAATGCATCAGAAAACTCAAGCTGCCGGAGGAGGTCAGTCTCTCAGTGCCCAGCATGAACGCGTGCTGCGTCGGCGTCGGCTCCATCAGGCGAGGAGGCGCGGCGCATAAACGCAACCAGGAGGGTCAGCACCAAGGCTGTGGCAGTCGCCATTCCAAAGGCCCCCCGCACCCCTTCTGCGCGCGCCAGCGGCAACGCGACCCCTTCGGCCAGCGCGCGCGTGGTGTGCCCGGTCATCACTGTGATCAGTAGCGCAGTCCCGGCGGCGCCGGCCACCTGTTGCAGGGTATTCATGATGGCGCTGCCGTGCGAGTACAGGCGGGCAGGGAGTGGACTGGTCGCGGCCGTGAACAGTGGGGTGAAGGTCAGGGCCAGGCCCACGCTCATCACAAGGTGCAGGGCCAACAACACGGGTGTGCCAGTCTCGGCAGTGATCCGGCTGAAGCTCCAGAGCGACAGCGTCAGGAGGATCGCTCCTGGGACGGCCAGCGGAGCTGGACCATGGCGGTCGTACAGCCGGCCAATCGCAGGGGCGAGCACGCCCATCAATACTCCGCCAGGCAGGACGAGGAACCCGGTCTGAAGGGTGCTCAGGCCGCGAACCTCTTGGAGGTACAGGGGCAGCAGGATGGCGCCGCCAAAGAAGACCACAGCCAACAGCATGATCAGCACGACGCCCAACGTGAACATGGGATAACGCAGGGCGCGAAGGTCCAGCAGCGGCATGTCCCGGCGTTGTAACACCTGCTGCCGCCAGACGAACAGGAGGAGACTGAGCACACTGAGCGCCAGCGGAATGCTGACCAAGGGGTCACTGAGGCCTGCTGATGATTCACCCAGGCGGCTCAGCGCGTACACCAGACCGCCGAAGCCCACCGCTGACAGGGGCAACGACACCAGATCCAGAGACAGGCGCCGCGGCTCGCTGAAGTTCACGAGCGTCCGCACGCCGTAGATCAGGGCGGCAATCGAGAACGGGAGGACGAATATGAACATGAAGCGCCAGGACATGGATTGGAGAATCAGTCCACTGACGGTTGGCCCCAGGGCGGGAGCAACGGCAATGACGATACTGATGCTGCCCATCACGGCGCCGCGCCGCTCGGCCGGGATCAGTGTCATGACCGTGGTGAACAGGAGCGGGATCATGATTGCTGTGCCGACAGCCTGCACCACCCGCGCTACCAGCAGCAGCCCAAAGGTAGGGGCGGCGGCCGCCAGCAGCGTCCCGACAGTGAACGTTCCCATGGCCACAAAAAACACGGCGCGGGAGGACAGCCGCTGCATCAGAAAGCCCGTGATAGGAATGACTACGGCCATGGTCAGCATAAACGCAGTGGTCAGCCACTGCGCGACGCCCGCCGTGACCTGAAATTCTTTGATGAGGGTCGGCAGCGCCACGTTCATGATGGTCTCGTTCAGCACGACCACGAATGAGGCGATCAGGAGAACCAGGATGATGGCACGGTTGCGCGCGTCTTGGCCTGCGGCCGCCGGAGCGGAGAGGGGTTGAGTAATCATAAAAGAAGCCTCGGGAAAGAAAGGGAGAAGGATGTCGAAGAGTGGCACCCTAAGGCCTGGGTTTACGGATCAGCTGTTGACCGCGGTGCGGGGGTCGAGACCGTACTGTTCAGGTACCCCGAGATGGTCGCGTAGGGTGGCGCCGGCAGACTCCGTAGGGACGACACCCTGCTCCTGAAGAAGGGGGAGGACCTGATCGACAAACGCATCCAGGCCGCCGTGGTACGCATCGATGGCAACGGAGAAACCATCACAAGCACCTGTCTCGAACCACGTCTGCATGAGGTCAGCCACGTCACTGGGACGCCCAGTGACGACAGGGTGCTCGTCAATGACGCCGTGAGCGAGGACGTCACGGAGCGTCTAGCCTTTCCGGGCTCTTTCCAACGTCCGAGTGGAGCGCGGATGCTGGAAAGAGGGTCTGGCGACGGCCAGCGGAGCTGGTGTCAGCGGCTCATCCAGCTGCGCTGCGCTGAGCGGCAGGCCGAGCATGGTCTCCAGATAGCCCACACGCTGACTCAGATCAACCGGTTCATCCACCGCACGCCGCCAGTCAAGCGCGGCCCGCCTTGAGCTAGCGATGGTGGGCATAAAGCTGACAAACAGCTTGACCTCGTCTGGGTGACGCCCAGCCCGTTGGGCCGCTGCACGCAACGCTTGGCGCTGCATCTGCGCATCCGCGGTGGTGTAAGGGTTGGCATAGACACCGCTCGCGTATCGGCCCGCCAGTTCAAAGCCTTGACGCCCCCTGCCTGCCTGGAAGACCACGGACTGTCTCTGCTCTGAGGGAGAAATGGGGAGGGGACCCCTGGAGGCGACGTACGTGCCTTGCCGGTTGATCGGCTGAATCTTGGCCACGTCGGCGAAGCGTTTCCCGGCCACATCACGGATCCAAGCGTCCTTCCCCCACGTGCTCCAGAGGGTCTGCACGACCTGAATGACCTCGTGGGCACGGGCGTCCTTCTCTGCCCGCGCGGGCACCGCCTGGCCAAAGTTTGCAGCGGCAGCCGGCTGGGAGGTGGTCACGCCATTCCATCCGGTTCGGCCATGACTGATGAGGTCCAAGGCTTTGAACTGGCGAGCCAGGTTGTAGGACTCGTTAAACGTGGTGGAGGCCTTGGTGACCAGACCGATTCGGGTTGTTTCACGCGCGGTGGCGGTCATGAGGAGGATGGGTCCACAGCATGGTGGGGTGATTCCCGTTCCAGACCGACATCCAAGACGGGCGTATCCATGAAGAACAGCAGTTGAACCTTGCCGCGCTCTGCTGCTTGGGCGGAGTTCACGAACTGGTCGATCTCTGTGTTGCTGGCGAGATTGACGCCAGGTTGTCGCCAAGCACCAGGTTGGGCGCCGTAACCAGGGGCAACTTGGAAGGCGATCAGCATCTGGTGCTCGGTCTGGGGTGGGGTCATACGGGGTCTCCAAAAACAAAGTAAAACGGATGTGGTCTCCGCTTGATTTTTCAACAATAGGGAGATAGTCTCCACATTGTCAAGCCACCCCGACTCACTTCAGAAAGGAGGACTGATCTCTACGGAAGCTCCCCCCCCGCGCAAACCCCGCACCGACGTCATCCGCAACCGCACGGTCATCCTAGACACGGCGCAGCGTCACTTCCAGCAGCACGGCATCGGCACGTCACTGGACGCCATCGCCAAGGAAGCCGGAATTGGCCCGGGCACGCTCTACCGTCATTTCCCGACCCGCGAGGCTCTGCTGGCCGCCGTCCTACAGCTCCACTCTCAGGCATTGGTCGCCCGACACACGACCCTGATTCAGATTGCAGACCCGGACGAGGCTCTGCAGGAGTGGTTGCGTGCCTTGGAGGACTACCTCAATGTCTTCAACGGCTTGCCTGAACCCCTGATGGCGGCGGCCCGGGCAAGTGCACCGGACAGTCCATTCACTTACCCCTGCGATCAACTCATTGCGATGACGGATGCGTTCCTCCAAGCGGCTCAACGGCAGGGCCATGTCCGCCCTGCAGTGCAGTCGCGTGATCTGTTCCTGGCGACGGCGGCCGTCGCCTGGATCCGGGGGGAAGGGTCCACGGACGACGCCTGGCGCCTGCGCGCCCTCATTCAGAGCGGGTATATCCTGTCAGACGCCTCCAGGAGTTCACCATAAACATCGGCATTCTCGGCGCTGGCCTCGCCTCATCGGCGAACGCTCGCAATCCCGCTTGACCAAAGTCTTAGAGGACGACCAGCACGACCGGTTCAGACGGCGCAGACGCGCGCACGAAGTGCTGAGGTTGCACGCCGGGATCACCCACCTCCACCAGCGTTTCCGCCAGGACGAGCCGAAGCAATCAGCAACAAGCGTCCCAAACGTAGTCAGCGGTCGTCGTCGGGGTGGTCTGAACTTCATACCACCCCGACCCTCAGCTTGCCGCGACGCCAGTTCAGGCAACGCAGCCAACAGAATGCCCTCCCTCCACCTTGAGAGCCCAGGCTCCACTCACCCTACAGTCCAACGCACTTTTCAGGAGAATGCCCTATGACTCTTGCTGTTCCACTGTCCCTGCTTGACCTCACTCGAGTCAATACGAATGAACCTGCCGCTGAAGGCATCGCCCGGAGTGTGCGGCTGGCCCGCACCGCCGACCGGTTGGGTTATCACCGCCTGTGGTTTGCCGAGCACCACAACGCGCCCACCATCGCGTCGTCGGCCACCGCCCTGATGATTCAACACGTGGCCGCGCAGACTGAGAATCTGCGGGTGGGATCGGGTGGCGTTATGCTGCCGAATCACTCGCCGCTGGTGATCGCGGAGCAATTCGGCATGTTGGAAACGCTCTATCCAGGCCGCATTGACCTGGGCCTGGGCCGTGCCCCTGGAACGGACGGGGCGACCATGCGTGCACTGCGGCGCGACGGACACGAAGCAGACCGTTTTCCCAACGACGTCCTCGAACTGCACGGCTACCTCAGTGGGCATTCGCGCATCTCTGGCGTGAATGCTTACCCCGGTGCCGGAACCCATGTGCCGCTGTATATCCTTGGATCATCACTGTTCGGCGCACAACTGGCCGCCCAGTTCGGCCTGCCCTATGCTTTCGCTTCTCACTTCGCTCCCGCAGCGCTGAATGAAGCGGCCCGGATGTACCGGGAGACCTTCGACGCCCGCGGCCCACTCGCAGGGCCGGATGCGAAACCGCACTTCATTGCCGCTGTGAACGTGATTGCTGCAGACGATACCAGTACAGCCCGTGAGCAGCGGAGGCGAGCTGAAGATGGCTGGCTCCAGGCGTTTCTGGGCCGTGGACAAGCGCTGAGTCCAGAGGACCTCAGGGCGGTGCGAGAGCACCCCCAGGGGCAGCAGATTCTGGGGATGCTTGACCGCACCATTGTGGGCACGCAGTCAGACGTGGTGACTGGCCTCGAAGCATTGGTCAGGGAAGTGCAGGCCGATGAGCTGATTTTGGTCAACCTGGCCGTTGCCGAAGAGCACCAGCACCGCACGCTGGAACTGCTGGCCCCTGCTGCAGCTTCCTGAGGAGAGACGGAGACGAAATCTCTTCCACTTTACTAGGCGCACCGCTGCTTCAAAGTGAGCTGCTTTGAGAACGCCGCGTATGTTCACTTGCCGCCTTGCCCTGACTCCTGAACCTGAAGTCTAAATTCTATCCCACGCTCCTGGTTGACCCAGTGTTGCCTTAGCCCCAGGGCAGCGTAAAGAAGAACGTCGAGCCTTGGCCAAGGGTACTCTCCAACCAGAGCTGCCTTCCGTGGCGTTCCACAATTTTCTTGCAGACCGCCAATCCAATTCCGGTCCCTTGATACGTCTCCCGACCATGCAACCGCTGAAAGATCTCAAAGATGCGCTCAAAGTACTGAGGCTCGATTCCAATGCCGTTGTCCTGGACTGCGAAGCGCCAGCCCGACCCCTCCTGCTCGGCAGACACCTGGACCTGAGGTTCGGTTCCTCCCCGCCGGTACTTCAGCCCATTGGCAATCAGGTTCTGCAGCAGCTGATCCAACTGGTGTGGGTCCGCCAGGACCTGCGGCAAAAGATCCTATTGCGTCAAACATGCAGGCGTCCTGATTGAAGGTTGGCGAGCGTTTTACAACGCCCAGAGGCCACATTCTTCACTGTCTTACCAAACGCCGGACGAGTTCGCTGCCCTGTGGCTGCTCAAACGGCTTCACATCTAGTAGCCTGTACCTGAGCCGAGTCTCTACTCGAAGTTGTCCGAACATTGGGGCCAGCCCACACTTCAAAGGAAGCCCGATGCTGCGACCTCGAAAAGCAGGTGAGGATGTCAGAATAGAGGCGTCTGGAGCGCGGTTCTTTTGGGCTCACACCCCAATATGGGGCCAAAAGTGTGCTCCAGACAGCCTTTTTAAAACTCGCACGATCTCAGTTGAGTCGCACGTAACCTATTTGTCTGCTGCGTCCTTCCGCGACTCTCGACCCTGCTCTGACGACATGGGAAGACGCATGGCGAGGTCGTAGCTGTCCCCTTCGCTGAGCACCTGAAGCCGCACATCATGAATGGACAGGGCCGCGTGTTGACGACCCTCGGCAATATTTGAACAAGTGACGCTCTCTCCATCAACCACGTACACCGCGCCTTCCCCGATGACCCGGAGGTGCATTCCACCTTCGACCACCACCGCGGTGTTCTCGTCGATGCCCAAGCCAATGTAGCGAGGGTTCTGTGCGACTGCACCCAGGAGGCGGCCGATCCGGCCACGCTCCGCGAAATGCTGGTCAATGATCACCCCACGGATCAGCCCGAATCCGGGGCCCATCTGAAGGTCACCCAGGCGATACGACTCCTTGCTGTCACCCGAAATCAACATCACGTCACTCATGACAGACGCGCCCGCTGACGTCCCGCAGATGACCCCACCCTCGTCGTAGATCTCCTGGAAGCGGCCGTAGATCGGTGTGTCTCCGAGCTGGCTGGTCATCCGGCGTTGGTCACCTCCACTGAAGAAGACGCCAGCGACATTGTCCAGCAAACGGATTTTGGCCTCCTCACGCGCTTCCTGCCGTTCACGGATATCCAGTTCGACCACCTCGCGGACGCCGAGGTCCCGAAAGACGCGTCTCATCGACCAGACGGGTACTTCGAGCAGTACGCGTCTGGTCGATGAGACGCGACGGTCGATACCACGAGTTTGCCCCTACCGATATGGCGGGCGACTTCCTTCAGGATGACTTGTTTCTCGGTTTTGTCTTCGTGTCCACCGATGAGGATGAGGGTGCCTTTGGCAGTTCGGAGGTCGTTGGTCATAGGTCACATCCTTGGAGTGCCGAAAAGAACAGTTGCGGCTCTGCGAGTAGGTATCGAAGGTCTCTGGCTGATGACATTGATGTGATGGATGACAACTTTGATGGTCCAGAAGGTCCCTTTTTTTCTTGGTGGGAGTGTCCAATCCATGGAGCGCACGGTACGGGAAGGTTGAAGTTGAGCGACCCACCAAAGAAAGGACCTGAGGGTGTTGCCATGACTCAATCAAAGGATCTCTGAGTGAAGGGCCAGTAGGGTGCTGAGCCCACGTGATGCCTCCCCTCGGCTGGTCGCCTCTCTGATGTGGCAAGCACACCTGATTGACGACCACTTTTAGCGTGAACACCAAGTGAGCGGTTGTGTCGAGGCTTGGTCCTGCCAATCCAAAGCAAAGTCGAGTGGGTCCCTTGCCTTAGATGAGCACTCGCTTAATAAACCGGCGATACTCGAATTCTTCAGCACGCTTTCGATATTTGCGGCTGGTTCTAACAAATTAATCAAACGTGAGCTCGGGTTAAGCCACGAGCTTCAAGGGGCCTGCTTGCGGGATCAGCGAGGGCTTCTTGGGCTGGCGGGAATAGGCAATCAGCCCACACACGAGATTGACCATGAAGTTGACTGTCCCAACCCGCTGGTCTCAAGCCATGCACTGGAGTGCAAGTCTTTCAGATGCTGGAACGGCTCAGGCCACCGGGTAAAATTGAGGGGTGCGAGCGAGTCGGTCGGGGAGTCATACGGTCAGTCGGCTGACGGTACATCTCGTGTGGGCGACGAACTATCGGTAGCACGTGTTGGTTGATGAGGTGAAACCACGGTGTCGGGAGCTGCTCATCCACATTTGCAATGTGGAAGATGTTTGCATGTTGAAGGGCGTCGTAAGTCGGGAGCATGTTCACATGCCTGTGGAGTACCCACCAGCGTTGTCGGTGAGCGATCTGGTCAAACGCTTGAAAGGACGCACTTCCCGGCTATTGCAGAAAGAATGTTCCCACCTCGAAAAACGATATTGGGGACGGCACTTGTGGGGAGTGGGATACGGTGCGTGGCGTACTGGGAACATCACCGAGGAGATGGTGCAGGAAGATGTAGAGCATCATCGGAGCGGTTCCAATCAAGGGCAGGACACGTTCCTGCTTACAGATTGACGGCGACTTTAGTCGCTCCCAAACCCCTGCACTTTCAGTGCAGGGTCGTTTAGTCTAGATCGGCCGCCTGCAGCTCAGCGCGACCATTGGTGGTCGGTCTGCTGTCGAAGTATCGGCAACTTCAATTTCTACCAGTATCAATAAGACCCCTGCAAGACCAAGTTCATACTATGGTCCTCTGCTCCGCAGTCCGTTTACGATTGTGCTGGTTGAAGATGAGATGGCTGATGCCCTCATCTTTCAAGAAATCCTGGAAGAAGCGTTCTCAGAGATCTCGTTTCACCATGTCATCCATGGCCATGAGGCCTTGCGGTTCCTCAATCAGGTGGGTGACTTCGCATCAGCTCCAACTCCAGACCTGTTCGTGCTGGATCTGAACATGCCCGTGATGAACGGGCATGAGTTCTTGCGCCAGGCCAAGGCGAGCGAACGACTCCGTCGCATTC
>QQTW01004253.1_pt1 | contig 10702 bp, 7 predicted proteins | sample 1904831 | NCBI WGS metagenome assembly QQTW01 (sample SAMN09435610, study PRJNA476489) | Subsurface metagenome, whole genome shotgun sequencing project.
CTCATTAAGTTTTACAATCTGTTTAAATCAGAATTAAATCATATAAAAGTCATATAAAAATCATATAAGTAATATGACCAGTGATAAAAATCACAAAAATGGTTGATGTGAAAGCAAAAATTTTGTTTTCAGAGTGAATTCCAGCTTTTGACGTATACTGCTCTAAAAGGCGTATGTATGTGCGTGATTAGCCATGCCTATATTGGACTGTATTCAGTCGGTCTGCTAAGTAGTAACAGAGCAAGTGGGGTATATGGCCGCGAAGTCATCCATTCCATCGTGGTAAAGCCACGACTTACAGCCGTTGAGCAGTTATTTGACATGTGGCTGGAGCGTTTTTTGAGCTGCCGCGCGAACTTGCTCTACCTGTAATTTAGTGGAAGCAGCTTTCTCTGCCTGTGTAAACAGGGCTTTCGCCGTTTTAGTATCACCCTGGGCATGACGTAGCACTGCTTTGCCGACTAATGCCTTGAAGTTGTTCTTTTGGCGGAGCAGGATCTGCTCATATTCGGTTTCTGCCTTAGCAACCTGATCCGTTCTTTCGTAAAGCTGTGCCAGTTGTAAACGCAAATCAAGGCTCTCAGGTTCCTTTTGAACAAGCTTCTCCACCACAGCCACAGCCTTATGAGTGGCATCTAGATTGCTTTCGCGTTGGAAAATGCGCTCATAATTGTTTATAAAAAGGCTGGCACCCCCCACCAAACCGAGAAAGACCAGAGCCAGTCTCAAGATGTGCTGAATGTCGCTTGAAGTCAAGTACAAACCCAGGATTTTTTTAACTCCGAACGTTTTTTTGTCAGTTGATTTAAATGAGTGCTCTAGCGATCCATCAACCCGATCTTCTTCCAACTGAGAACGGCTTGGTAATAGACGAGCTATAAACTCGGATATGTTATTGTTCAAATTGGGTTTGTACACTTTACTCAGCTCTTGAACTAGCCAAAGGAGTGGGGCAGCTGCACCTTTGGATTTTAAGATTGAAGCACCTTCTGTAGGAACAATAGGTATGTTCGAGTAGAACATTTGATAGTTGGCTTTCACACTATCAAGGCGAGTTGTCAGCGGTTGAAGTCTCTCCTGAAAGTGCTGGTGACTTAGTAAATCGAGTTCGAGCAGATCGCATTTAGTCAGAATCAGTGCGAAGGGAAACCTTAAAGAATTCATGTACACAAAGCTAGCAATTGGCATCACCGCTTCGATGATGTCCTCAAGGTTCTGGTGGTAAGTGGGTATATGCACCAGCGCATAGGCATCGATAAACACACAGCACCCGTGGGAATTAAGCACCATTGATCTAAAGTCAGGATTGTTAACGTTGCAGGACTCGCCAGGAATGTCCCACCAGCGAAAATTGCAAAGCGTTTGGTTACCCCAGAGGCTGTGACGCTTCAGACTAAAGTTGAAGTTTGTTACTTTCATCGTGGGAGGTGGATACTTACCAGTCTCACCAATGTAGTTAAGAACGTCCTCGATGTTTTCCCGAGATTGGCTGTCCTGGCAGTCAAACCATAATCGCTGAGTACCATCCGCAAGATCAGGAGAGTGTAATTCTGCGTAGCTACCGGCTAGAAAAACAGTCTTGCCCACACCCCTTTGACCAATGCTTAGTACACTAAATATTTTTGGAGCAGTTTTAAAAAGTAGACTCATCGTTCTTTTTTTAAAGTAGGGAACGTCCCTGGTTAAAAAATATCTTGCTGGGATCATCCGACTTTTGCAAATATACCGTTAAAGGTAAGATAAAAGTAACCAAGTAAGCACAACGCAATCAACGTGACTCCCGAAGAAGCCCAACGTCTACAAGCCCACATTCGGGGGATAGCCGAAATCCTTTACGACAGAGCAGGGGGGCAGAGGGGTAGAGGGGCCGGGGGGGGGGGGAGATTAGATCTTGCGGTACAACCCCCGCAAGTGGCGCGGAATCTTTCTTTTGAAGAGAAGGTTAATGCCCCGCCCGCAAGTGGCGCGGTATTTCTTCGCCCCTGCTCCCAAAGCTCGAACCTGCCGGTTGACCGGCGTAGCCTGTAAAGACTGTTTGCCAGGCATGGGCTTCTCAACAAGCCTTACTTCTTGGTGTGACTAATTACCAATTCGCCTAGCTTCGGTGTTGCTTAGTTTTTTCCACAACGTTCCAGAGAATGGTGCCCGCTAACTGTTGCGCGCGTTCTCGGGTGCAGTCTCCGCTTTCGGTGCCAAATTGCTTTAGAGTATTCCTAGCTTGTTAACCGCTTCTAAGGGCACAAGGTTGCAGCGCCAAGTTTGGGGAGAGACGGTTGATGTCTCTGTTTTCTATGGACGCAGCGCAAGAGACTCAGGTACTTTTACCCACCAGCCCGGAATTGTAGAGTACATGAGTCAGCGGGGGTAATATCAAGTTAAACAGATGCCTGACATTCAAAGGCAGTTTTTAGAATACTTTATCCCAGGAATAAATTCTAAAACGTACCCTTAGACCAGCAGATGTAGGAGCGATCTCCCAGTAGCGATCGCTAAACTCCACTCTAGTCTTATTCGCTCCCAGGCAGATAGCCCAATAGCGATCGCCATCATTCCCAGCGCCAAAGCCAAATCTAAAATATCTAGCCGAATCAAACCCTCCACCATTAGACATCATTCACTAACCGCAAAAACTTTTTCAACTTGAACCACTGTTTCTGTGTCTGCAACTTCCAAAATTTAATAGACAGCATTCTAGTCGTAGTAGCCTTGATTGTAGCCTGAGCCTGCTGTAATCGTATCCGTAATGACAAATTGTTTAAGTCAATTTGATCGAGAAATGCTTGCAAGTCATCTCGAAGATAATTTTTGAGTGGTGGTGGTAATAATCCATCTTCTTTCAAGCCAATCAACATTAACTGTTGACGCAATATAGTAGGTGTGTGGTATAATTCATAATACTTTCTTGAACAGGTTGCTTGCATTAATAGAACCTCAGGGGTAAGTGTCTGCAAGTAATTTAAAAGTTCATCAGGTATTCGCCAGTAAAATGCTTCTGGATAGACGATATTAATTGTAGAGAAAGCGCAGGAGCGGTAGTTTTGATGTCCAATAATGGGTGTTCCCGAACCCATTACTTCAATAACAGTCCGAGCACCGCCAATTGTAAACGAGTCCAGATATACATCCACCCTCTGATCATGCATTGTTTTCCATATACTTTTAACATTGAAGATATGGATAAAACGCTTGGGGTCAATTTCCTGTGTTTTTAAACCTTGGTTAATTATATCGATAAGGCGTGGTGGCAACTCGCCAATGTGGATATGTACTCCTCCAGTGACTGCGAGAATTTTGGGTACTAATTCTGCATAAGCATATAAATAAGGGTGATCAAACTTGGCACTTCTGCCAGAAGAGCAAGTTCTGAGTTTACCATTTGATATAAAAGAAAAATCAAATGAACGTACACCCATGTCTTCAGCAGTTAATGGAAAATACGCATTATTCAATATCCCTAAATCCTCACGGCATTTATAGAAAATGTACGGATGTATATCAATATGTTTTGCGTGATCTAGATACAAACCAAGACAGAATAAGTAATCCGAGTGATGATAAAAAAATAGTTTTGGAGTTAGGCTAGGTTGTACTGCGGCGATTGCTACAGCGTCTTGACTATAGTTAAAGAGATATACCTGATTTGGACGCTTCTCTATTAATATCTGCTGTAACCACTTCAGTTTATCTAAAGCACTACTCTCGGATGCACGTTCTATCTCTACCGATAAAGATGCGAACCGGTACTTTATCTCTGCTGGTTTGAAGAAGTCGAGCGTATTAGTAATGAGAATTAAATGTTCTTTCTCTGGTTGGACTTTGATAAAGTCTTCTATGACAGCCGTGTGACCGCCAATATCGTGTAGGTGAGTAGCAATGTACACTACAAGCTCCTGCTCTGAGTCAACTTCTTCTAGAGCTTGATAATGCTTATCTTTGAGAGCTTCAGCACCGATGCGTTGACAAAGTGCATCAAGAGTAGCTGAACCAAGTACATTGGCAGTAGCCCGGCTATCGTATACAATACTACTTGCAAATTTGATTATCAGATTTAGAGCAAAGTCTAAGTCTCCAGTATCTATTTTCTCAATAACTTGTGCCTCAAAAAAGGGTAAAGAGCTATACATTATCAGAATTTTATATTAATTAAGAAGGTTTGCTTTCTTTCTTGGTAAGTCTCTAAAGTTATATTTCCAAATCAGGGTTATTACTACTAGTAATTACTATATTGATTAGGATTATTATTACTTTAATTTGCTTTAATGATAAACTTATTATTAATACTTATAAATACACAACGTCTAAGAAATTATTTTAAAACACTTTAGACATCACTAGTATATTTTTCATTATTCTATGCCCTCAGCGTCACCTTAATTAAGGGTGCAAGCTTTTCAATTATCAAGTTACTTGCTGTAAAACCTCTATAACTCTTTTCACTTCCTCCTTAGACATGTGAGATCCTATCGGTAAACTTAACACCTCTGTTGATAGTTGCTCTGCAATCGGAAAATCACCTAGTTGATACCCGTTTTCAATATAAGCATTTGACAAATGAGCAGGGACAGGATAGTGAATTAATGTACCGATTCCAGCTTGATTCAAATGCCGCTCTAAATCCTGTCGTTTTGGATGGCGCACTACAAATAAGTGCCATACTGGCTCTGCCCAGGTAGGAACAAAAGGTAAGGTAAGGTTTGAGATATTGGCAAGTTTTTCTAGGTATCCTTTTGCTACTTGAGTGCGATAGGTGTTCCATTCATCTAACTTAGCCAGCTTCACATTCAGGAAGGCAGCTTGTAGCTCATCTAACCGGCTGTTAAAACCCTTCAATTCATTTGAATACTTAATACGGGAACCGTAATTACGGAGTAGACGAATTTTATCCGCCAAGTCAGCGTCGTTAGTCGTTACTGCGCCACCGTCACCCAGCGCTCCTAGATTTTTGGCTGGATAAAAGCTGAAAGCTGCTGCATTCCCCAAGCTTCCTGTCCGTCGATTCTTGTACCTTGCGCCATGAGCTTGGGCGGCATCTTCAATCACCTTAATACCGTACTGTTGGGCAATCTTGTTAACCTCGTCCATGTCTGACGGCTGACCATAGAGATGCACTGGCATTATGGCTTTTGTACGATTTGTAATCGCTGCTTCAATGCGTTCCGAGTTGATATTGTAAGTTTTATCATCCGGCTCTACCGGAACTGGTATCGCTCCTGCATACGAAACTGCCAGCCAGGTGGCGATGTAGGTATTAGCTGGCACAATAACTTCATCGCCCGAACCAATATTCATGGCTCGCAATATTAAATGTAGAGCATCTAAACCATTACCCACACCAATGCAGTGTTCCACTTCACAGTAAGTGGCGAACTTTGCTTCAAATGCTTCAACTTCCTTTCCCAGGATATACCAACCGGATGCCATGACCCGTTGATAAGCTGCATCCAATTCTTGCTTAAGTTCGAGATAAGGCGCTGTCAAATTAAGAAACGGAACTTTCACACTCGATCCTTAACAGCTTTTAAAAAACTTTCATAGTTACGATAATAATCAGACTCGTCGTAAAAAGTTGACGCCAAAACCAAACAAACTGAGCCGGAAGAAAAGTTATCGAGTTCACGCCAGATCATAGGGCAGACATAGAGACCATAATATGAACGGTTCATGTGATATCGCTTTGTTGAATAACCGTCATCCAGCAACAGATCAAAGCTGCCAGCTATAGCAATAAAAAACTGATGCAATTCTTTATGGGCATGACCAGCTCGCTCGGCACCGCCAGGTACATCATAAAGGTAGTAAACTCGTTGGACTTCAAACGGAATATGCCTTTTGTTCTCGATGAAGGTCAAATTACCTCGGGGATCGCTGATCTTAGGCAAATCAACCATACTGCATAGGTCAACCGACCCCCTCGCGGTAGAATCTTCTGGCTTTAGAGATGGGGAAGATCCGCGCGAACCATATTCGGGCTTTGGTACTAAATTGGATGTTTGATAATTTTGCATCTTGTGGGACTCGCTTCTACTTTTGAGTTAATTTGTGCAGTCACAATACAGTTCAGGAATAATTCGTAATTCGTAATTCGTAATTCGTAATTAAAGAGGGGGCCTTGCCCCACCATAATCTTTGAGAGGGTGGTCAACAATTGCGTGGCAGCTTACTTGCCTCCACTGATTGCAATGCGCGAATTACGAATTACGAATTGCGGAAAGTTTACGGTGTGGCTCTCTCGAGCATGCGTCCCCTACGGAGGGTTTCCCTCCTTCAGGGCTTTGCGCTGCCACCCGTAAAACTTTACAAGACAGCAATTACGAATTGCCGCGCACGCGGCTTGACTCCAGCTCCTTCACGTTATTTTCTTGAATACGGTATGAACGACCACAGCTACACTCTGTGTGGTCATTGTTATTAAAGGCAAGCCTTTCCCCACAACGACAAACCCAACACTGAATGCGTGCCGGGTTGCCAAAAACCATTGCATAATCGGGCACATCTTTCATGACCACACTTCCGAGCCCTACCATTGCCCAACGACCGATTCGGATACCAGGTAACAAGCTAGCATTACCTCCGATGCTGCAACCTCGCATCAATACTATAGTCTCCCACTGCTCGCGATACTGCTTACTGCGAGGACGACGATCATTGGCAAATGTGACGCAAGGACCGACAAAAACATCATCCTCAATCTGTACACCATCAGGAATAAAAACACCGTTTTTGATAGTCACTCGATTTCCAAGCCGAACTCCAGTTTCAACGTAGGTATAATCGCAAAGGTTGCAATCCTCTCCTATAAAAGCTCCTGGAAGTACATGGACAAATGCCCAAATACGAGTTTTTGGACCTATCGTTGCTCCAGAATCTACCAATGCATGGGAATGAATAGAAGCTGATGGGTCAATTGTGTTCGACATATCACTCTTAGGTTTTTTTATTCACATTTCCAAAGTTACTTCGGGTTGTCTATCTACTGCCGCTCACATGTGATTTAGCAAGGAATCCAATTCCTCATCTGAGAGGCGATCAAGATTTGCTAACGGCTGTTCTGCATTTTCAGGGTTGATTTTGTCGATCACATTGACCTGGCTATCTTTATGCTCGTCCGGGTGGGAGAAAGCAGAAGCAGCGTCCTTGACAGTTGGTAACGGAACGTCGCTCTTTTGCGCTAAATGCTCGGCAAGAGCCTTGATAGAAGGATAATCCCACGCCAGGCTGGGAGAAAGCTGGCGTCCAAGCCATACCTCAAGGTCAGCTAAAAGTCCTATCGCCGTCACTGAATCCAGACCGTAGAAAACAAAAGACTTGCGCGTATCAATCGCATCGACCGCTATTTTTAATTCATCTCCTACCCATTTTGCTAGCCAGGCTTCAATGGACTTTGCAGTGTGGCTAGCAGAGGGAGGATGGGGTGAGGGGAGACAAGGAGAGGGGGGGAGCCTACAGTAATCTTCTCCCCTTGTCTCTCTTCCTTCACCCGCTGTTTCTTGGCGACGTAGTAGCCCGTCGAGTGCAGGATCAACGCCAGCGAGGGTTTGTTCCAGATCTCCAATCGTTTCGGCATAGCTGGATATAAGATCTGTAGCTTCATTGGCGTTCAGCAGCACAGATCTCACCGTGCTGCTGCTAAGAGCTCTGGCGAGTGTCTGGTCGAACTGCGATCGCGCCCATTCAACAGCACGATGCAATTGGCTTGAGCCAGTGCGGTTAACTGCGAACTGCACTGCTGCAAGCAGCATAGCGTACGTGGCGACTTCGCCGATGAGCATAGAAGCCCAACGCATGGCGGAGGGACGCTCTGAGAAAGGGGTAGCTGACTCTGACCATTGCGCCTGAATTTGTTTTGCAGCATCTCTCAAGCTGTCCCAGACAGCTGGAGCGCCAAGCCCATTGCACAAAAACTCCTGCAGTTCGCCGCTTTGATGGAGTACGCGCGAACCAAGAAACATATTTAGTGTTTCAGTAGGACCTTCAAAAATGCGGAAGACCCTAGCATCACGGAGAATCTGGGAAGCAATATTTGTTTCTATATAGCCGCGACCGCCCAAAAGCTGAACGAGACTGTCAGCAGCCTTCCAGAGAAATTCTGGACCGGATGTCTTGCAAGCTACATACGCCTCTCGAGGAACAAAATATCCATCGTCGAGTAACTCGGCAATCCTCGCAACAAGCGTTTCAATCGCCGTGGTCGCCGCCGTCAGGTCACTTAAGCGTGCCAGTGTGACTGGGTTGTCCAGCAAACGTCCTGTAGCGATGTTACGACTTGTTGCATAGCGGTGCATCAACTGTATGCAGCGCTTCATACCACCGACACACATTGCTCCAATCGCCAAACGGGTATACAGCATCGCATCTTGGCCAGCTTCCATACCAGCTCCGGGTTCGCCTAGCAGATTCACCGACCCTACTGGAACGTCGTCTAGGTATACGAAGTTTTGAACCATGCCACGCATCCCCATCGTCAGCGATTCAGGTCCCAGACGCAAACCAGGTGTTCCCTGACGTACAGCGAAACCGGTGATGCCGCTTGAAAAGCTGTTGCCATCAACGAGTTTGACAAAGACATTGATGACACCTGCCCATGCGGCAGAGCCACTCCAGACTTTGGTGCCGTGCAATCGCCAGCCACCTATAGCGTCTTTAACTCCTGTTGCTGAGATAGCTTGGGGATTTGAACCAGCGCCTGGCTCTGTCAGTGCGAATGCAGCAAGCTCTCGACCCTTAGCAAGGAGAGGAAGGAGTTCATCGCGTAGAGCCGCATTAGCATAACGCTGAATAGGACGAATACCAAGGAAATCATTGTTGACAACGAACGTAGCAAGCGTCAGATCTATGGCTGCGAGCTGTTCGACAACGCGCATAGTGTCGCGGTTTCCAAGGGCAGTCCCTCCGTATTGCTCAGGTATTTGCATCCCGAGTATTCCGCGATTTCCAAAGTCAAGCACAACGTAGGGTGGTATGCAACGGCGCTCATCAATCAGTTGGGAGTTGATCCGCGAGGAAGCATAAGTGCGAAGCCAGTTAATGATAGCGTCAGCACGCTCTCTACTTATGTCCGAAGCGGGAGCAGTGCGGAGGGAGCTCCCTCCTTTGTCTGGTTCAGGTGGCATCGGCACAGTCTCCTGTTCTAGTTCGGCAACCTTGCTTGAAGTCCAAGTTTTTACTACATCTAAACTTCCATCCACAAAGCCAGCCCGGCAAGCTTGGCGCTGGATCTTGCCGCTAGAAGTCTTAAGAATGCTTCCAGTCTTAAGCAGCAATACGGCATAAACTTCCAACTCGTGATGTTCTGCCACCGCCTGGAGGATGGCCCCAACCACCTCATCACCGTCCAAATTCTGGTAACGACGCTCGATTTCCTGGGCAATCACCAGTCGTTCTGAGCCATCGTAGTCAACCGAAAACGCTGCACCATGTTCGGGCCGAAGTGCCGGGTGACTTCGCTGCACCGTCCATTCGATGTCTTGAGGATAATGATTGGTGCCTCTGATGATAAGCAAATCTTTGATGCGACCGGTGATAAATAGCTCACCATCTTTCAAGAATCCCAGATCCCCTGTGCGTAGAAAGGGGCCTTCACCTGTGTCTGCTAAGTGTGCCCCAAAGGTGCGTTCCGTCTCTTCAAGTCGATTCCAGTAGCCTTGAGCCACACTCGGATCTGACACCCAAATCTCTCCGACTTCATCGGGCGCACATTTCGTCAACGTTTCTGGATTAACGATAGCTACCAAGGTATTGCCAACAAGGCGGCCACATCCAACTACCGTCCGCACAATAAAGTCATGTTTGGATGCGTCAACAATCCGATTTTTTTCTAGCGCTGCGGCATCAAGCTTGCACAAAACGGGTGCGTCCGTTTGCCGACTCGAAGAAACTAACAGAGTGTCCTCAGCGAGTCCGTAAGCAGGACAAAAGGCTTGAGCGCGGAAACCACAGGATTTGAACGCCTCCAAGAAACTCTCCAATACTTTCGGGTTTATTGGCTCCGCAGCGTTGCCTGCCGCACGCCAACTACTCAGATCTAAGGTAGAGCGTTGTTCTGGTGAGATTTTGCGAACGCAGTGATCGTAGGCAAAGTTAGGGGCTTGGCTATGGGTTCCCTTATAGCGCGAAATTGCCCCGAGCCAATGCATCGGTCGCTTGATAAATGCAAAAGGCGACATCACGAAGCACGGGGTACCGTTGTATAGAGGTTGGATGAGTCCTTCAACCAGTCCATAATCATGGAAGTAAGGCATCCACGTCACAGTTACGCTGTCCGGTGTGTACCCGCATGCCTTGTTCAGGTAGGCAGAGTGGTGCATCAAGTTTCCATGGCTTACCATCACACCCTTCGGCGTAGAGGTGGAGCCCGAGGTGTACTGGAGATAAGCCAACATATCGCTACTTACCGCTGGATCTGACCATTCCTCTGCCAGTTCGCTCTCAATCTCTTCGGTGGCTAGCCAGCGCATGGCCTGAAATTCTGGAACCTGCGTACGAAAGTCTTCAACTACGGTAAGAATCTGGGACGTGGTCAGCACTAATGACGCTTGCGCATCTTTTGCGATCGCCTGAAGTCTAGGCAGGCTTCGCTTCAGCCGAGCCGCGTCCGGTGGGGGCGCAGGAATGGCGATTACTCCACTATATAGGCAACCACAAAAAGCGGCTATAAACTCTAACCCCGGCGGGTACAGCAGCAGGGCACGCTCTCCTAGCGATC